>JAAUXT010129446.1_pt1 | contig 10623 bp, 11 predicted proteins | sample 7278171 | NCBI WGS metagenome assembly JAAUXT01 (sample SAMN14350112, study PRJNA611818) | marine sediment metagenome | isolation source: surface marine sediment (1.8m) | place: French Polynesia: Moorea | collected 2018-08 | reverse complement strand
GCAAAAATTTGTTCTTTTGACACTTCGTGCATCAACTACAGCCTGAAAGTGAACGAAAAAACCAAACATGACCAAAATCGAACAAATAGAACACTTTCAAACTTGTATTCACAGATTTAGCCTTTTGATGCCTATAGGTGATTCTCACCACCATACATTATACATAATGTATGCTTCAAGGTTCAAATCACCTAAAAATTGTCACACTGGCGGAGTTCACACACACACACACACTTGTGGGGCACACACACATCGTTTCGCACTGCTTTGGTTATTCAGTTTGTTTCGGGACATCGAGAACTACTTTTCACCCGTTTATCAGACGTGTTTCAAAATGAAACCACCTGACACGGACTTCAGATCTATTTTCGTAACTGAAGGAGCAAGGCGAGTTTGACAATTTGCGCAATGCAGCACAAATTGAAAACATTTTGGTGCTTCGGAAGTTCAAAAACGCATGAACGTGAACAAACAGCGTGTCGAAGTTAGTGATTTTCGTGTTGAACCTCACTCGGCATTTCCTCTTCGAGAGAGGTCAGCTGAGGTTCACTGCATTTATCTCCACTCCTCCGATGAGTCGGTCCAACTTGACCTCAGAATCACCTTTCACGTGGAGCCGCTTTGTTAACAGTGTCTTTGTCTTTGTAGAATGGACAAGGATGAGACGCTGAAGATCAACTACGACGAGTTTCGCGAGTATCTGCTGCTGCACCCGTCGTCATCAATATGGGACATTGTGCACTACTGGAGACACGCTTCGGTCAGTCACAGTGACGGGGCAAATTGCTTATCTGACAGAGCTCTATTGTCTCACGTTGGCCTTTGTGTGAAACCAGCAGAATGCTTTCAAACATTGTTGCTCTTTCTGGTAGTTTCTAAATTTGAAAGCAACAGAAATCGCGGTGAATGTTTGAAAATTGGAAAACACGTCATCACAGACCCGACCACCTGGTGCACAGGAGCTTCTCACGTAAAATTCCGCATCGATTGTTCAGTTTTGTTTGAGTGCATTGTGACTGACGGCAGTTTGTGTCGCGCGCTGCAGATTATCGACGTGGGTGAAGACGCGCTCGTGCCGGACGACTTCACGGAGCGCGAGCTGCGGTCCGGGCTCTGGTGGCGCCACCTCGTCGCAGGCGCCGTCGCCGGCGCCATGTCCAGAACGTGCACCGCGCCGCTCGACCGCATCAAGGTCTTCCTCCAGGTTCGTCCCCTCCGCCGTGCATTTCCACGCAGCCTCGTCAATTTGGATCTGTGCCTGATTATCAGCCGCAGCGTTGATCCTGTTTCTGCTGTGACTGTCTGTCTGTCAGTACAAGAAAATTTCCTTGCAATTCCCCCCCCCCCCTGTACAAAATTTCAGTGCAGGCAGCTCATCTGGGATGAAGTTCTGTACTGCTGATGTACGCGGCGAGCTGCCGATTCTCTACTTCAAAGTCTAGTTTGCCTGTGAATCGTAAATTCACGAGAAACTCGGCTGTTTCAGGTGCATGGATCGAAGCGCAGCGAGATGGGGATCATCAGTGGCTTCAATTTCATGCTCAAGGAGGGCGGAGTCAGGTCCCTGTGGAGAGGCAACGGCATGAATGTGATCAAAATAGCTCCCGAGTCTGCTATCAAGTTCATGGCATATGAACAGGTACCCCTTCTGTTGTGGTCCACAAGCCTCGAAGAAATTCAAACATGTCGCAATTTGTGTTTCATGCAGAGCTGTAGAATCGTTGACCTGCGTGCAGATCTGTTGTGAAATTTCAAAATGTACCTGTTTCAGATCAAAAGGTTGTTCAAGCACGGCACAGACCGGGAGCTGTACACGTTGGAACGCTTCGCTTCCGGCTCTTTGGCCGGCGCCATTTCTCAGTCGGCAATCTATCCCATGGAGGTGAGCAACAGACATGCTTCATCCACAAGTGCATTTGAATTTTTTTGTTGCTTGTCCAGTGTGTCAGATTCGAATGTCAGTGCCTCAACATGCGGACCTTTCCTTGCAGGTGTTGAAAACGCGATTGGCACTGAGGAACTCTGGTCAGTATCGTGGGATCCTGGACTGCGCCAGTCACATTTATCGCAGGGAGGGAGTGCGCAGTTTCTACCGCGGCTACGTGCCCAATCTCATCGGTATTATCCCGTACGCTGGCATCGACCTCGCTGTGTATGAGGTCAGTATCATATCTGCTCTGGTTGTCTCTGCCAAGAGAAAAGCTGGTCAACCTCATGCCGGCCTGGATATGAGTCTTTTTTGTTTTGCTCAATTTCAGACCTTGAAAAGATTTTACATCAAGAACCACACGCGTGGAGCTGATCCCGGCATATTGGCGCTGCTGGCGTGCGGCACAGTCAGCTGCACGTGCGGTCAACTTGCAAGTTATCCACTCGCTCTAGTCAGAACCAAACTCCAAGCCAAAGGTGTGTGCCTACATTTCATGTGCTCTTTAGCCGACAGCCAAAAACACATGTTGGGGAAAATGTTCCGCCTTCCGAAGAAAGGTCCCGCGTTTGCTTCACAGCATCACCTGCAGTTGTTTCCTACGTTTGTTTTGCAGTGACCTTGAACAAAAACGACACAATGGTGGGTTTGTTCAAGAGTATATTGAACAACGAAGGGCCTCGGGGACTTTATAGAGGCATCACTCCCAACTTCATGAAGGTGATTCCTGCAGTCAGTATCAGCTACGTGGTCTACGAGCACGTGCGCAAGTTCCTCGGCGTCGAAATGACGTGATGCGCAGACGTCTAGGAAATTACCTCGGACTTTCAAGAGCTCCTGAAATCCCGCCGCGTCGCAGTTTGTCATGGCAGCCGCACACATGTGGGCAAACCTTTGTGTTCACGCGTTGTGCGATCATGAACGAATTGATTTTGACCTTACGTGTGTGTGTCTCTGGCCGTCATGAGGTGGTTCTTTTTCTCTCACTGCGCTCAAGTGATAGATTATTTTTTTGTTGGCCGTTGCTCTGCTGGAACATTTCCTTGATGTTGCGCTTCTGTCGCAAAGGGATTTCTTTTGGCAGTCAAAGGCGCAGGGTGAAATCGCACGGCTTCACTTGGAACAAGTTGTGCTGCTTTCTTACATTGCAAGTGTTTTACGTTCTTTATCATTTCAACCTTTTCCACTTGAATCTGCCTTCTCGGTGGTGTCGAAGAGTCGAAACATCCTCGGCCTCGTGTCACGGTTTGTTGTTCTGATTGTGTCGCGCTTCTGTTGCAACACACGACGGTAACATCAAGAGGAGAGTCTTGCGAGTGTCGGTGGTGACTGGACGTTGTGGTAAAATGTACCGGTATGTGTGATGAAAGCATCTGTGATCTTACTGTGTTCAGTTTTGTGCTCATTGGAATCGGAAGGAAAAGTAGTCTTTGTGTGTACTGTTTGATCAAACGGATTCAAAGTGTACGCGCCAGGGAAGAGCCATTTGTTTGTTGGGATGTTTGTGAGGTACTCGTCCTGATCATACTTGCTGCAACTGCCAGCTTCAATGCTTGCGTCAGTGTTTTGTTGTGAGCAGACTACGTGCGAACACGGGTAATAATGCTTCGCGCCATTTCGCACAGCGAAGCGTGTCTGTGGACACCTTTTGAGACTCGATGCTCACAGTGCGTTCGATATCAGTCCAGATCAACAGGTTTCAAGTGATTATCGCGGAACCAGCAATCTCAAGTCAGACAGTGAAGTATTATGAATGTCGTGTCTTCTCGGGAGCGATTCTTGTTTTTCATCCCAAATGTCACGCAGTCGTCTTCGATCTTTGGTTCAGTCTCGTTTGACGGTCTGGTTTGACAGTCTAGTTCGAGACGAAACGAGCGTTTTCTATGAAACAACTTGAACGGTTCACTTTACAGTGAATTTTTTTTTCATTCCTGAAGTTTTCAAGCAACTTTGCTGTCTGTGACTGGTGGTTTGCGTTGACTGTGTACTGCCGTTTGAAATGTTTGCCCCCGTGTGATGTGTTCGTATCCCAAGTCGGGATCACGTTCACGCTCATCTTTACAGGTTCTCGCAGTCACTGACGTGCACACGGACGAATCTCTTTCATTCAAATAACACGTCTGATGTACCCAAATGAATCCTGCACCGCCTCAAATACTCGTTTGAGACCTACACCGAACTGGCTCTTCACCAGCTTTCCTCCCCAGGCCCACAGTTGATATTACAGTGTTGTGAGACACGGCATTCCAGTTTTATCTGATCTTCATACTGATTGCGATGCCAGACTGGGTGTTACATCCTTCCTTGGAGGTGCTCTAACAGGATGCTGTTGGTGAGCAGTTGGATATTTTGCATGACAATGGCACAAAGGTTTTGCAAAAGCGAAACGGAAAATGTTGCACATTTTGTTGACCAGTTTTGTACTTCCGTATTATTCCTGTTATTGAATTGTAAATAAAAGGTCAATCCCAAAAGGACTATGCACCACATGAAAGAAGCTGTGTCTGCTTTTTGCGAACGCTGGACTGAGTCGTGGGAAAATGTTGGAAGTGAAATGCGCATTGCACCTTCGAGAAAATCGACTTCAACTCGGCAGTCAGAAAACCTGTTTGCTCGCATCAAGAAGGGGCTACTGTTCAATCACGCCACTTTCCACGACCAGAAAACTGAAATGAAACGTGAGGGAAGTTTTATGTTGCGAAATCGGAATAATTTGAGGACACTTCGAATCACTTTGGATGAACCAGTGTTTATTTTGTACGAAAATATGCACGAACTATTCGAGATAGACTATCTTATCAGCATCTTTGCTCCCTAAATCAAGCAGGATGCAAATATTCCTTCTGCAAAACAAACACAAATCGCTTGCAACGACATGTATTTTTGTGGGAGTGTACGTAAACTGCGCGTTCCTGTTCCTGATGCACGAACAGACAGCATGGGCCAAGACAAATCGAGCCCTGTCGGGGCGTTGAGAAAGGAACCAACCAACAAAACCACATGTTCAATCGCATTTGCTCACTGCATTTCACCGGTTCACGAGCTGCTATAGCGGCTCTAAACTGTGCGGCCCGAATCTCAAAAAGCACAGAGTTCACGCAAGAGGGTGACGAACTTGTCGGATCATCACCTTGGTCGTTTCTTCAGTGTTCACACTCCTTTTCGTTCGATTCCACGCTCGCAAGAAATTGCGACTCGACTTGTTCTGGGATGGAAAGAAGCCAGTCATTATAAGTCGCACAAAAAAAAATAATTTGTCATTTGTACAGATAAAACGTACGACCCCATGACATTTTAATCTGTAAACAAAAGCAAAGCTTGATGACCAAGCAGGAAAGTACCCCTGTGCGAATGCGTTAAGTCCGACACAAAACAAAGCGAATGCCAACAACACGTGGCACATGACAGAAAATATCACAGAGATTTGTCTGTTGTGGAAACAGCAATCAAACAAACCACAAGTCATGACCTTCTTGACCAGTGTCATGGACACGAGGCATCAATTTGGCTGATAAGTCCTTCTGTCAGAGCGACTGCTATGGTGTGGGGGGTTCCACCCTGCCTGGAACTGAGGATCACCTGCTCCTGAATGACGGAAAATGCGGCGATGAACTGGATGAGAGAATATTGGTAGGGACCGTTGGTGAGGCAGGGTGGCATGAGGTCCGTGAGCATGGTCACGTGCGCGTGCAGCTTGGCGACGGTGTGCGCGCTGCAGTTGCACAGCAAGACGACGAGCACGTCGAGCAGGTTGTCGGCGCACACGCCCACCGCAGTCAGCTGCTCCTGCTCCTGCAGAGCCGTGATGCCGGCCGTGACCTCCCGCAGACACCGCGTCAGGTGCTGCAGCTTCACCAGCGGCACGTTGTCGCTGATGGCCTCGTGGATGCAGCTGAGCGCCGGCGCGAACAGCGCCCGGTACTTGCGCCGAATCCGCATTTTCTTCGTCAGGGTGGCAGAGCCCTGAGACTCACTTTGCGCCAGTGACGATGTGTGCCTTTCCAAGGTTTGACGCTCAGCCATTTCCTCCAACTCCTCGTCCGGTATAGCCTCGTCACTACCCAGCATTAGAGCGTCCATACCGATGTCAAATTCCCCTGCCACGGACTCGACACTGGGTATTGGCCACGTGCGACGGTTGTAGATCAACGTGACAGACGAAGGATAGTGTATCCTGACCTTTTTGACCTGGTGACCTGCGGGTTCTGTCGTCGGATTGGTGGTGGGCGCGCTCAACTGGCGCAGCAATTCCTCTTTCTCTTCAATGGAATGCAATTCTTCCGGGTTCGACCCAGCGTCGTTCGTGGCGATGGTTTCCTCGTCGCCCTGTTCTGCGCTCACGTCATCCTGACCTTCATCTTGATTTACTGGCTCTGTTTCGTGTTCTGGCTCGCAGTCAGTGTCTGTGGCATCAGAAAACTGAACATGTAAATGAGATCTCCTGCTTGGCCACTCCAACGCACGGATGACAACAGTGTCCTCCAAATTGAAGTCTTCCGCACTCAACTCCGGAATGCAGCGACACAGCTTCTTGCCAATGTGTATGCAAGCGTGTTCGTACACCTTTACCAAGTCGGCCATCACAGCATCGTAGAAATGAGCTTCGTAGCACAGCCACAGCTTCTTCGGAGCAGTTCGGCTCCATGTTTTCAGTTCTTCTTGAAATCTACTGACAATCTCATCAAAGTGGTTGTGAATCTCTTCCTTCAGAGTTTCTGCAAGTCTCTTGAGATGGTCCTCGTTCGTGTTGTGAATGATCACCACATCGTCCAGTCCGAGCTCTCCCTCCAACTGCAGGTGTTTGTCCACCGAATCTGGTTTCCCCTTTTCTGCCTCCGCTTCGCTCAAGTGAGGCTTGTACGTCTGTGGAGGAACCTTGGCATCACCTGCGTCGCAACTGTCAGACCCTGCACCTTCATCTGACGACGAAGAAAGATTCAGCAGGTGTCTTTCGAACAAAGCTGCTCCGCACCTACTGATCACGCTGTCAGTGAACTGCTGGTGCTTGTGGAAGATTTTCGACTTTGGATCGGACAGAATGACGGCGACTTGTTCGGTGAGCGTCAGCCACTCGCGCGGGATGCGGGACTGTCTGAGCACGTGCGTCGCGCGGGAGCCTCCCCGGCGGTCCGTGTCGACGCCCAGGGACTCGCTCGTCTCTCCGATCTCCCGCAGAGTGTTGCGAATCGCCTCCTTGACGCTGATCATCATCACCTTCTTCTGCACCAGCTCCATCATGTTCTGCTTGATGCTTCCCATTTTTCGATGCATCTCGAGGTAGATGTTCCTCAGAGGCTCCCGAACCGCTTCCTTGGCCGTTTTCTTCGACCTGAACGAATCCCTCAAGGATTCGGTGAGCGACCAGCGCCGTTGTCTGTGGTTTTGCTTCGCCTCTTTCACCAGTTCGCGCAGATTTTCACGCGCATGCAGCAGTTTCTGATGCTGCTCGAAGCCCAAGTCTCTTTCCATCCTCTTCAGGTCGATCTCCGAGGAGTGATGACTGTTGGTTTCACACATAGCCTTCACTTTGGCATCTTCCACACCTCTCTGCAGTTCGTTGAGTCTGTCCGACGACAAATCGATGTCGCGTTTGATGTCTTTCTCCAGCAAACTGGCGAATTCTCCTTGATAATCTTCAGCCGCAGGAGGATCGTTCTTGGAGAGTTCTTCGATGAACCGGAGGCGGAGTCTTTTCGCTGCTTGCTTGATTTCTTCGGTTTGTTTCTCTTTCTGCATGACCTCATCGTCAACCTGAAACGCATCAAAGATTTAGTGCACAAATTCCCACAAACACACCTGCCAACCAGCATATCTGTCTGCGCGATGACTTTTTGCCCGGGATTTCCTCACAAATATGTCGTGTGTGAGCTGTGTCATCCGCCACTGTCACCGAGCATCGAGAAAACACGTGCAAAACAAACTATCGCAGAAACCACCTGTTGGCACCTGGAAGCTTTGTGGCAATCGATTTTCATGTGAACTCCTGGCTGAAAGCACGCGAAAAGCTCCACCGAGTTGCAACATGTAAACACTGTAACGTACCCTTTCTATGAGAGTTTCTTGCTGCTTGAGGATGAACTCGAGCCGGGCCGAGTCCTCCTCGGTGAGGCTGATGGCCGGAAGCACGTGGCAGTGCAGCATCCGCATCACCGTCTCGTAGAACCGCGCCGAGTCGATGTTGGCCTCCGAGAAGAACTTCAGAGTCTCCTGCATCGTGTCGAACAGTTCATCCAGCTCAGACTCAAATCCATAAAACTCTCCTCCGATATACATGGACTGCGATATTCTCTTGCGTTTCTGCAGCGGACTTTCTTCGTCGTGATCTGCACCCTTTGAAGCTCGGGTCGATTTCCCAGGACTTCTCTTCAGCTCCGACCCCAGCGCGGTGTTCGGGTCCGAGTTCCACATGATCGCTCGTTTGGGACAGTCAATCACCACCGAGTCCAGAACGAGAACCTTGAACCAGATGGCAGGTTCGATGTGCACCCTGGAGTCGGGGTCTGCAGCGGAGGAGTCAATGCGATGGTCCCCCACGACTGGCAGGTAGCCGTCTTTGAGCGTCACGGTGAGGCGCGTCTCCTCCTCACCGGTGCGAATATCCAACTGCATGATGCGGCTGGGTCGCTGCAAGGCATAGTTAACGCGCACATTATCCAGGTTCGCTCGAGTTCACGACTGCGATCTTTTAGATTGCTTGCTGATTGGACATCTGTGCGTGCGCAGTTGCACAAGTGAACCACGTGCTCACAGCCCGCATCGCTCGCTTTGTTTGGATGCGGTGATGACTCATGCTGAGGATTCCGTCACACTCTTGCACTGAACACTCGAATTTATGGTTTTTGGGTGAAATCGTCCCCTGATTGCCCAAATGCTTTCGACGTAATTCACAACGAAGCGCAATTGCTTAGACGCATGAGACAAACGCGATGATCCACCACACTGTTATGAATGCAAAGCCGTTCGTTATCTCAACTGAAATTTCCAAAACTTGTGACGATCCACCAGTGTTATGACTGCAAAGCCGCTCGTATCTCAACTGAAATTTCCAAAACTTGTGACTCTTTCACAACACTCGTACCTCGTAAACGAACTCGCGCTCACCTTCCGAATCCGTCAAGCGATTTCACGAAAGAAGACTTTTCTCCGAACCCTGCAAAGAAAGTGTGTTGCGATGAGGAAGTTTTTCGCACGGTCACTTTTGGCAAGCTTGTCGCACAAACAGAGGAAGTTTTCAGCAAGAACGAAAGGAACGAAATGGCCACGGAAAAGAACCAATTGATATGCTGCAGCAGGTGAAACAAATTCCAAGGGAATGGCATCATCTTTTTTCTCGGGCAAACATGAACAACCTGATGCTGGTGAAAGACAACTCATCAAAAGTTCCCCCTCTGACAAATTGCTAAAGTTATCCTTCTCAGAAACTGTAAACATCCGAAATTAGGACGCACATGTGTCCGACCAATGCCTCGCACATTCAACACTCAAAGCCCACACAATTTTGGCAAACTTTTGGGCAACACAAACGAGTACTTGTTCTGGCATTTGATTTCACATCATCATTTCATCCCGTGCAGGCTCTTTCAGTCAAATGTTCAGAGAACAGAAATATCGTTGACACCTTCCGGGTTGGAATGACATGTGATCACTCGATTGCCTGACGAATCAGTGTGTGAGTACCGAGTTTGGATGAGATTTGGTCATTGCCGTGGTCTTGCGCGAGTATTTTGGAAGCTTTTTCCAACAGGAACACACACGAAACTTTCGTAGGTTCTTCGTACTCACATTTCTCGTACATTTTTGACGTGTTACGTGTGGGGAACAGACACGTCGGGGTTTTGATCCGAGGCGAAGATCAGGTGCCGGACATGTGTCTGCGAAAACGCGACACAGGCCCCACGAACTGAATGTTCTGTACGAGCCCGAAGTTTCGGAATTGTTTTGCATGTTGTTTTTTTGTGTCGGGACGCAACAACATTTGAAAGCCTGTACCTGAAGCTTTGATGCAGGCCAATGTATGTTTGGGGCACATGGCTGCCAGAACTATAATCAAATTGAGTTCAATCGTGGGCATGGCGCCCTTCATATTTTGGCAGCTATGTAATCTTGGAAAACAAGTTTTGGCCCACAAGAGAAACATTTTTTGCAGGTGTATTTGAGCTGATAAATAGCTGCCAAAAATAGCCGTCTGAATTTTTACTCCACAGAAGATGTCTCAAAAAAGAATTGGCAAAATGATGTGCACACAAGGAATGTCGTTGCCTATTTTTAAGTTGCTCCAATAATAAGGGGCTGCAGGACAGCCTTCCATTTCGACCCCCCCCCCCCCTGGGTGCTTGGGCTTACCAGGTTTGTACCTGGATGGGGGATTTCTCATGATCAGCTTGTCAATGGAACCCACCCACCCCAACTCCCAGACAGGACTGGAGGCTGAGTGTCATGCTGATTTCTTCAGAATTTGCGCTTGTAGTTGCTGCTCTTGGGGCTGTTTCCCTTGGGTGCAGCGTAGAAAAGCAGCCAATTTCCCTTGGTAGGCGCAAGTCAGAAGCTTTGTAAATGCACCAGGACCAGCGTGGTTTGAGTCAATTGTCTTTTTAGGTGATTTGAACCTTGAAGCATACATTATGTATAATGTATGGTGGTGAGAATCACCTATAGGCATCAAAAGGCTAAATCTGTGAACGCGAGTTTGAAAGTGT
>JAAUXT010088946.1_pt1 | contig 10623 bp, 10 predicted proteins | sample 7278171 | NCBI WGS metagenome assembly JAAUXT01 (sample SAMN14350112, study PRJNA611818) | marine sediment metagenome | isolation source: surface marine sediment (1.8m) | place: French Polynesia: Moorea | collected 2018-08 | reverse complement strand
GGGGTCCCGCCTCGGAACTTCTCGTTTGATATTTTTGCATCGAGATGAATGTGTGACAACAATTGAAACCTTTCTACATTGCAGAATTTCCAAGATGCTCTTGAAGGTGGATACCTGGATAAAGTTTTGCGAGAATATTGGTGCCAATATGTGCCTGCCGTGTTCAGTGGTCAGATGGGAGCCGAGCCTGGAAGAGAAGAGAGAAAAGCCAAACGGCTGTTGTTCAGACCTCTGGAAACACTCCTCTGCAATGGTGATTCGGACACAGTGTTCAAACAGCTCAAAGAGCTTGAGAATCCGCCCCAGATCTGCGGTCGGGTCTTCAAGATGGGAGAACCGACATATTCATGCAGGTCAGTTGTTTGGTCTTGGTTTGGCACTCAAGCACAGAGTAAAGAATCGTGATAATTTGGCGGTTTATTCGTTGTTTTCTCAGGGATTGTGCAATGGATCCCACCTGCGTGTTGTGCATGGAGTGTTTTCAGAATGGCGAACACAAGCAGCACAGATATCGGGTCAGTGCCACAAATATCATTTCCGTCATTTGTAAATCTGTACTATTGTTGGCAATTCATCGGGTATTGTTCGTTTCTGCAGATGTGTACATCCGGTGGTGGGGGATACTGCGACTGCGGGGACCGTGAAGCTTGGAAATCCGAACCGTTCTGTGATATACACAAAAAGGGATTGGACACCAACACACAGGTACATTCGGAATGCACTGAGCATTCCAAGCTCAGCTGTTTCAACAGTTGCCAGCTGTACAAATGTGCAAAAGCAACGCGAGTGTTTGTCTCGTTTTTTCAGGACCCAGTCAGTGTTCTTCCGGAAGATCTACGAAAAAGGGCCGAGCAAGTGTTCATTGCCACAATGAGATACGCGACTGAGATGCTCACATGGAAAGGCAACGAAGCATCCTCCTTGCCGAAAGAGCTTCAACCTGAGCACTGGGATATCTCTTATGTCACAATGCTGTTCAATGATGAAGTACACACCTACAACCAGGTGCATTTGGGAATTCGTTTCTCTTTGTTGTTTCATTTTCGTTCGTCGACGACAAGAGGTTGTTTTCCAACATTGTAGTTGCGGCAACACTTTCGGAAACGTATGGTTTGTGTTTGGGTTGCCGTGTTGAGTTTGAAATGTTCCTGGATCATGTTTGCTTGCTTCGTGGGACGAGAAAGGTCCAATTGTACTGTTTTCAACCAGTGATAAAAAGAGAAAGATGTCGAACCTTGGGGGGGGGGGGGAGAGATCGTTGTATTCACACATCTTTGAAAGCAAAATGCCTTTCTTTTGGCTGAAACAATGGTTTGTCTTGCAGGTGATCGAAGCATTACAAAAGGCCATCGACTGCAGTGAAAAAGAGGCAACAGACTTCGCGACAACAGTCGACAGAGAGGTTCGTTTCACTGATTGTCACCATTGGTCTCTCATTTGTTTCAAGTCCGCGGTTCGGCCGCTTACTGCGGGCTGAGTGACTTGCTTGGCCGGGCAGGGGCTGGGGTCAAGTCAATCAGCCAATTTTCAGAATTTGAAGCTGATCATTTACATTTTCCAGTCTGAGTGACCCCCCTCCCCCGAATGTTCAGCTCAAAATTTGATGTTGATCAAATTCCGAAAAGAAAATCAGTGACTTGGTCAAAAGGCTGTGTGTGGAACCGCAGGCTTTGTAGGCGTAGCCTTTTTGTTGGTTGTTTCTTTGTTCGACTCAGAGTGAGCTTTTTAGAACTCCAAATGATGTCTTTTGAAGGGTCGAAGTCCAATCAAAAATGGAAATTACAAGGAATGCGACGAGAAGAAAGCCATTGTGGAGGTAACCTGGTCTTTTTCGCTGTTCGAACGATGCCACTTGTGTTTCACAAACCACCACTGCCACTCCGGAAAACTCACTGGACACTTCTTGTTTATTTTCCAGAGACAGACTTCACGACATGGCGCCAAACCACTGAAGGTGGTCGTGATGCATACAACAGTAGTAGCACACCAAATTTTCGCCCAAAAACTGCTGTCGTGGTGGTACAACGTAATTTGTCAGTCCGGTAAGTTCTGAAATAGGAACCCAACAAAGCCTGTGGGTAGCGAACGCATTTTGGTAGCGAGTGCCTTTTGGTGTCCGTCAGGGAGACCGAAGTTTTTGGATCATATCCTCGTGAAGTACGTCGAACACCCCACCTCCTGTGCACCAACATCTTTTGGCTTTGATTGAAGGATTCAGGAGAAATCTGCAATGTTTGTAACGCTTGCCAAGCTGTTGGAAGAGTGGGTGTTCTTCTGACATCAAAAATCAACAAAGAGCCCCCTCCCTAAATTTCCTCGAGTGTGTAGCACCTTTTTAGGACAGATGCAAGCAGCAAGACGGGTGTCTTCCCTGCCAAGTATGCTTGTTTTCTCATTTCAGATGGAATGATGAAGTTATTTTGCATGCTGTCAATGAAGGTGTTGTCTGGACAAGAACAGTCTGTGCTGGAAAAGATGATGCTGGCCGACACAAAACTGTGGAAAGGTATGTGCTCGAACTCTACCCGTTCACAATATTTTTGGTTCAACTTGGGATCCCCACAAGTGTTCAGTGGCACTATTTGGTGTCAGGACATCAACAGACGGGGTGTGACATGCACTTTGGGAAATTGACGTCAAAGTCGCGGAGAGTGCTAACATCTGACATTCAAGTGAAATTCTCAAAAATTTCCCTTTGTTCTTTCTGTTGCAAGAAAATACGAACTTTTGTGCTTCCCAACAAACAAAGGAAACACGAAGGAAAAATTGTTCCTGTCAAAAATTGAGAAAATTGTTCAATTTTATGTCTGACAAGTGGCCGTGGCCGAAGCTTTGTTTCTTCTTTCCTCCTTGCTGTTTTCTTTTTTGGGGGCATTTAATTTATAACTATCAGTCGGTTTCCCCACACTTTGTTGAGCAACTTGTCCGCGAGTGCGACTGAGCAACGTATTCAGGTGTCCAAGGAATTGTTGATGTTCTTTTTCAGGTGCAAGGGTCCGAAGCCACCAGTTGTTCATGGCTGGGTGAGTCAGCGCATTAACACAGCAACAAACACCCGAAAACAACACTGTCGCTTCTATTCTTTCAATTTCGTGTGTCCTTCAATTTTGCAGAGTCCTGAAGGATTTGGAATGCAAGAGGAAATTTTCCATTCTGTTCACCAAGGTAAGTTGCTCGTTTTCTTCCCGATCGTACAAAACGGTTTTGCTGTGAATTCAATGGCATTCGGCGCACAAGCAGTTCAGAACGTCTTGATCGATACAAGGAAACCTGTTTGGTGAGATCTTCCTCAGAAACTCGTCGATGTACCTTCCACACAGATGTACCCCAAACTCATTCGCGACTACATGGCTGACGACCATGAACATTCAGTCTGCGCGGTGTCGGAGTCGGTGCAAATTTTCACTGTGCACACACTGGTACGTCCTCTTTTGCAGCCTCGCGTGATGGTTGTTGTTTTTGCTTCCAACAGAACTACACTGGTTTAATGCGAGAATTTATCCGAGACGACCATGCTCGTTCAATGTCGACGACATCTTGCTCTGTTCAAATTTTCACAGTTCACACATTGGTACGTTGAGTTTTGGATTGTGCATGTTTCCTTTGGTTCTTGGCAGAAAAAAACACAGTCAATTGTTGCACGGAAAAGATTCTGAATCAAAGAGATTTAATGAAGGCGTTCCCTGATTTTGGATGTTTGATTTTTCTCCGTACTATTCTTTTTCAGCTCTGTTCTTTCAATTCTTTTGGTGTACACAACGATGAAAAAACCTCTTCATTTTCAGACTCGAATGTTGATCACTGAACATCAGTTGCTGGAAGTTATTCTGAGAACGTTTCTTGAGGAGTGTGAAGAAAGGAAGAACAGTAAGTTGAGCTGGTGAGATGTCTGGTTCTGAAAGTTTTTGAAATGACAGGGAATAAATCGTTGATCTTTGCGTTTTCACAGAGGATGGGAAGATTTCCTTTGCAAAGGACGAGAGGAGAGCCAGAAACAAGTACTTGTGGTCGTTCCGGAGATCGCAGTATATGCTCTACGATCTGAAGTACGTGTTGGACTTGGGGGGCTCTGTGCCAAAACGCTGCGGTGTATGATCGCTTTTATTTCATCGCTTTTATTTGCACGCACGTGTTTGTTGTAGATACGCGTTGAGCATGAGGCAGACTGCGGAGGACTGGAATGATCCGCTTCGTCAAAACTTCCTCAAAGGCTTTGGCCTTTTCCTGGAACTGTTGAAGAGCATGCAGGTGACAACATTCTCGGATGCTTCGATGAAATTTTTCTGGATTTTACAGACCTGACACGATGAGATTGTCCAAAACAATACACGACCTTGCGAAATTGATTTTCAGAACATGGAAGCCATCAAAAGACAAACGGGAAACCACGTTGAGTTTGAACCGGAATGGGAGGGAGCATTCAACTTGCAGTTGAAATTGAACGACATCGTGACACTCATGATTGACTGGTGCTCGAGTGACGTAAGTTGTTAGTTGTGCGTCGTTTTCTGTTGTTTTTCGAACGACCCAAAGTTTGACATGCACCAGGAGGAGTCCAGTTCCTCAGGGATAGATTTGAAAATCAACTGGCCGACATTTTTACGAGTGGTCTTCACACAGGGATTTGTGTTGGCTGAAGCTGTGAAAGCCTGCACCAGTGCTTTGTACACATGCAGAGACAATGACCATCACAAAGAGTCACCAAAAGGTAAGCACCAGTAGCAAGTTTCTTTTTGCCACTCGTCAACAGTTTCTTTCACTGGAATGCGCAAGTACACTGCATAAATCTCTGGTGTGCACCGAAAACTTCGTGTTTTCCAGTTGCTGGTCACAAGGTGGAGTGCGTCAAGTACGATGTGTCCTCCCAGCCGGTGTCGATTCACGCGCCGCTGACGCGTCTGCTTGCCGCGCTGTTGGCTCAACTCAGCAACTGGAACATCCCCATTGGGCGCAAAGATCTCCATCACAAAGTAACGCGCGCGCCTGTGCATTCGTTTGTGTATGTGTGTGTGTAACTTTTAAAAAAGCACTGGTGACGATGTGACAAGTGCGGATGTTGTTTTTGTCAGAAACTTCCTGCAGCGGAACTGATGGAGCCTTCGCTGAGAGTTCTCGTGCTGATCGCGCAGACTCAGGCCGGGATGTGGCGCAGGAACGGCTACTCGCTGCTCAACCAGGTGCGAGTTCAACCGGTGCTGCTCAGTTACGCTTGCAAGACTTCATGTCCTGTCGTGCATCTGTTCAACTTTGATAAATTTCAGATTCACTTCTACCACAACGTGAGATTCACATCAGAAATGTTCGACAGAGACATTCTGATGATACAGGTAGGTATTTGTTCCAATGTGCGCCGAAGAATACTTGTGCCCTCCCCTGGTTTGTTGGGCGTTGATCCGCTTGGTTTTCATCACCATCTTGTGACTTCAGGCAGGGGCGGTGATGTTGGATCCGAATCATTTTCTGATCCATCTGCTGCACAAGTTTGGTCTTCTCAATTGGATCAGGTACAAAAGAAGCAGATGAGGCGTCGACTTTTCTTCCTCAACAATCACGGTGTCAGTGTAGAACGGAATCCCTTTTCATGATTACAGGGAAGACAATGACTCGCCTCAGTTGAACCTGGACGAACTGGTGAAGCAAACGGTGACTCTTGCGGAGGAATTTCTTTGTCTCCTCATTCAAGTGTTGGGTAGGTTCTGTGGTGGTCGACAAGTTTCCCGGTCTTGCATCTTGATGAGAATGGATGACCTGCGCACGCGAGACCTTTGATGTGGTGCGTTTCTGCACACTGTGCAGGTGAGAGGTTCGTTTCGGGAGTCGGCTGTATCAAGGTCAAGGACATAGTCAGGCGCGAAGTGATCCACCAGTTGTGCATCCAGGACATGTCGCACAGCGAGCTGGACAAGGCACTCCCAGAAGATGTAAGGACCAAGTGTGCACGAGTTAACAAGTATTCTTCAAGTTTATTTTGGTGCTGTCATAAATCTTGCCCTGCTGTTTGTTTAGCCGTATCATGAGACTGGCGTTGAGGATGTTGTCAAAGATGTGGCAACCTTCAAGTGAGTGTTTCTGTGCAGATCGTGGAATTGCCGATTGTGCCAAATGAGTCTTCGAACCGATGTTTCTATTTTGGAAAATCATTTTCTTCTATTGTCCAGAAAATTGACAGAAACTGCGAAAGGCTTGTACGAACTGAAGGATGAATGTTGCAAAGAGTACAATTGCTTCTTCTATCACTATGCAAGAACTGAACAAGTGAAGGTGAGTGTCTTGTTGATTGTCTGCGTGTTGTTCGCAGATTCATCTGTCACGAACCTGGTTGCTCTTGACACGGAGCTTCACTTGTTGTGGCAGCCGAAATACTATTTTTTTGCAGTCCGAAGATTCGCAGAGAAAAAGAAGAAAGCAGCAGAACTTGGATCAAGGTGAAGTTCTGCTGTTGAATGGACTTTTTAGCTGTCTGTCTGTCTGTCTGTCTGCATACGACTCAGAATTTGAGTTGATCATTTTCCAGTTACACAACCTTTTCAGTGGCCAAGCGGCCGTACGTGGAACTACGGGCTTTCCAGGCGGAGCCTTCTTGTTTCCAATAGAACTTGTTTTTGTGAAATTTGTGCGCACTGCTAATGAATATCCTTGTTTGCGTCACACAGCGCTTCCACCGCCAGTCCCGCCTCCGCTGACAAACGGCTTCCTGCCGCTACGTCGCGTGCTCGATTCGGATGTGATGATGCATATCATCCAGCTCATCCTGAAGCGAACGCCCACGCAGAGGTCACGCTGGTGGTCGGAAACCCAGCTTGAAAAGGTTTTTATGTTGTTTCGAACAAAACACGGAATCATGCGGTCTTTGAGTCTGCCATCCATTGTGATGTGGTCCAAAATGCCCAGACCGAAGCTTTTGTAGATCTTGCATGTGGTTGGAATTGGTGTACACGAAAGCAGAAGAGCGTACGAGAACGGGGACGTGAGCTTCAAGTTCATCGAGAAAGGCCAGCGCAGCTTTGGCAAGTTTCTGGAATCGCTCCAAGGCCACGCGAACATTCAAAGTGATGGCGTGAAAGATCTTCTCAACTGGGTTTGCAGAGTGAGCCACTTTATCATTGTTCAGTTCGGTGTGCAAAAGTTTGTTCTTCCGGTCGATCAGGAGAGGCTGGCTCAAACTCTTGCCATCTTTTCAGAATTTCACCGAAGTGCACAACCTGCTGCAAGGAAAGGAACCGATGGATGAGTCTGGAGCCTCTCACACGGCAGGGTTCGGGGCGTTCGACTTGCTTGCTCGAGTGAGGGAAACTTTCAACATCTCAAGAAAAAATGTCCTTGCAACCCAGCCACAAAAGATTTGGGAATTCAATTTGGGATTTTCCTGCGCGCTGTGTTTGAATTAAAATGTGTTCTTTCGTCGCACGTAGGAGGCAGAACGAAAACGTAAAGCTGACATGGCGGCCAAGAGACGCGCAAAGGTGATGGCTCAGATGTCGAAGATGCAGAGGAATTTTATCGAAGAAAACTCGGACCTCTTCCAAAGCACCAGCGCTGACTTGCAGCAAGCTTCGTCAGAAATGGATCTGACGTGAGTTCGATGTGACATTGGAGACTTTTTGCCTCAACTATATTTCCACGTGAAACCCACGATTTCGTCTGTCTTCACAGGGGCCGGACACCCACCAACAATTCTACAGTGTAAAATTGCAAAAATTGAACAAATTTGCGCTTGCAGCGCAAAATAAGAACGACGAAATGCATTTTAGCAGGGGGGGGGGGGGCATGCCCATCAACTGGAGGAATTTGACGTCGATGAGAATGTTTTTGATTTTTCTGCACTGAGCTGTTCTTTTCCAGTGATCTGGAACCACAAGACGAATCTCCCCGTGCGATTGGTTCAAAGAAAACGGCGCCAAGTAACATGGCGCTGAGCAAACAAGTGTGCATCCTGTGTCAGGAAGAACAAGAGATCACGTGCACAGATCGAGCCATGGTCCTGGCGGCCTTGGTGCAAAAGTGAGTGCATTTGTGCCGGCAACCCCATTTCCAATTCTGTTTTCGCGAGTTAGGATACGAATTGGACAGTTTACATTGCAGATCAACGGTGCTTTCAAAGGATCGGGGCCGCATTATCGAGAACGGAGAGGAACACGACCCGCTCTTCATGTCGTCCACGCTCTTCCAGGGTGTCCACACCAGCACGTGTGGCCACGTCATGCATGCTGACTGTTGGCAGAGGTACGCTGCTTGTTCTTGCTGCAACGAATCCTCATCATGTGCAAACTTGAGTTCGCCGGCCCTGTCGTGTGTTGTTGGGAGTTCTTGAAGATATCGCCCGTTTGGCGTTGGATTGCTTCCGTTTTGAAAGCGTGCTTCACGGTTTTGTCTTGGTTTATTTACTCAAAAGTGTTTGCACTTGCAATGATTTTACTCGAGCAGTTGTCATGGTGAACATCATCTGACAGTTGTCAGTTTTCTCTGCAGGTACTTCGATGCTGTTCTGGCAAAAGAGAGACGACGCTCCATGAGGGTTCGACACCCGCCTGGTTACGACATCGAACGGTCCGAGTTCCTGTGTCCTCTATGTGAAACCCTGAGCAACAGTGTGATACCTCTCATCCCACAGATCTCAACCTTGATGAGGAACAGGTAAATTACTTGTGGAGCAACAAGCAACCAAAAGCCGATGAGGAAATGTGAAGTCTACCCGTGCTCCCTTTTTGTTTTGATTGTCAACGCACACGGGTATACCTTGTCATTGTACATTTGTGTGGAGTGAACTCTCACCCCCCCCCCCTCCCACACCCAAATTCCCATCAGGCTACAAGTTTGAGGAGCACCTTTTGGTCTCCCAGCCACAAGTTGATGTAGTACTGCTCCTGGGAATGAAAAGGCGCTGCTTGGAAGTTGCGAGTGAAAACTGGAGGTTTTGTGCGCCTGAGGTTCTGCGTGCCTGCGCACCAGAGACTGTGCACCTCAGGCACACAGGTGCACAGAACACAGGTGCATAGGTGCACAGGTTATAAACAACCATGCATGCTACAAATAGCACCTACATGTTGCTCTGCCTGTAGCCCTGCAGCAGGTGATACTGCAACCCAACGATGCACAGTTGTAGGCTGCTGTAGCCAATTACTGTACATCCTCAGCCTACAATAGTTAGGGAATGCTGGAGGTTGCTGCTGAGTAACAAGGAATGCACTTGAGCAGGCGGTGAAGCGTCCCTTGGTATACATACTTCCAAGAAACAATAAATTCAGGACCCCGCTCTGTTTGCAAGTGAGCTTCCTCCAACCGGAACAAAAAGGAGACCCTTGCCATGAATCGAGACCCCCTGCCTCTGCCCTGGGTCGGGGGATACAAGATTTGCCAGAACTCGCGTGAAAGATATTCTCTCTAACGATGATTGCAGGAAAACCTCGCGCTCTGGCAGTTCTGAGATTTGGTGGTGTGACACTTGACTGAGTTGTTTGTCAGTTGTAACTTTCATTTTGTTTTGTCAGTGATGAGCAGGAAATCAGCCTTCCGATTGGTGATTGGTTGGATGGTCTGCAGAAAACAGTCCGAGCCAGCATTCAGAAGCAAACAAAAGAAGAAGAGTCTGAAGGTTTGAACACAAAACAAACAAAAAGAAAAACAGCAGTGTGTTTTTGAAGTCAACACCACACATTTTGTGACTGGGAAGAAAATGACGTTTCTCTTTTTCTTTTTTGCAGAAGATTCCTTTTTCTTTGTGCCATGTCCGTTGTCCAACATGACGAAAATGCTGGCTGACAGTGTCGCAAAGAACTTTCAGCAGCTGTTTGAATACATCCACCTGGAATCAAGGTGAGGAGCTGCTTCAGTGCTTTTCCTGATTTGTTGAGGTGAAGACAATTTATAAACAACAAGCTATTGGTTTTGTAGTGATCAGTTCTCGAGTAGCATCATGGAGATGTTGACCAAGTTCTCGCTGGATGTTTTTTGGGTGAGCTGAATCTTTTCCTATCGTTGTTTGGTTTTTCTCTGTTGCGCTACTCGATCTGTGGTTGCATTCATCGTGCGCTTCGCAGGTTGGACTGAGCGTCAACCCGGACGTGGGAAACGTGAAAGTGCCGCTGATGGTCTGGACAACATGCGCTTTCACCATCATGACGACAGGTGCGAGACGTATCTTGTCCTTCTCAACTCTTCAATGTTTTCGGAAATCTTCGCGTCAGGCCTTTGTGCAATCTGAACTCTGAATTGTACTTTTTCAGAACAAAGTTTGAGAGACGAGGGAAAACCGTTGTTTGGGTCTCTGACTACTCGCCAATTGGACTGCATCAGTGCCCTCGTCAAGTTCGCTGCCGTGGCGAACCAGGCGATCGCGCCTGACGTCATCAAGAAACACTGTGTCAATCTCTTGTCAGGTACGCGACTACAAAAGACGGGGCAGATTCGTTTGGCTCCAAGCCTGTACATGCGGACTCAACCTCGAGCTCAAAATTTTCTCTGTGCCGTCGGCAGAGTTGGCACATCTTGTGAGGTTTCAAGGCTGCAGCTGGTCTTTTTAGGTGATTTGAACCTTGAAGCATACATTATGTATAATGTATGGTGATGGTGAAAATCACCTATAGGCATCAAAAGGCTAAATCTGTGAATGCAAGTTTGAAAGTG
>JAAUXT010073395.1_pt1 | contig 10623 bp, 9 predicted proteins | sample 7278171 | NCBI WGS metagenome assembly JAAUXT01 (sample SAMN14350112, study PRJNA611818) | marine sediment metagenome | isolation source: surface marine sediment (1.8m) | place: French Polynesia: Moorea | collected 2018-08 | reverse complement strand
GTTCTGGTGCTCTCTCTTTGACTGTCATGGTGGCAAACCACACATACACACCTGCACAACCTGATCAGGAGGAACGAGAACTGATTGCCTTTCTTAGACAAAATGTGGCCCGGCGACTGGCATGGGAGGCGCATCTGCAGCAGCTTCCTAAGACCCACCCCCGTGTTATCCACGCTGTGAGGGCCTATTTTAACCTTGGCCCAACGAGCCATCGCGGGTTCGACCGCCTCGTCTGGTCGGTGGCGCACGGCCAGTAAAAGGTGAGTGGTTCTCAAGTCACTCCACACTGGTCGCAGCATCACACTGCACCCACTCAGCCTCAATCCTGGATCTGCCAGCTCAAGGAGCCACGAACACTTTTGCCTGGAGGTTTTAAATGTATCCTCATATTCCAGCCTGTATTTCAGTGGATGAGATACTACACTGAGCACACGTAGACTCTGCGTCAGACTGAACAGCAGCACCATCGTCTGCCCGACGAGCCCAAAAAATTACATTATCGCTCAGAACATCTCTTCGGCAACTGACATTTTTTGTCATCTCAGCACGCTCGAAAACATAAAATAGCTTTACCTCACAGTTCGTGTTCCTGGATACCAAAACTCTCACAGCTGTCCTGGTTCTTTTGGAAATAATCGCCGCGATTGCGGATTGCGATTCTTCTCCCTTTAGATCTATGTCGCGCCAAGGAGTTTGAAGTTGAATGTTATTGAAGCAACACACACCCGAGAAGAAATGTGATATTTTTCTTTCCTACGGCAGAAAACAACAACATTTACCACTTTGGTAAGTGGCAACACTTGGGTGTCAGAAAACACAGCAGGCTGAAAGTGTCACAAATTGGTACAAAAGTGCTCTGGGTGCTTTTTGCAAAGTGTGTCTCTAATATCGCCCACGGCTGAAGTTCACTTTCACTGGTTTCCAGAAGACTTGTAGGTTTTATCTGCCTCGGGTTTGACAATCTGACCTTCATGTGTTCTTTATGTCGCTCAGACGCAGTGATATCTTCGGTTCGTTGCACAGAGAAACATTTCTTTGCGTGCTGTGTTGTCACCTTGACTGGGTTCCTCTCTGTTACAATCTTGATAATTTGATCACCAGTGATGGACTTCGTCACAGGATGGGAGGGAATTCTTGTGCAAGGGTTATGTACTTTGGCAATTTACCCTGATTGTGAACCATGAACAACTTTGTTGCGGCCTCATAAAGCGACTGTACGGTTATTTTCTTCAGCACAGTGGACACATCGGTCATGGCGGACGCTAACGACTCGGCTCAGGCAGAAATTGCACCACAAGCGAATCCAGATGTTCTTTACAGCTGGACAGACGTCACCAATGACTTCTTTGATTCGTGCACCGATCTGCAGTTGGGCGAACTGATGCACGATTCAAAGTAAAGTTGTAACTTTGTATTGATGGCAAACGATCGCGAAACAAGCTTCCAAACAAATTCGTATGCTTGGAGAACGGAGCATCTTCATTTCTCGTACACTACAACGCACGAGTGTACACGTTTTTGTGTCATACTGTTGTAAGTTCTCTTGTGCTAACTCATGCATGGTGGGCAGTATGACGTTTGAATTTCAGTTTTGGATTGTTTGAAGCCATGTCCGCCATAGAAATGATGGACCCAAAAATGGATGCAGGGATGATGTGCAACCAAGTCAAACGCAAAGTTCTCAACTTTGAGCAATCTGTTGAGGTAAGATGTACTTTCAGCATTTGAAACTTGAATGGAATTCCGGACTGTTGGAAATTGTCGTCAATTCGTGTTTTCAGAACAGGGTTTTCAGAGAAATCTGAGAGTTTGCTTTGTTTTTCCAGATTGGTGCCGTTAAAATCAACAACGTGCCACACGACGAAATCATCGGCATTGTGGATGACACCTTGTCGTGCTTGGTAAATCACGAACAAATAACATGCCTGCTTGGGCAAGAGTTGTGATATTGCTGCCAGCTGTTCGCTTTTGTCATGTTTGTTTGACGACAGGTCACGTGGTTGGAAGGACATTCATTGGCGCAGACAATGTTCACGAACTTCTACCTTCACAACCCGTGCATCATTGAGGACCGAATTCTCAAAGCATTCAGCATCAACATGCTCAAAACAATTGATCTCATCCGAGATCGAGTCAACAGGGCCTCCGTCTTTGAAGAGGTATAGGATCTGCATCTGTGTTTGTTTGGAGTCTTGTCGATGGGGAAAAGGGCTTGGGAAGACAGATGTCAGGAGCATTACAGAACCCTTTTTGCACTGCAGGAAGATTTTCAGCCAATGACTTATGGTTTTAAAATGGCAAGCAACGTTACTGATGTCAGGGCGACAGGCATGATGAAAGAAGTTGAAGACGAACTCAACAGAACAATCAAGGTGAGACAAGACACTCCTGGACACCATTGTTTCAGAAGTTCTTGTTGTCAATGCCATGATTGTTTGAGCTAGCTGTCTCAAATTAGCGGTTGTGTTCTTGGGCTCACAGCATCGAGGAGGAGATCACAAAAGTTTGACATGCAAGTTTTGTTTTGGTTTTTGTGTGAATTTTAGAACACCAGAAGCAAGGCGGGTGAAGAGAGAAGAGCTGATGTGGAGAGGGAGGTGTGTTCCTTTTGAGAACTTTGACGAAACAGTCACTGCAGCTTGGAAAATCCTGCTGTCTCCACCGTTCTTCGTTTTCGCATTTCAGCACAATCTGGCCTCGGCAGTGTTCTCAAGAATACGCTTTTGTCGCCTTTTCTTCACTACACTCATCACATTCAGCAAAGAAAAGGTACCGGTAGAAATCTATTCCTTGCAGCACTTTGAAATTGAATTGATACTCTCTGTGTGGAATTTTTTTCAGGTGACTTTTTGCACAACCAGATGTTTCTTGGAAACTTTACAGGGCCTCAGTGTTGTCGACGTGCAGAAACTTCTCAGACAGATGAGTGACTTGATTCAGACAATGCAGACGACACTGTCTCTTGGCGTCAAACCTCCTGAGGCTGAGGAAGGGTCGTCAGGTGAAATTATCACTACGTCAAGCCATATATTTGTGGTCAACGATACTATGCTTTTGTTTTTCCGTAAGTCAAACTATTTTTGCACCGCAGATTACCCTACGATCATGGGGTTTGAAACTTTGGTCAATCAGCGACTGTTACCACCAACGTTCCCAAGGTATACGAAAATTAACACCAGAGAAGAGACGATGGAGTACTTGTTGGGACTAGTTGACCGACTGAAAAGTGTCTGCGGAATCACGGAGATCTCCAACTTGCACACTGCACTTGTAAGTTGTGCCGCACACTGTCTTCTTTGAGAAGTTGAGAAGAACATTGATCTGCGGTGAAGTTTCAGTTGCTGTTTGCCTCACCAAGTCCTGCTTGTTGTTCTCTGTTGCAGGATTTTTTCTTTGAATTCAGCAAAACGTCACCCTGTGTGTTATCAAGATCTTTGCTGCAGTTGACGTTCATGCCACCGAACAGGCGCATGTGGGGAACTCACAATGTGATCGATGTGTTCAGAGACACGATCCGAACTTTCATCAATCCTCCTGCGTTGATGCCCAAGTGAGGACATAATCTGTTGTCAATTATTCTGCTGGCAACTCAATTCTGAACACTCGCCTTCGCAAATGTTGACTTTGTGCAATTGATCACACTTTGTGCAGAAATCAACTGGCAAACAACGCTCAGGCCAAGGATTTCATCGATGCTTTTCTGACACACGCTGTGCGACCGATCTGTTCCGTGTTTCAAATATCGGGCCACAACAGGGCTCGGCAGAGAGACAAGTACGGTCATCTGCTGGAGGATCTGGCGAATCTGCAAGACGAGGTGTGCAAGTCCGACCACTTGTGTTTTCCTTTCAGCTGCACCAAAACTTTGCATACTGAGGGGTATTTTTGTTTCTACAGCATGGGAAGGAGATTTTTTGTGCTCCAAATGGCAAGGTTCAGAAAGGGTGAACAGTGTTACTCCAGCAATATTTATGCTTCCTTGTTACTTTGCAGGCTGACAAGGTGGACGCATTTCTTCACTCTTTGCTGAAAAAACTTGACCCAAACAGACAACATTTAGCCTGCTTTGGGAACTGGGTTCTGTATCACACGCTTCAAGTGATGATCAATTACCTGCTGGCGGGTTTTGAGTTGGAGCTATACGCCATACACGAGTACCACTACGTTTTCTGGTGAGCAGCTTCGGATCAACCTCGCAATGTCAGTGAAAGCTGGTTGACCAGGCACATTTGTTGGCATCGTCAAGCGCGAAACTCGTCACTCGTTTCAGGTATCTGTACGAGTGTCTCTACAACTGGTTCATATCGATGCTGTCAAGAGCAGACAGCTTTTTGCTGGAACAAGAAGCAATCACCGGTATCTCATACAGTTCCTCCTGTTCTCACATTTCGTGACTTTCATGAAGGCCCTTGTCTAGTCGGGGTTTTTGGTATCTAGTGTGCGGCCACCACCTCGAAGTATTTCCCAACCCCACAGGAGTGTTCTTGGAGTTCTGCGCAAATTCAATGGGCGTCGCTTTCTTTTTTCGTGTGGTGCCTATTGCCCACCAAACATTTTCTACACTCGCACTGCTTGTTCCAAACATGTCTTGCTGGTACCCTCACTGTAGAGCTCATTCCCTGTTCTTGTTTCAGAGCAACAACAAAAAGGACGAGTGAGCAAAAAGACGAAGAAAAAGAGGAAAGTGAGGCCTCATGCCCGAGCCATCACAGAAGCTCAGGCTGCACAGAACTTGTGTGGTGGCTACTACAAGGTATCTGCGTGGTGCTGGACACACACGTATTTCTTCTGACGTAACGGTCATGGAATGCTCCTCAGCTTTCCAGTCTTCTGTTGTTTTTCCAGGCGATTGTTGGGTTGGCAATGGACAAGAAACTGCCGACGCCCAAATTTGACTTCGACAGCGAAGAAGTTCGCTACAACCACAGATTCGCTCCGTTTGGAAATGTTGGCACGCCACCACCAGTGCAATACGCGCAGTTCAAGGTAGATTTGTCGACGATTGAAGTGACGTAGATTCAACCGAAAACAAGTCCCACTCAAGTACACGACACACAAGTGTTTCTGGGACGAAGGCCCAATTGATACATGAACACGTGCATGATTCACCCCAATTTGTGATTGATGCTCTCATGTTCAGTTGACTGATTTTGTTTCATCTTTTCACAGGACATGACTGATTTGCGAAAGTTTGAACCACCACCGGCTTCCGAAGATATGTACGCCTGGTCCTGCAAGTGCTTCCAGCAGGCCAAAAATTTGTACGAGTCTCTGTCCAATCCAAGTGAAGAGGTTCGTTCGTGTATTTGAATTTCCAGGGTTTCGGGGGGGGGGGTGCTCAACTGACAAAGCACAAGAAATATCAGGGTCAGCTGAGACTCAGCTCTGCGTGTGCTTGTTCCAGACTCAGACCTTGATCAAGATCACCAAGACCAACTTCGTGGTGATGAAGTTGCTGCTCGGCGGCCACAAGAAGGACTCAAACGTACGTTCACGGATTGTACTTTTGGTTCCAATGTGCAGAACATTCGCAAGTGAAGGACGGAAGTGCGCAAACATGACGGTTCTCAGAACCATTTATCTCCCAGTCATAAATGAAAACTGTTTTGTTCTCACAAACGTTTCATTTTATTTCAGACACCTCCCGATTTTGACTTCAGTCTGCACAAGGTTTTCCCAGTGATCAAATTTCAATGAAATTGTCAATCACGGCATTTACAAATAAATCTGACCAGTCATGTGTCGACCAACAAAACAGAATATTTATCCAATGAACAAAGGTACTCAACAGATTTTGGCGAGGAGGATCAAACTGGGCATTTCTCCATTTCAAATGCCACGTTTGCATCCCTGTAGATCTGCTTCACTGAATGACAAGACGAGCACAGGTTGCGTTGAACCTGGTTTCGAACCCCGACAAGTGAAGCTGCGGGTACAAAATAAGTGCAGAGTAATTTCCAAAATAAATTTGGATCAGCTCAGTTTTGTTTTGGTGTATTTTCCTTTGGAAACAGGTACACAGTTGGTCACCGCACGGGTTACACACCGTCACGAACTCAACTGCAGTTTCACAATACTTCATCCCCAAGACGGAGCCGGAATTTGATTGAAGGGCGCCGATCTAAACATTTCAACACCAGATAGATTCTTGTCCTTGGGGAGTGGGGGCTGAGCTGACACCCAATGGTGCCACCTTTCAACAAATACACTATCTCGATTCCAGTGACAAACGGCACTTCAACATCTGTCCAACCAATCGTCATCAACAACAGAATCGCACTGCATCGACACCTCAAAACCTGCTTCTGTGTTGCGTCTCAGAACGCGTTGCGTTCAGAATTCGCAACGAGAAAACCGGCACTTTATACACTGCAATTGAATTTGCGTACGCAGTTTGCAGATCGAGCCACCAGCTCTCACACCTTCACATTTATCCGATTTCGATGTCGGGAATTTCGCCCAACTCGTCGTCAAATTCGTACGACACTAGTTCTCTGTCTCTCATTTCTGTGTCTTTTCCTTCGATTTTCATTTCTTCATTGTTCAAAATCTTTTCAACAGTTTCGTCCTCCTTCACTTGCTCCTTTACGGTCCGGTATTCTGCCAGGGAACCCATGAAGTCCGCCTCTCCGCGTCGCCGCTTCAATTCTTCCTCCTTCCTGAGTCGGTAAACTGCTGCACGCTTCTTTCTGAAAAGGTACACAAGTTGTTTCAAAACAAGTTTCTTTTCTTCTAATTGAAGGCTCAACGTTTGGTGCGCTGACTCAGTGCAGCTGCAAAGAAAACCGAACCACGATGAATTCCTATCACACCTACCAAACACGTTTCAGCTAACTTCATTCGGGCAGCAAGATGACTCACTTGTTGAAAACAAGACCACGAACAAATTGCCTGGCGAAAATACATCTGGACGACTCACCGCTCCTTGTGCTCGTTGGCGCGTTCCTCTCCAAAGACCTGTTTCAATTGTTCGCTGGTGAGGTTACAGTCGAACTTGAGCAACTGTAGGAAAACTCCGCCGGGAGTTCGTCTTCTAGCGTTGTCCTTCAAAGGCAAAATTTTGTGAAATCAACTTTGACCGACTCAATGCCAGTGTCATGCTGCAAGCTCCAGCCTTTCACTGCAACTTTTGACAAAAGAAAAATGTGTTCAAGAACAATGAGCAAGTGCAATTGCTGTCCTCTGCAGCACCACCTGTTCTGAAATTTTCTGCTTGATGGGTGGGAAACACCATTCATGGTCTGACACTACATCCAAAACCACGGCGGCTTTTCCACCTGCATTTCGATTCCAGGGGGCGGCGCGCTCTTCATTCAAATGGCCCCAACCCCGTCCCGCTTCCCAACCACAACAGGGGAATGTAGCCCACTTCACACACATACAACTGACACACGCGCGCAAAACGCTCGTTTTTGGTCGTATTTCCCATTTTTTGAGATCAAGCTGCACTGGGCAACAGAATTTTCTCAAGGACGAAACCTGGTGCAACAGAGCTCATCCGTCACAATGGACAATACCCCAGACTGCAAGACCGATAAGTCACACAAAACTTACATTCGTCATCATTCCTCCCTGAGCCTCGATCATCTCAGTTTCGTGCATCAGGTCAATTGCGTTTTTCTTTCCGAGGACTTCCACCACATTCGCTGAAACAGGAAGCAAAAGGCCTGAGATGTGGCACCCTGAAGACGACAAAGGTCGGTCCAGCCACCTGGAATGTGTGTTCCGCAAAGGGTGGAATATTTCAGGTGGGTTGTGAGCAATCGCCTCTGTAGTGCAGGTCAATCATGTCTCCTGCATCTGCTTGGATAAAGGTGGTGTTCCAGCAAGAACACCAGCTAACAAATTGAAAACAAAGTTGAAAATTTCCGTTGGTACGGCTGTGAGTGAAACAACAGCAATATTTCTGGAGATTTTGGTCTCCTTTGGACGATCTTGGTGCCTAAAGCTGTGAATCTCAGCTCAACACAAGCACCAAGATCATCCACATCACACCAACAGTTCTCGAGATGGAGATGTCCCTGGTTTTTGTGCTTTTAGCTTTTTGCCGACGGAAATTGTTGTTACGCCAAAATTTGTGCACTTTCAACCGAATAAACTAACACCGTACTTCGTGTCTTCAAAATCACCTGAGTGATGATGATTGGCCAATTGAGTCAACATTGGACCACTCACCAAAGCCACACCGGTTTCATTCCCTTCGTTTAGCAGCAGGAACTTTTTGGTTGTCCCAGGAACTTTTTGGTTGTCCCAGTTTTTGCCCAAATGGATTTGGCTCAGGTTGAGAACAAATTAGCCTGGAACAACTTTGACGTACCCATCAACTTGACTTTCGGCTCTTTCAAATTCTCCACGAGCGCGCAGACCACCTTTTCCACAGTGTCCTCTTCAGTCACGTCAATGTAGCCTTCTGGCTTTTCCAAAATCACCGGAATCTTTTCTCCGAGTCTTTCCTTCAGTGTCCTCTTCCCCAGCCGCTCTTTCGCAGAAATACGCTCCTTCCACTCATTGTCACTCTGAGGTTTCCCGATTTTGCGCTTCCTTTTCATTCGTTCTTCTTTCACCTTTACATCTTCCTTGCCAAACGTCTCTTTATCACAGATATCTTGAGCGGCTTCTTCTTGGTCAGATTGTTTGTCAGCCATGTTATCATCACTGTACGTGGCAGGATCGGGACGATTATCTTGGACTTTCAGGGTGAAATCATAATTCTCCACATTCCTGTCTTCAACCGGACATTCTGCTTTCTCTTCCAGTGGTATGTTCACGTCAAATCCACCCATCGTGGATGTCAATGTCTGTTCAGTCATAACACTGCCCCACACATTGTTCACTCTCCTCTTGGGCTTTGCACCAAATGGAACATGACGTGCCGGCGCCTTGCAAGCTTCCACAAAAGACGGTGGATGATTTTTCACCGGTGACATGCAAGTGTCACTGGCCTCGCTCTCTGATGTTTGCCTGTCCATTTTGTTCGACCGCAGTGGATTTCTAAATGGCTGGTCGCTGCCTGATGCAACTGCAGCTTTGTAACGTATTTTCTTCCTGTTCCAAAGAAACGAGTCTTCTTCGTCGCTGTCGTCTTCTTCTGACGACGTATCGACAGAACGGGCTGCAGTTCTGTACGCAGCCACGCTTGGCATGCTCGAGCGCTGCACCACTCCGTAGACGCCATTGGCAGGTACTTCCCCAGTTGCAACCTTTGTTGGCAAAAGAACAAACACTTTACAGTGGTTGGCATTGCGGCACCACTGCCCACATGCTTTCAGGGACAGGGAGAAACACATGAAAGTGCGCACAAGCGTGTACAACTCGGATTTACTGACCAAAAGTCCATTTTTTGCAGCAAACAAGAAAGGAATCACAACATATTGTCCACAATTCTAAATACAAGTGAAATATTTACATTTGTGAGCACTCTGAACAAGCAAAGCTTTTCCTTTACACCCTGGCATTTTTGCAAATACCACTTGCTATCGGTTTACAAGGAATCCTTGGTCCCAGTCCCTCCGAATCTGGTTGGCTGCAACAGCAGCAAAGAGGAATCTTTATCTTTTTCACCTTGACTCAGCAAATTTTGGTCAATAAATCTGAGTGTAAAGTACCCTTGCGCACAATTTTAGTGTATTTTTCCCTGAGGCCATGGCATTTGGCTGACAGGAAACTTATACGGATTTTTGCCAAATTCTGCAAAAGTGTGTGTGTGTGTGTGTTGATGCGTAATGCCCATGCATGCCGTACCCCCCGCCACCCTCTCCCTGTCTGTCTGTCTGTCTCTCTCACACACACACACACACACACACAAATACAGACAAAATCTGAAAATTTTCCTGGCTGGCAAAACTGGCTGAGACGACAGGAAATGTGCAGATTTTGGCCAAAATCTCAAAACAGGGACGGACGCTGGTTGGGGGTCCGACATGGGGTCGGGGCGGTCCTTCTGTGCAAGTTGTGTTGCCATTAATTGGCTGCCTGTCGCAAAAGTTATGTTTACCATTATTTCTTTCATAGTGTTTCCGAACTCTCGCATTTGACATAAGTGGTTTGCTTTCTGTCAGAAACAGAAACGTTCACGGGCGATAATAGAGAGCCCTTATGCACGCTGAGCATTGTAACGCATGCAAAGCACAAACTGATTTTGCACCTGTCACTTCTACAGGTTGGCCTAATTGGTACGATCCTTTGCGTGTCTTGTATGACTGCTCTGTACCTGATTCGCTTCCAATTCTGTGTCGGAGTCCACAATCTCGCCTTCCTCCGGTTCCGCCATCCTCAGATCGAGGCCGCTGCGCACAACGTCCCGCGGTGAACCAGGAGCGAGACTGAATCCTGTTGTTGGGAGGGTGTGAAAGTGCCAAACGGTGGGAACCAATGAGATTGCTTCTTTCAGAATGGTGCATGCTGGGGGATGGTTTTTCCTGAGAACCAATCAGAGAGCTCCTACTATGGCTTGTTGGCTTGTGAAGCTGTCTGCTGCAGCTGTGCAGCTTTTACAGCTTCAGGAAAATGTCCAGAAATCAGCCACTGGAAGAGAATTCAGCTAAGGTGAGTTGCACATGACAAAAAGGAAATGTGATCTGCATGCATGTGTAAAATTTTCTGTTGGAAATGGCATTTTCAGGC
>JAAUXT010049895.1_pt1 | contig 10623 bp, 9 predicted proteins | sample 7278171 | NCBI WGS metagenome assembly JAAUXT01 (sample SAMN14350112, study PRJNA611818) | marine sediment metagenome | isolation source: surface marine sediment (1.8m) | place: French Polynesia: Moorea | collected 2018-08 | reverse complement strand
GTGCAACTCAGTGCACAATCAATAGTCATAAGTAAAATGATACTATTTTTTGCTAAATTATTGAGTCTACAGGGAAAACCAAATTTGACTGAAAATTGTTCCAAAATGAAGTTATGCAAGTCAAGATTGTACACAAAACTTTTCAGGGTAATCCATGAAGGTTTGGGGTCCTACCGGATGAGAAACGGTTTCATAATTGACGGGCCTCGTATGTTTCAAGTGATGCGACACAAGAATGAAATTGTGCCATACCGTTTATAAATCTTGTATTCAGAACCACCCATTCGATTCCGATCAGGTTACATCTCACCCGCAACTTTTTTCTTGCGAGCGAAAAAAAGGCAATCGAAAAAGTTGGTCCGTCAAGATCATTCGAAGCTTTGAACATTGCACAAAGATGTTTTGCCGTTTTTTGCAAGTTGTTTTCTATCCCTGATAGACATAAAAATTTCAAACATCTGAGACAAGAAGTTTGTCTTATTCAGTTACCCCTTGGGCAATTATAACCAAGAATCAGAACGACCTCGCCCAAAGTATGTTCCAATTGATCTGTCGAGAGTGCCTTCGGGATGCACCCCTCCCTGTTCCCACAAAACACTGACGTGTATGTTTGCTCGTTTGAGTGAAATCTGACGCAGCACTTGACGTTTTCCCGAACTCAAATCGGCATCGATTTCATGGCAGTACGAAGCTTCATTTTTCGCTTTCTTTTATTTGTTGTGATCGACAAGAGCTTGACAAGAGAAACCAGCAAGCGACAGGCAAACATGGCCAAACAAGGAGAGCCGTCCTTTTTCGCAAGGATGAAAGCATTTGGAAGAAACAAAGCTTTGAAAGTCTTCACAACCAGACAAAAGTATTCACGTAACGATTCCAAGTTTTGAGCCAATGACGATCCAAACTGCGCAAAAAAGTCTCACCACCTTTGTGCTTTGTGTAGTGTTTTCGTAAAGGAGACGTCTGAGCAAAATGAACTCCACCCTCGCGTTCAAAAAGTTCAGCACAACATGGCGGCATAAACTTTCATCCCATTTGCATCGGATCCAGGATTCAGTGATGGGTCCAATGAAGTCCACAGAAGGACATTTTTTCAGCAGCAAAACAGTTCAGCACAAAAAGTGAAGATGTATGGATTCGTGATTCGTTCTTGTGTGAAAACGTCTCGTGTACAGGCGGAGAAACCCAAAAGCATTTTGGATCCGCCAGAACAAAGTTTGTTGACAACAAAAACTTCCTGTTGTCTTGGCACAAGGTTCGAGGTCCGAGCCACAAAACCCGACGTCGTACGAGAGTGAACAACAAAACAGCAACGTCCACAAGTTCGTACCTTTATACATGTAGTGCCTCCACTGAACTCGAAAATAAGCACAAGGAGATCCAAAGCTTGCTGTTGAGAGAGACTTCTCAGTAGCTGAACTTATTTTTCAAGTCACACCCAAAAGTCCAAATTCAAAACACGACTTACCGGTGAATAACTCCCTCTTGCTTACTTGTACATGTGCACTCGAACAATCACACTACACGTTGACTCGTTTGAAAGCAAAGTTTCTTCAGTGTCCCAGCAAAAGCTGGTTCACAGTCGTCTTCACATGGCAAAGTGGACTCTCTTGCCCGATGGCCTGCGACCCAGTTGCGGCAGTGGAGGCCTGGATGAGCTGTGCCTCATAATGGGCATCGTGTTCTGCCTGTTCAAACCGTAGCCGTTGAACTCTGCCTCCTGGAAATAACTTCCCCAAGTTTCTCCTCCACTCACGGTGTCGTAGGCACTTTTCTTCTTCAAGATTGACTTCAATTTTCTCGTCGGGGCGCTGTGGAATCTGTGCTCCATCGTGAGACTCGAAAACTCGTGTTCTGGTACAATGGGTGATGTGGAGTAGACCGGAAGGGAATCCTCTCTGCCCCAAGAGACATCCCAGTCTTTAGAGTTCTCTCTCACCCGTGTGCCGTAGCTGAAGGGATCTGCTGGGGGTTTAAAGGTCTCCGGAAGTCGATTTTTGTTGGACGAATTCAGGTACGGAGACGACGTTTGATGACGGAGGTTGATCTCATCTATTTTCTGTTGAAGTTTAGAAGTTGGACTGTCTGATGTTCCGAATGTGCTTGAAAGTCTGGGTCGAGCCACCCCATAACTGAGATCCTCGTGGTTGGTGAAATGTGGCCCGGCATTCAAATCTGACTTCGACGCAGTGTCCTCCACTTCTGAACCGTTTCTGTACAAGCCTTGACCCAACTGCAGGTTGGAGGCTGTGATGAAGGAATGACCAGCTTTGCTTCCATTGGAAGTCAAGTTGGGGTCCTTCATGAACTCATGAGACAATGAAACGCGCCCATTCTGTCTGTCATTGCCTGGACTCTGAAGATGATCCTTGGCACTCTTCGCGGATACCAGTTTGTCGTAATGTAAAATGACTGAATTCTTGGGAGAGTTGTGTTTGGAATCATACGGTCCGTTGAAGGAACTGGCACGATGCAAGGAGTGACTTCTCCTGGGCGGCACTGGACTAGACAACACTCTGGCTTGAGGACGCAGCCCGGGGCTTTTTGCGGACGAGAGAAGATCACCGGTGTCGTTGACATTCTGGAGTTTGCTTGAAGATGACGGATACAATGTTCCGCCGAACGTTTTCACTGGGGATGAAGGTCTCGTGACGAATGTTTTCACGGGAGAGGACGGTCTCGTCACTTTGGCATACTGGTGTGGATCCTCAAATGTCTGAAGAGTCTGAATCCTCTGCGAATCTGTGAGATTCGGATCAGACACGTGCAGATCGTTTGATGCGAGACTGATGCTGGAGGTGGACGTCCTTGGCCTGTGAGATTTTGGATAAAGTTCCACGGAAAAGTCTTGGAGAGAATTCACTCTGTTGTCACGAAACGCTTCCGCTGGTTTCGCTCGGAACTCAACTCGGTTGTGGTCAGGAACAGGAAAACTCCTGTATGGTTCACTGGGTTCTGGAGCGTGGTAAAGTCCTTTGACTGGGCTGCTGCTACGTTGTTCGAAATGTTGGGCTCCAGGTCTCTCAGATCGGTTTCCAGGCATTTTCCAGACTGAAAATATTGCAAAAACGGACTTTGTCATTTGGCATTTATTGCTTGAATTTTGAAGGTAACCTGGGCCAGGGTTTTGAAAAAGGACTCTGATGGATTCTTTCTGAAGAGTTGCTTTCCAAAGTACTCTGTGATCTTCAATTGTTTTCGACAAGGTTACCATCAGAACAACACTCTGTTCAGGTAGCGGCCGCTGATACTGATGAACAGCTGCAGCTGCACATCTTGGTGCCTCACGCACCACGAAGCTCAGTCCTCTGATTATCAGGGCCTAACTTCCTCCTGTCAGAGGTTGGGCGAAGCCTAATTGTTCCTCGTGGAACAAACAACCAATTATTTAATTGCTTGGTTCTGACTGGTCGTCGAGAACAATAAATTTCGCTGCCGATGCGGAAGCAAACAGTTTCTGATCGTTGTTCAATGAGCTTCCAGTGCCAATGGAAAACTATGTTGCACCGGCATTACCTGTTGTCTGGTCTGCTGCATCTGCCGGGCTTCCATTCTGACTTCTGCGCAGAGAACCCGGCGTCACTGTGGTTGTGAAGCTGGACGTGTAAATTGGAGGCGAACTGCCTGAGAACGGTGCAGAAAACTTGTTGTTGACTTCAATTAATTCTCGGGGAAACAAGACTCACATGCGACACAGCAAAGTTTTTTGTCTTCTCTTTCGCAAAGCGTCAGTCAGAGATGCTCTTTCGCAAAAAGAAGATGAACAAACCTCGACTCGGTTCGGAGAAGTTGTACGATGACGTTCTGGTTCCATTCTCGAGGGCGATGTTGTTGTTGCTGTCTTGAAAGTGATTCTTACGAACTTCATTCCAATGGGTATCGGGCAAGTGACGATCGCTGTCTTCGACTCGACCGTTTGTGTGTGTGTAAGATGGGAAACTGACTGTAGCTCCAGCGCTGGTTGCTTCAGGATGTGCAGCGAAAGAATTGTTCCTTGAGCCATTGGTTGACAATTTGCGGTTCAACCATGGAGACGGTGGTAATGTTGTTGTTGCCGACGAGACTGGTGCATAGTGACCGTTGCTGGGAAGACTGGGCCACTTTCCATATTCTCCGTTGCTCGTGTGCCCAGAAAATCCGATATGGGTCACAGGAGGTGGGTGCCAAGTCGCAAGACTCATGTTACGTCCAGAGTGAGCTCCTCTAGTTTGTGTTTTCTGAACTGTTAAGTCTTGAGTCCAGATGTGCAATGAGAAAACAGTACGACAGCAGTTGTTGTTGTCTTCAATACACAAATAAAGAAACACTTGGCAAAGTGTCAATTACAGTATCTTCCATGGTGATGTTCAGCACATGGCTGTTGCCTTTCTGGGTTGCGTTCTTCAGAGACTGATAACCTTTCCTCACCAATGCCTATTGTGTCAACGATAGTTTTCAAAAATTCCTATCACGTTGAATTCTTTCTCATTGCGCCGCAGGTTTACAACGCCTTGCAATCTGCTAAACAAATAAACGTGTTGTTACTGTGTTCAATTGACTCAATAAAAAATTGCACTTTTTGCATTTGTTCATTTCAAATCCTTTTTGATATCAAGGGATCCAACACACGTGGTTGTACCTGATGTCCCCTGTGACCGCATTACGTTCGAAAGACCGCGATCTGCAATGATAAAAGAATAACAATGAAATAAATAGCGAGACGGTTGAATCCACCAAGCATTGCTGAGGACCTTTGTGCAAAAAGTTCATTTGACGGAATCAAATCAGATACAGACGCCTGTTTGACCAGAGGCCGTACACACTTACACTGTAAGTGTTACTGTGTCTGTCAGACTCAAAAAGTGCATGGAGAATGAAGAATATGGAGACGACAAACATCTGGGAGTGAAATGTGAACGCGCACGCTCAACTGTTGAGTTCCTTGAGTCTTCAGCCAAGTGACTTGATCGTGTTTCTGTCTCTGCATGTCGTGCTTCCCTCCCATCATGTGGCACGCAAATAGATTTTCAGACACACAAATAAACGTCGCACAGATCGAAATGCAAACCTGCCAACAGTAAATCAAAATTTTAATTTAGGTATCTGTACCTTGCGTTTGTCCCATTCAAACTTGGCTTGGTTCTCTGTGCACATCAGTGACCTGTGCATTGCCACAAGAGACGAGGTCAACATCAAAGCAATGTGTTTGTCTTCATATGGTAATTAATAACCGCAGTAAATGATGTGTTTGCTTTGAACCTCACATCCAGGGTGGTCCAATGAGCACGTTGGCGAGTACTCGCCCCGTTGATGTTGTTCCAGTCCAGACGAAAGTCGGTCTGTCCAGACTGGACACCAACTGTTTGTTGTTCAATTGGAAACAGAATTTCAACTGTCCCTGTGCACCTGTGAACATCGCGCAAACGTGTGTGTCTCCTGCTTGAATGTATTGTCATGATATTTGGAAGTGCAAGACTTCCTGTTCCTGTGGGATTTCCTTTGTGGGAGATTTTATCAGGTCGATACTTTCTCCATGGCTGCGTCCCCCCACGCCGGGGTAACTTGCTACAGAGCCACACGTTCCCCTGGACGTCTGTCGTGACGTGTCTTTCACGCGGCAAACATGATGAATTGATGATAAACGAGGGACAATTCAGTTCTAAAAAAAACTTATTCACAACACTCGACGTGCAAAGCCAAGTACCAGCAAGATCCGGAAGTGTTTTCCGATTATTTGCTGTTGACAAACAAGTTGACCTGTTTGTGGTGATGGTTTTGCGAGTTTATCCAAGTTGAAATTCTGCCAGGATCCAACTTGCATGAGAACAGCCTGCGCACTCAATGAATTGGTGGCGTGTCTCAAGGGGATCATCTGCACGTGCACACCGAGTCTTTTTCTTTGAGACCAATATTTTCACAATTTCATTTCGATATCGTTTATGTCAACAACGGACTCAGGACCTTGGTATGCTTTTGAAGATCCATGTTGTTGCACATTTTCTTGCGCTTGTGTCGTCTGGGAACAGAGTACCACTTTTCTCACGAGTCTTTCGCGCAAGTCACTTGTTTCGATGTGCGCACTTCAAACGCACAAAAATGCGGATCTACTTTCTGTCAATTGAAAACCCATCACGGAGCATTGTTCGTCAAGTTGGTCTATTTGAGGCAAAACCTCTTTGCCTAATGACATTCGGATACTTCGAATTCTTTCGCTCCGTGAATGCACATTCATGTACGTGTGCATGCACGCAGGCAACATTCATTTGGAGTTTCCACGCTTTGGGCTCTCGTGGAATCTTGTACTCGTGCTTTTGTTTTCTCTTGAGCTTGATTCCAGGCAACAAATGTCCTTCAATTCTTTGCTGAACTCATTTGAAGAGATGAAACCACAATTTTTGATGTGTTTTGCCATCGTTGATCCGCACTGAATTCACATTTCACACATAAACGTATCATTGCTGATGCAAAACCCCCATGGAAGCAGCGAATCATGCTCCGTGGCACCATGGCGCAGTACTCACCGTACATGGAGTCAATGCGACAAGAACATCACAGTGCGTGAAAGATTCCATCGTGCATCGTGAAAACTTCTTCAGACCTCGTTCTCAGCGTCTAGTGTCTCGTTCACCTCCAGTTTTTGCGAAGCCTCGAGCCTCTTGTCGCACCGATCCCGAACGCTACAATGTCGGTGAGTCGGTGGTCGGGGAATCAGGCACACGTGACTGTTTTTGTGAGTCAGCGAGACAACATCACTTGTTCAGGTATCTTTCAAATGATTATTTGAGAGGGAAGTGCCGTGCTCAGAATAGAAAAGCTCCACAGGAGGGTTGATGACGTTTCGCTGACGAATCGATCTCCGGTGATCAATGCGAGTCTGTTGTGTCTGACACACCGCATCGCGGCAATGGGTACACCCACTCAACCACCCCATGCAGAGAGGCAAAGTAGACAATGAACAGGTGGCTCGTGGAAAGAAAAACATCAAACATATCAAACTCTGCACCTGCATGGAATTGTGACGCAGGGAACCTTGACACAGCGTTTTTTCTGGTCTTTCTCAGTTCAGAAGACTCGCTTGCACAACATTTCTTCCAAATTTGAGATGCTTTCTGGGCAGCCGTCCAACAAAGGCATTGCGATGGGCTCAGCCTTCACCTGTTGCATCCCCATACCCCCCAGTCACAGTGGAATTTCACTCACTGCGCAGTTTTGGAAGGCATTCCTTTTCACCCGCATGATGCTCATTTGGGCCCAATTTTGTTCAACACAAACGCGTCTTTTGCCGGTGGTGTTGGCAATGTCAAAGACTTGCTGTGTTCTGAAATCCGGCTTCGCAAATGCAACCAAATTTCACCAATTCCAATATAAAGTTTCAAATTTCAAGTCTTTCCTCTATGACTCAACGAAATTGTGCTTTTCAATTTCGTACAACGACATCACAAAATCCACAGAAATCAGCAGACATGCTGTGGCCTCCCACCACGTAATTCGTCCAAAGTCCCGGCCAAATCGACCAACAATAGATCTATTCCGGTCTCCACAAGGACTCAGCGCATCTGGATGGTCTGCCTCTCATCCGACGAATCACTCAATCCAATGGGAAGACAGACGGTCACAGAACAAGGCGGAGGGCAGAAGGGAACATTTGGTTTCCAGTCGTCATTACTTTGCTGGGCCTTCAAAAAAATGTTGCCTATCTTCCCACGCGTTTGCTTGTCTGCCTGCCTGGACTTTTCAGAACTTTGTGTGGTCCAACCTCCTCTCCCCCCAAACACTGTGAACCTTTCTGGCGTATTTGAGCAACACAAAACAGCAGTGCTACACAGGAACATTTTCAATGTGACGTAGATCCACCCAAGATATATCTCACTCGTTGCCTTTGCGAAGAAATCCCCCGCCACTTTCATTTTGTTGCCCACATAAAAGCCGTCATGACGGGAACGACATGCACGAGTGGATTTGGCCAGAAGTTCCCAGGCGGATTGTGTGTCCATTCCATAGTTGTGTGCTCGTGAACAACCTGGACTTTGCAGTGGTAACAGGTTTGCTTCCAGGACTACGTTGTGCAGTGAGCACGAGACCTTTCTCCAGTGAATATATTGGAGTGTGTGAACAGAAGGATTTTTGGAGTAATCACTGTAATGCAGCAACAAGAGCGTGAATCCAACGAGCACTTGGGGCTGAGTGCGGCCGTCACTCGGCGCTGCACAGGCGCTGCTCAATCTCTGTCGTCCTGTTTCAGACCTGATATGTCATGTGTATCGCGTTTCAAAAATGTGTTCAGAATTCTCATGGAGACAAGATCTGACAGTTCCAATCTCATTCAAACATCGTCTTGGAGAAACAAGCCAAGTCCGCAATTTTGAATGCAATTTGACACACACACACACACACACACACACACACACACACACACACACACACACACACTTTTCTGTCGACAAACGAAACACCAGACTGACGTAGCCGTGGAACGCTTTGCGGGTTTTCGAGTTGTCAAAGTCTTGGTACTGCCCCTGTTTTCCTTTTGCGAGAACTGAGATGTCAAACTCTACGAACCTCTGTCCAACAGGCGACGTTCCACTCGTCTGGCGGAATTGTTCATCTTGATGTTGAGAACAATATCCACCCAGATTTCTTTCCTGCCATTCCAGCAAAATAAGAGCCGAAATCTAAAACTGGTCCCAATCAGCTTAGCAAAGATACCTGCTTCACTTCGTTGGCAAAAATGAACAGCCGAAGCTCAGTTCGCTCAAGTTTCCAACGTGATAGCCTTCTCTTTGAAGGCAGAAGTCAGTTTGGCAATTGCACAGCGGAGTAAATTAACATCACATTGTTATCAGGATCTTTCTGCCAGGGAATAAAGTCAGACAGAAAATGCTCTTCCATCTCCTGAGTACTCGCCAGAAAATAGCTCGTTTTCCGTCAGCCACGCAAAACTTTCCACTGCCTGTAAACAACTTCTTTGGACAAAATATCAACATACGAGTTGTACCTATGCACAAACATCTCACACCTTGCAACTGATGGTGTGAGAGAATCTGAGAAATTGTCAGGTCGCGGAGGTATTCGCCACTGCTTCAAAATAGATTCTGTCCCAACTGTTGGTCGGTGATGGTCATCATACTGCACAAATTGAACCTGTTTGGTGATTTCTGCGCGAAGCAGAACTGGTAGATGTGTTTGTGCTGAATCGCATAGGAACTGTTTGATTTGTGCGTTGTCCGGCAAGAACACGCAGATTCAGATTGTGTCACTTTCGTGTTTCAACAAAGGATGTATGAGATTGACATTGGCGTTGATGAAAATGTGGTGTCGACTTTCACAATTTACCCAGCAGAACCTTCAACATGTGAGGCAGTGAACTTTTTCACAATGGAGATTCAGCTTCTTGGAGTTTTTGGCAGGTTGATTTATTAGGTGCACACAAAAGGGTTGTTAGCGTTTATCATTTGGGGAATTCTGATCGCTTGGCAGGTCAAGGGAAACTCATCTAAACGGTCGTGTTCATCTTCACGAAATGCCTTTTTGTCACCAACCCAAAAAGGGCAATTTGAAATGTAAACACACAATTCCAACGAACGTTTTGCTGAACTTTCATAACTTTTCGTCTCTGGACTACCGGTACTTTCAGCTGCAGGCAGAAATATGCTCTGAAGATCCTCTTTACTTCCCTGTTTGTTTTATTTGTCCGCTGCTTGGACTATGTTTTTGCTCGGACATCACATTATGATTGTTTCGATGACATCAAGTGACACTCACCTTGAAATTTTCTCGCACCTCCCCTGATTATCACCACAGGCAATGTGGCGAAAAGTAGACTCTCTGTTGTGTCCCCATGGAAGACTCACTGCCTGGCTTTGTGTTATTTGGTTACAGTATCACATCCTGAATGAGAAACGAACGAAATCGGATCGTTGTTGAGGCCGAGAACCTCGTGAGTTTCTCAATTGAACCTCAAACACTCGTTGAAAACGAAGAGTGGCTGATACACGCACGCTCCTGACACATGTAACCGTTTGGCTTTGAATAGATTCACCGGAGTCGCCAAGCAACACGACAACAGATCAAAGGCTTCTCTTGGCTTGGCGCACATACAGGTGCTGCTCTCGGTGCAATCAATTACAGGAGAGAGTGAAGCCGAGGCTTACACTCGTACAGTATGTGTGGCAGATAAAGAAATACAGAGCCAACAAAAGACAGCATGACTCCATAAAGGAACCTTTTTGCCTGAGCGTCGCACTTGAACACTGAGAAGTTCAATTGGCGACCGAAAACTTCAGCTTTCTGTTGTTTTGTTGTGTTTGTTTGGGTGACTGCGAACGTTCCCCAACATCACTCCAGACAGGCAACGAAAATGACACCAAAAGGCGGACATGAGAAGTTCTCCAATACCACTGCTTGCTCGTAGAGGACCCATACGCGTTCACATCTGCGTGCCTGCAGAAACCACATGCCTCAGGCTCTCTTTCTGTGTCTCACAAGTCTTTCAATGGCCTTTGGATGCAGACGACCAGACACGGTGCATGTACAAGTGAAAAAATAGCTCCATGGAGCTCGCGGTGATTTGAGGAAATTTCAGTTGCTCTGATTTGGCTTGCTCTGATTTGGCTTGCTCTGATTTGGCTTGCTCTGATTTGGCTCACT
>JAAUXT010131690.1_pt1 | contig 10626 bp, 9 predicted proteins | sample 7278171 | NCBI WGS metagenome assembly JAAUXT01 (sample SAMN14350112, study PRJNA611818) | marine sediment metagenome | isolation source: surface marine sediment (1.8m) | place: French Polynesia: Moorea | collected 2018-08 | reverse complement strand
GCGGGGAGGGGTGTTGGGCGTTGCTGGGTGTTGGGCGGTGACGGGGGTTGGGCGGTGCGGGGTGTTGGGTTGGTGATGGGGAGGGGGCGGGGCACACTTCGTGCTCACTCGGGGGCTCAAAACCCCCACGTGCGTGGTTTTAAACTTCAAAATACCCAAATAAGGCAGCGCAATGCAATGTTCTAATTTTACACACGCGTCACTGAGAATACGAGCAATTTTGGGGTTCTGTGAAGCCAAAGCGCTTTTGAAAGGGTGTGTGTGAATTTTACCTCAAATTTCCCTGACTGAGACAGTTGACACATTGAAACTTACCTTTGAGGTCACAAAAGCCCTAAACAAATTGGAAACGTTGGGAGCGGATCCAGGGTTTGGCATAAGACGGAGGAAATTATATCCTCCATAGGGGAGTCAGCGTCACTTTTGAACAAGTTGACACACAGAAACGAACACAATTTTGCACCTGCAACGCAAGTGTAGGAGACCTCTGGAAAATAATCTGCTGGAAGTCGGGGGAGGGGGTGCGCCCCAAGAGCACCTCCCTCAGACCCGTCCCTTGTAGATCTGTGGATGAAGCACGTGTCCAAAAGATGACAAAATGCCTCATTTGGACACGGTCTTGAACATTTTCTTTCACCATTGTTTTGACGTCCTGGTGGATGCAGCAATGTGAAAGTAACCGCGCGTTATTGACAATTACCACGTGTACAGTGGGGTTGGGCTTTAGCTTCCTGTTTGAACTCGTGGTTGTAACTTTCTTCAAAATTTCCCTTTTCTGGGACACAAATTGAAAGTTTCATTCACTTTGCTCTCACCTCACAACACAATGAGGGGTGGATTGCTGGAGTCTTTCTGTTGAAATTTGCGAGGCGAGAGTTGTAGCACGACAGGACAAAGACTGAACGGAAGTGAATGTTACGTTCACTGATGCTGCACTGTTGAGGCCTTTTCACGTTGGTGACGTGATAGTTGGACGCGAGCGTCAAAAATGCGGACGTGGACGTAAGCGTGAACGTGAAACTTGAACGTCAACATGAGCTTGGACGTGGGCGTTGAACGCGGATACAAAACGTAAAACGTGAAAATGTGGATGTGAACGTCGACGTAAAACGTGAACGCAAACGTGAGAATTGACGTCCAGAAAACGCCGTGGATAAGGTGTCTTTGATCACGCAGGGACGTTGTGCAGGGTCGACGTGGAAAGAACCGGGTGCCACGTGGACGCTCCCAACGTTGACGCATCTTGCACCTGGTCGCACGTGGAACAAACATCCAGAAACTCCGCATGGCACGAACTGTTGCATGTCAACCTAGTCTTTACACGCGCACGTCGTCCAGTGTGAAAAGGGAGTTTGAAGCACACGGGAAGGACTGAAAAACTGCGGTGTGTGGTGCCGTGAGGAAATTTGTGGTGTTTTGACACGCACCAGTGCACCTTAGATCTATCTGCGTGTGGTGTGTGTATGGTAAACAAGGTGTTTGGGAGAAGAGGAAGAAAAAAGATACACACATGTAAACCTTGCCTTGCATCAACTGCCAAACGGGGCATAACTCCTTCACTCGTTTTCTAAGATAGGGGTTGAGTCAGTACCATTCACATACTCACTCACTGTGGGAAACATTGCAAAAGGATACCCTGCAAAAGTTGAACCACGAAGTGTGAATGGTATGAGGATTGATTACAGAAACACGTGTGCACGTGCGTAAGCGTGCCTTGTGACAACGTGGGACGGGCATACCCTCGTGTACCCTCAGGATCTGATGTGTACCCGGTGACAATGGGTACGCAGTGAATAACGTCTGCCTTGTGGAGTACCCTGTGCATAACATGCGTACCCTGTGAGAACCGGTACCCTGTGGACAAATGGGTACCCGACAACAACGTACCCTGTGACAACGCGTACCCTGTGGAGTACCCATACCTTGTGGAACACCCAAGCCTTGGACTGTGCCCAAACTCAGTGCGTACCCCTTGTGAACCCTGAGACAATACATACCCTGAGACAAGGCATACCCTCAGACAACGCGTGCCCTGTGGATAACGCGTACCCAGAGGTGACTCCTGACGCATAAGCCGAGGGTACGATACAGAGCACGGCGACAGTCAGCATGAAGACGCCCTGGAGGCTCTGTGTTCTCGCTCTGGTGCTGCTCAGCCTCTGTCTACTGGTGACCGGGCAGTCATCACCCGGCGACTCATCCGGCGGAGCATCCGGCGACAGCAGTCCAAGGGGCAAAGGAAAAGGAAAGGGAAAGGGAAAGGGGTCGTCCATGACACCAGGGGGCGGATCCGACGAAAGCACGGACGAAGAAGGGACACGTGAGTATCATCAACACTCACACTTGCTCGAGCACTTGTCTCGTTCCCCACTCTCACGCACGTATACACACGCATACGCCCTCCCGCACACACACGCACACACATGAACGGAGACACAAAACACATGCATACACTCTCAGTTTCTGCCATGTCAAGAGATGCAAACCTCAGAGACCGTCTCAGACGCCTTGGCAGCTCAAGTACCGGCCCATCGAAAGGAACCTGGGGTGTGTTGAGCACAAGGAGTCAGAAGTGACGTGGTTGGAGAATGAAGGAGTCTCGCGCCCCCAAAAACTGAGTATTTCTGCCTTCGCCAGCTATGGCTACTCGCTGGAAAGCGCATTTGCAAGTGGTCATGCGAGGACAAACTCACCCGATTCTTAAACGTGAGCTGACTGTGAACTCAATCGCCCATCCTCATACAAAACACAAATTGCGTTTCACAAACCAGAGAAGTCGAAAGTGTGAATTCGCAGTAACAAGAGAGAAAGCGTGCCAAAACCATGAAATGCGCTGCAACAGGAAGACTCTCATTGTGTCTTCTTTCAGCCTTTCATGTGCCCTGTTTGGCAGTTGAGGTTTGCGGTACGCGTTCCATGTGTTCACCGAGGCGGAAGCCCCAGCCTCGCCCCGTCTCGACCCCCGGGCCCATTTCACTTCCTTCTTGAAGTCCGTTCGCATGAAGCTGGGAGGCTTTTGCACACACACACACACACACACACACACACACACACACACACACACACACACACACACACACACACACTTTCTCGATCACACGTATGCACGCACACACACACCTGGTTTCTCTCTCTCTCTCTCTCTCTCTTTCTCTCTCGTTGTTTGGGTCCAGTGTGCACGTCTGTGTTCGTGTGTACATGTGCGTGTGCATGTGTGATTATGTGTGTGTGAAAGAGAGAGAGACAGGCAGAGAGACAGAGACAGAGACGTGTGTGTGGGAGTGTGTGTGTTTGTGTGTCTGCGAGACACAAAAACTCGCTGTTACAACTTCGTTCTGAACTTTATGAATACATTTGGTGTTTTTTCCACTGAAAAACAAAGTTTGAAACACATTCAGACCACGAACCGTGACATGGGCGCCATTTTCGCTCGGTTCTGGTCGCACTTTCGAGAATTCTTCTTCCGTGTTGAAATCACTGTTTGGAGGAAGACTGAGTGCGAGAATGTGTCGAGTCATTCCCGTTTCTCTCCAACACTTCCCCCTGAGGTGCAGTTTCAGACATCCTTGCACACAAAACAGATGTGTCTTTCTCTTCGTCAAAGAACCAGAAATGTGCTTGCTCGCTTTCAGCAGTCATCTGTACATTTGTATCAGGAACTTTGTTGACTGGCAACAAGTTCGTCTGGCGCTGAAACATTGTTGCAATTCTGTGCGACTATTTCTTCTCTTCACAATGTTGCAACAGCCTGACATGCACGCGATACATAAACACACACACACGCACACACACATAAACACACATGCACACACACACGCACACACATACACCACATGCACATTTCGCACCACAGACACACACACGGTTTTGACATAAAAAAGCCAAAATGGAAGATCATGACTGTGAGGTTCTTTCCAAATACCCATTCCAATCACAAAATTGGCCTGATGGTACCAAAAATTTACACTGCACAAGTAGAGAGGGAACAAAAGATGACCCAAGTATTCAGGAAATCTGTGAAACGTGCAAGTGCTCACATACAATCCACGAATTGTTGTCACCCTTTAAATTTTGGTGCAGAAAGGGAAACAGACCCAAACGAACTGCGGCCGAACCGAACTGTTTGTCCTTTGTTTTGCAAAAAAAAGTTGCAAACTGCGTTTGGACGTGTTTGAAACAGAACTTACCAGGTCGATTTCCAGGTGAACCACTTCCCTCAGCTCCTGAAAAAAATTGACTGGTGAAACAAGTGGACTGGACTTGACACACAGCACACAAAATATAACCCACGTGCACATTTGGAACAAAGGACAAACAGTTCGGTTCGGCTGCATGTTAAGTTAAAACCCTGCATTCGCGTGCGCTCCGATGCAGCCCTCGCTCTGCCGGATATCAGTAGGGACCTTCAGTTGCAACCCGTGCGACGTGTGATGTGCCGTTACAGGCTGGAAATCAGTTTTGCCATTTTTGGAAATTTTGTTTTGAAAACAATGTTCAGTTTGACAGAGACACAAACTCATGAATGTGAAAATAATATATTTGTAAGAAACAGAAACTGTGTGTGGTCTGAAAATTAATCCAAATTAGGGATGCTTCACGACACAGAGTGAATGAAATTCAGCACAGATTTTCCAGGGTGAAATGCCACTTCACACGTCACACGGGGGCGTCGTACATGTTGCAACTAAAGGTCCCCAATGCTGAATCTGACAGAGGTGCGTGCGTGTGTGCGTGTGTGCGTGTGTGCGTGTGTGCGTGTGTGCGTGTGTGCGTGCGTGCGTGTGTGCATGTGTGCGTGTGGCAATCTTGATCCTCAACGCGCCTGAAGTTGTCACTGCGACCTCAGTCAATCAGGGACCTGTTACAGGGTTCATCAGCCTTCAATTCAAATAGAAAACTTTTCTTATGGAATTTCCACCGCGTTGCCTCTGAAGAAACGACTTGTCTTCTCCCCCCTGACTCGGTCTGCTTGTGTTGAATACAGCGCGTTTACTTGTGCCAATTCACCAAGGCGCTTTGAGTTGGGTTTTTCTCACAGGGACCAAAGCAAGTATTGTGTCAATATGGCGGGACCCAAATGCGGGACAAAAATTCCCACAGACATTTGAGTCCAACAGAATTTTGAGTCCAACACAACAAGAAATTTACGCAGTTTTACACGCACGCACACTCGCACAGAGACACAAGTATGTTCACACGGACAACCATACACACACCCACACGCACACAATCATTTGCGTTTGAAGTGAGAATTCACACATGCGCACATGCACATACATACAAGCAAAAAACATACACACACATTCACACACGCACGCACGCACACACAAACACACATGCGCGCGCGCACCACACGCACAGCCATTTGAGTTTGCGGTGAGAACATACACGCACACGCGCATATGCACCGGGGCTGAATCGTGATCTCAGCGGCGCAGGGGAATCCCCAGCCAGCAGCAGCAGGCCTCTCATTGGCTGACTGCGAGTTTCTGGTATTGGAGGCGCCCAATGTTGGATTTGTGCAATTTCTACAGGGGTGCAAATTGCGACTTGAGAAAAAAGTGCAAACAGGTGGAAAGAATTTGGATCCTTTCTGCAAGACAGTTTTGTCAGGAATTCAAGGACATAACATCCGTGCTTACACGCACGCATACTCACACACACGCACACATGTCCGCGCACACACGCTTTCACCGCTGGTCAAAGATTGGCTCAAGTGGGCTCTGATCCCTTTGGGGGGACGACTTCCTCTCAAAAAAATAAATCCCATTTATAAAGGTCTGGCGTGCTCCTGCAATAGTCCCTTGAGACCTCCGGACCTGAGGTCTTCAGAACGGAGATGTCCCGAACCATGGCAGCGGTCTGTTTCCATGACGACACTGCCCCTGGTTACAACAGAGCCTTGGTAACAACCATGAGCGCAACAACAGCAACAACAGTCGCAACAACAACATGAGGCCGCCGCAACACGTCATACCGCGGGCGCTGTGTCAAGCCAAGTCTGTTTTTGACTGGACAATGTCTTTTTCAGGAAATGAAGGGGATGATGGCGATGATGATGACGACCCATATGTCGAAGAATGTAAAGGAAACCAATGCGTTGTGGGGCCCGCGGCTGGCGACACACGTAAATTGTGTTTCTCCTGAAAATTAAGCTTGAAGATTCAGAAGAACGCAATCAAAAACCGGAAAGACAAATCGCATTATTTTTTTTTTCAGCGCGGGGAGGCAGGTGTTTGAACCGCGGGGACACGTGTCCAGACCGGGGCCTGTGGCAGTCGTGCACCGGGTGTGCGTTCTACGTGCGGTGCGAGGGACGAGAGGTTCCCGTGGGAGAAAGGATCTCCTGCGGTGACAATGGTGGTGAGAATCTCAATGTGCGAAGTCCCTTTAGAGCGAAGCACCATGTGGTAGTGCAGTGTATGGTAAGGTGGATGAAATGTCCCCTGCCCCCTCCCCCTCCCCAACCCCCTCCCCCTCCCCCTGCCCCCACTGGACCCCCCACCCCCACGGAGAAGACAAGGAGGACAAGGAAGAATCGACAACATTACCGGCGCAAGGGACTTCGCACTGCAGTTGCCTTGATCACTGCTTCTTGTTTCAGACGTCGCCTTTGCATAGCCATTGCTTTGGAGTGACGGACACTGCATGCGCATAGATCTTTTTTCCTGTGTACGAAAATTCCATTTTGTGATCATTTTTTGCTTGTCCCTTGGGTCCGATCCTGTCCGCAAATATGTAAAATACAGGGCAAGGTCGTGTGTATCATTAGATATGTACCCAAACTGACGTCCTTACACGTGTACGTCTCTTTTTGTGTGGAAGGTCCAGGGCCTGGACACTGCACCAGCAGCACGAGGTTCCGCCCGAATTGCGAGCAGCTCATTGCAGCAGGTTTGTTCAATTTCAACACGTGTTTACTGTGCTGGGGGTGGGAAGGAGGGCCCCCGCCCACTTCCAGTTGCTTTCCTGAATATTTTGTTTCGCACCATCCCCCAAATGAAGCAGCCAATGAAACTTTTTTCAGCTTTAGTGCAAATTTCCTCTTGCGGGGTGGGGTCTCTTCTTGCGAATCAAAAGCATTTGATGAAGGGTGCATACACGTACACGCGCACGTTCAAAACACACACGCACAGTCACGCACACTCACGCATACACGCACGCTCACACCCATTTGAGTTTGCGGTTGGAATTCACACACGCACACATGTACACTCGCACGTACAAAATCTGGTGCATTGGTTGCCATGGAAGCTCTCCATCAACGTTCATTGTTTCCACGCAGATTGTATTCCGGGCAATGCTCGTCAACCCTGCGCGAACAGACCGGCCGGAAACTACACCGTGTGCGACCGCGCATGCGCCGTCCACTCGCACATCCGTTGCGGCGTGGCGGTACAATCCCCGATACGGCGATGCCCTGATGGGACAGCGTGGGACACCGCGGAGAGGAAGTGCCTCGAGGAGTCCAGCTCCTGTGAAGGTGGAGTTCACACACACACACTTACACACACACGCCCACACACACACGCCCACACACACAGCATACACACACACAGCATACACACACACAGCATACACACACACAGCATACACACACACCACACACACCACACACCATGCACATGCATCATACACACACGTGCACGCGGGGAACACGCACACACATGCACGCACACACAGTTGGCACATGCACACATGCACACACATACACACCACACACACGCACCATACACACACCCACGGGTGGGGGTACATGTGCACACACGCACGCACACACAGTGGGCACACGCACACACGAACACACACACACACACACACACACACGTCCCATCTGAACAACGATCAACGTTGCAGTCTGGATGTTCCCTCAACCAGCATCACCCCTCATTCAAAACTTCCACTCTACCGTGTTCAGTTCACTGCGGCCGCGTGTGCGCGAACCTCAGCGACGGAGCGTTCCCGTGTCGCGGGTGTCGGAGACACTACATCGTGTGTACCGGCGGCCAGGGCAACGTGAGCATGTGTCCTCCCAATTACACGTGGAGCGTTGTGGACGACGAGTGCGTGCCAAGGAACCAAAGCCTCGTGAGCTGCCAGACTTTTGAATGTGAGTCTGATGTCACGTGCTTTTATTGCTGCTGTCACGTGCTGCTTTCGCTGCTGTCTGTCTGAGATGCACCCTGTGTGGCTTGTCGTAAGATGTTCGCAACAAGGGTGGGTCCAGAATTTGGTGCAGGGAATTCGGGGGTTGATCCAGGGGCAAATCCAGGGGCTGAGCCAGGGGCTGATCCAGGGGTGGAGACAGGGGTGGATCCAGGGGCGGATCCAGGGGTGGAGACAGGGGTTGATCCAGGGGCGGATCCAGGGGTGGAGACAGGGGTGGAGACAGGGGTGGAGACAGGGGTGGATCCAGGGGTGGAGACAGGGGTGGAGACAGGGGTGGAGACAGGGGTAGATCCAGGGGGGATCCATGGGCGGATCCAGAGGTGGATCCAAAGGTGGATCTGGGAGTGGACCCAGGCTCCGAGCAGAGTAGTCTGGAGGCATCCTTCGCCTTTGCAAGAGTCGGGTGGCACCCACCGTGCCAGGCACACTGTCCAAACTTGCATTTGGGTGGCACCTACCGTGCAATAGAAACTGTCCTTTGCATTTGATATGTTTTCAGATTTGCTGGGTGCAGCGCGCAACCTCACCAACCCAAGTGAGTTTCTGAAGGCGTTGGAATCTGTGAGTTTCAAGACACTGAATGTGCGATATCGGGCGGCGGGGGTCAGAAGGGCCACTCGCTCTTTTCCAGGCCAGGTGACTGAGTTGTCTTTATTCTCCACAGCGAATACGACGTGTTTGTGGGCGTGCTATGGCGTGCCCGACGGGTACTACCAGTCCTGCAGGGGCTGTAGCTTCTACGTCAGGTGTGCCCAGGGGAGACCCAATCATTACCAGTGCGGGAACGAGCAGTTCTGGCATGACGGGGAGCAGCAGTGCGTGAACGCCTCTGGGACCTGTGTCGTCCGAGCAGGTACGAGTGCGCCTCTTCAGTTGGGTTGGGTCACTGTGGGTCAATGATGTGTGAACTTTTCGTGTCTGTCAAGGCTATCTGTTGGGATACAACTGTGGACACGTGTCTGTCTGTCTGTCTGTCTGTCTGTCTATCTGTCTGTCTGTCTGTCTGTCTGTCTGTCTGTCTGTCTGTCTGTCTGTCTCCCTTCTCCTGCATCCCCCTTCATTTTGTTACCTGTCGTTTCAGGAGGGCCAACGCCCCAAAAGTGTACCAGCAACAACCGCCCTCGTGCCTGCTTCCTCGGGACGCGTGAGTTCAGAGTTCCTTCTGTGTCCTCTGACCCTCCCTCCGACAGCTGAAAAATGTATCACCCCCCTGTGTCCAGTGACGCAAGCGCAATGCTTTCTCTTTGCTGCACGTTAAATTCCTCAAAGTTCACATTGCCTGGCAAGAGAATCGGACTCCGCTGTTCAAACTGCTGACCCTTTGCACCTTCGATCCACCGTGCACGGAGACGAAAGTTCTGATGATCTCGTCTTGTGATTGGCGCAGCTCGACCGCAGTGTGTGACCCCTGGTGGCTGCGCCCAGCTCCCGTGGGGGCGCTACCAGTCGTGCCGCAGCTGCATGGAGTACGTCGAGTGCGGCCGTGAAAGGACGACTCGAACCTGCCCGGCGGGAGAGTGGGACGACCTTCTCGGGACATGCGTGCACAGCTCCTCCACGTGCGTAGGTGAGGAAAGACGGGGAGGAGAAGCTACAGAGACAAGGGGGTTTTCGTATTGGGTGATGCGCGATCGTTTTTTGAGCTGACGTCAAAAAGTCCATCATCAGGCTCAATGTTGTTACAATTTTGACGCCGACGTCAAGAAAATGATTGCGCGTCACTGATGTGAAAACTGCTGAACTTGTTATACAAACGTGATCAAATCAGATGGTTTTCACATTGGGTGATACGCGAACAATTTTTTGATGTCAGCGTCAAAATTTAACTCGAACCCAACGGTGGCATTTTTGAGGTCAGCCCAAAAAACGACCACGCGTCACACAATGTGAAAACCCTTTTTGTTTGAGAAGGACCTGGTTGTCGAGACACCAAAGTTAATTTTGTGTAAAAATGAGGGTCAGAATTATGATTTTGTTTGCAGAACCTGAAACTACCACTCGTGAACCCACAACTACCACCAAACCAACCACCACCACCCAACCCACAACTGCCGCACACACAACCACAACCGCACCCACAACTGCCGCACCCACAACTGCTGAACCCACAACTGCTGAACCCACAACTGCAGCACCCACAACTGCAGCACCCACAACTGCTGAACCCACAACTGCTGAACCCACAACTGCAGCACCCACAACTGCCACACCCACAACTGCTGCACCCACAACTGCCACACCCACAACTGCCGCACCCACAACTGCTGAACCCACAACTGCTGCACCCACAACTGCCACACCCACAACTGCCGCACCCACAACTGCTGAACCCACAACTGCTGAACCCACAACTGCAGCACCCACAACTGCTGAACCCACAACTGCTGCACCCACAACTGCCACACCCACAACTGCGGCACCCCCAACTCCTGCACCCACAACTGCTGCACCGGCGCG
>JAAUXT010124565.1_pt1 | contig 10626 bp, 10 predicted proteins | sample 7278171 | NCBI WGS metagenome assembly JAAUXT01 (sample SAMN14350112, study PRJNA611818) | marine sediment metagenome | isolation source: surface marine sediment (1.8m) | place: French Polynesia: Moorea | collected 2018-08 | reverse complement strand
GTACACACTTCTTCAAAACCCTCCAGTTCTGCTGTCGATAGTGCTTCAAAAGCAAGTCCACTCTGTCCTGCAGTGCGCGCACTGAGGCTTCTTCTGGATCCTCTCGCAGACGTTGGAACGCTTGATTAGCTTTGTCAGTCACTTCGGCCCATTTTGTGGGATTTCTGAAGGGGTTCAGAGCTACCACCTCCGTGAGGAGTGCAACATCCATGTCTCCGTAGAAGTACACCTACAACTCAAAGGGCAAAGGGCAATTCTTGCACAAACTGACAAAAATCCCAGTTAATCAATTGACACGTTCCACCATTTCTGGCACACAAACAGGACACTTCAGTCAACCTTGATTTCTGAAGGACATAGCCTTAATCCTGCAGTCTCGTTCACCCTGACTCTACCTGACACCAACACCCACACATTTCAATCAACTTCACTCACCATGATCACCTTTATGAGTCACAAATTAAATACGGAAAAGAGACCGTGGAAATGGTGTTTTCCACGAGAAAACACACCATTTCACGGGTCCGGAAGTGATATGACATCAGAGGTTTGTGTGTAAACCCTGGAACTCCCACGTCGCACATGGCATGGCCACGTCGCATGGGTGACAACTAAACCTCCTTATTGCCACTTTGGCGTTGCCATGGTTTTATTGTTATATTCTCTGCCGTGCTTCTTGCAAGAAACCATTCACACATGCACAATGTCAAGAAACTAGTACAAAAGCACTGCACTGAGTTCATTTTATAAAACCATTTACTCTCTGGAGTGTTTCTGGACTTCCTACAGAAACTCAGCAAGGCTGGATATTAAAAAGTGACTCAGGGCAGTGTTTCTTGCAAGTTTACAAAATTGTGAGAGCAAATGGTTTTACAAAATTTACTCAGTATTACATGGAATGGTTTCAAGAAACACTGCATTCGAGAGTTCAATTGTTTTCAAAGTGCAGTGTTTTTTGAAGCCATTTCAAAAAACACTGCTCTGAGTTAATTTTACAAAACCATTTCCTGTCAGGAGTTCTTCTTGTCTTTTGTGTTCAGTCAATTTACCATGAGAGACAAGTTTGGGGGTAGGGGTAGGGGTGGGGGTCCCACTGGGTCACGGACGGACAGACACATACTGACAAGACTAGTCGCGCTTGCACGACGAAAAAGAGACAAGATCAAATGTGACTTTGCGCTACCTTTTTCACATTTCTGCCTCAACATAGTTTTCTTTGGATGGAAAAATTTCCTGTGAAACTCATGGAGAAAGCAAGCGTAGCATTCCTCTTTCACACCAGACATAAGCAGAAACCTCCCGAAAAACGCGTCAAAGTCTGCGTCGCATAGCTCCCCGCAGATGTATTGGCTCTCAATAGGGTTTTGAGATGAGACCAGGTTGATTTGTTGAACGAACGCTTTTCATGACCCAAGCTGGCGTGTTGCGGGGCCAACGGGGGCCAAGGTTCGCGGTCATCGCCCGGGTTCCTTGTCCTCTCCACAGCGAGTGGTGACACTGAAGTATTTCCATTATCAAAAAACAGTGGCGTCGATCAAGCAGATGCGTGTGTTTGGGAGACGCGTTTGAAGAAACCGACTTGGTCCGGGATTTTCTCAAGAAAACAGCCGCACACGCCTCGAAATGCCAGCGTGACTCCGTGCAACAAAAGTGTGAAAATGTTTGGGCTTTAGAATTTGACCGAACGTACGCTTGATGCAGTCACTTTGGTGTCATTCCGTTTGTGTGTAGACGTCCTGTGTACGAGGCTCGTACCAAAAGTAAGTTTCGCGGGGTACTCAAGGGTACTTGGTCGAACTTTTTGGATTTTTTTCTGTGGGAACAGAGACTTGGAAGACTGGTTTATGTGTCAGTATTTTTTCAGGTTTATTCCTGCAATTTGACATACTTGTTAAATTCATGTTTGAAGTGAGTATCGGATGTACTTACGGTACTGATCTACTAGTTCTGAGTCAATGAAAGTTTTTGGAAGTCATGTTTCCTTGACTGCAACATAGTCCTGCACACATGAAGGTCACCGAAGCTCAACGGTACTCAAAGTACTCTCCATTAGCAGCCAAAACTCTGCGCATCCGCTCCCTCATCCGGCGCATGGCAAAGGCAAATTCTTCTGCTGGAATTTGTCCAATGACCTGGTCGACTTGATCCTGAACTTCTCGGAGGCTGTTGAAGACTTGACCTTTGATGGTGCGCTTGATCCTCTCAAACAACCAAAAGTCACACGGAGCAATGTCCGGACTATAGGGGGGGTGGAGTAGCCTGGATGTGTGGGTTTGGTTCAGCCAGTTGACCACGATGTCACCTCGATGAGCCGGTGCGTTGTCGTGATGCAGAACAAAGTTGGGACGACGACGTCTGGCTCTGCCTCCACGGAGGTTGTGTCCTGCTGTTTGGAACCAAAGTTGTGGACGCCTGCAATGCACAGCTTCACACAGCCTTTTCAGAATTCCCAGGTAGATTTCCTTGGTTATCCCTTGGCCTCTTGGAACAAACTCACGGTAAACAACACCCTTTGAATCCATGAAGATGACAAGCATGGTTTTCATAACCGATGCTTCACGTCGGACTTGGGTACCGCGCACCTCTCCTGGCAGCTTCCACTCTTTGGCTTGTTGTTTGTTCTGAGGATCATAAGCAAAGATCCAACTTTCGTCCCCAGTTATTACACGATCCAGGAGGGTGTTATCCTGTCGGAAATGTCTCAAATTCTCACGGCAAATCTCCACTCTGGTCGCCTTGTTGTGGTCATTAAACCGTTGCAGAATCCAAGCAGCTGCTCTCTTGGTGAAGTTGAGCGATTTGAGGATGCGGTGGGTTGTGCCCAAACCCAACATGCTCCTGGCAGCAAGTTGGCGGACTGTTTGACATCTGTTCTGGTCGACAAGACCACGCACCTCAGCTCTTTTGTTGGCAGTTGCACGCAGCAGACGTCCAGATCTGGGCAAATCATGGACTTGTGTGCGACCAGCTTGGAATTGGTTCCACCATTTCCGGATGCTCACAGCACTCATTGCACTTTGCTGATATACCTGGCGAATGCGGAGGATGGTCTTATGACAGCTGACTCCAGAATTGAAGCAAAACTTGATATTTTCTCGCTGTTCCAACCGCAATTGAGCCATATTGGCAAGGTCAGTTGCAGCAGCCTCCGACAATAGCGATGCGCAAAACACTCGGTAGGTCGGCAATGCAGCATTTCATTGCGCTCTAATGCACTCCAGACAAAACATTGCGCATCCTCATTTGGACCAAATATAGCCAACATCTTCATCTTCCCATGTTAGGATGGAAAACTTGATCGCACAAACAGAAATACATGAATTTACCCCGCGAAACTTACTTTTGGTACGAGCCTCGTATATGAGCGGATGTTCAGTCCCGAAAACAAAAACAGACCAAGAAGTGGTTCCTGAAAAGGACAAAAATGGGACTGGAACCTACCCCCTTCCTCAACATTTGGTCCTGAGACAGGTAAGAGTCCGGTCCCAAGAAGTGATCAGAAATAATTCCTGGCCACGTTCCATTTTATTTTGAAAGAAAGACCGCACCTGCCCCCTCCCGCTGTGTTTGGTCCCAGGACATGCAGGGGCCCAATCCCAAAAATGAACAGTGCTTCGAAATTGTTCCTGGTTATGTTCTGTTTCATTTTGAAAAGATGCATGTGGGAGTCCCGTTTTGCAAGTGGAAATTATCAGGGTAAAAAAAAGACAGGCACACGAGAGATCGCACGCTCTTTAGTCGAAGTCTTGTCCAGGCAAAACCCACTGTACGATGGATGTGAACTGTCAGATGTTAGATGTTCGTGAAAAGTTATAGTGGTCTGGCCTGTGAGATGTGTGCGGACATAATCGAAGTGCACTAAATGGCCAAAAACTAAAATATACAAAACCATCCTCGCTGTTTGTAAACGACAACGGAACTGAAAGTACGAGGATCGTCCCAAAATAGACCGATTGCGATATTTCCTGAGCAAGTCGAGGTGCAGGTTTCTTTTTGGACTTTGGGGACATGACCATGGGGGAATGTTCTTCTGTCCTTGCAGACAGTGAGATCGCAATCACCTGTGTGAGTGACCTGATCTGACCCACTTTGTCTGGGGTCAGCAGCGTCACGTCGATCCAAGTTTTGGCAAGGTGGTGGGTGTGTTCCTTTCTTGTTTTATTGTTGTTATTGTTGGTTTCCAACTCCAAAACTGCCATGAGCCATCAATGCCGAGTGGAACAGAGGACTGTGATCAAGTTCTTGGCAAACCAAGGTGCCACGCCCATCCAGTGCTGGAGACAACTGTGCAATGTCTACGGAGCTGACTGCACCCTTGGAAAAACACAAACCAGAGCCTGGCATAAGAAATTCAGACAGGGTGACTTGCAAACAGAGACTAAGGACAAGCAGAGAAGTGGGCGTGCCCGCACTGGACGATCTCAGCAGAACATTACCCTGATCCAGAGGCAAGTGGAACAAGACAGGTGTCAATCTGTGAGGGAAGTGGCTGCAGAAACTGGAATCCCAAAGACAACAGTTCAGCGAGTGCTCCAGAAAGATCTCAGGCTGAGACACGTCAGTTCCAAGTTTGTCCCAAGGATACTCACACAAGAACAAAAAGATTTCCGGGTGCAGATCTGTCAACAACACCTGGACCGGTTCAACCAGGAGGGAATTGGTTTCCTGCAGAGAATAGTGACTGGGGATGAGAGTTCTTTACCCACATTCAGTCCAGAGACAAAAATGAAGTCTGCACAGTGGATCCCTTGACAGGAAAGACGTCCGCGCAAAGCTCTCAGGACCAGAACCAGGCGCAGCACCATGATCACCACATTCTTTGATTGCAATGGACTGATCCACAGTGAATTTGTGCCTCAGGGGGAAACTGTCACATCAGACTCATATTGCCAAACCCTTGCTAGACTCAGAGAAAAGATCAGGAGGAAACGCCCCCACCTCTGGGTGAAATCTGGACTGTAGAGACACTATCTTCTGCATCATGACAATGCCACCCCCCATACAGCTGTGCCCACTCTTGCTGCACTTGGAGAGACCGGGACTGATCTCTTAGCACATCCGCCATACAGCCTGGATTTGGCTCCAAATGACTATTTTTTGTATCCGGAATTGAAGAAACAGATGAGGGGAGTGGTGTACAGAAATGTCCAAGAGGTGCAGCAAGCTGCTCTCACAATTCTGCGTGCAATTCCTCAGGATAAATTCGAGGATGCCATCAAGGATTTGCCTGTCAGGTGGGCCAAATGTGTGCAGGCACAAGGAGATTTCTTCGAGGGGGATGGTCTCCAAATCCCTGACTTCATGGTTGAGGTCTCTGAATCCAGTTTGGAAGAAGAGGAACAAGACTGAATCCATTTGGACTGTGATAGCCACTCGGACACTGCTTGCATTTTGTTGTTAGTTTTACTGATATTTGGCATGTTTGACAGTTTGTTGGCATGTTGGCATGGCTTTGTTGGCATTTTTACTTGAAGCATTACATGTTGGCAGCATCATCTCGCGACTCCTTGTCTTTTTTCCTGGATGAAATCGGTCTATTTTGGGACGATCCTCGTACTTATGCATGCTACAAACAAACAGGCGCGTCCTGAAGGGGCCAGCTTGTGGTGCTGGCAACAGCAGAGGCCACCTGTGAGACCTTCTGGGGGTGATACCAAAAACCATCTATTGGGGAAGGGGGTGATCATCGCAATCCAGAAGCCATTCAGATGACGTCTGCTTGGTTTGTTTGGTCATCACCGTGCACTCAGGATTCACATGCATTGCTGAACCGGTTGAAAGAAAAAATGAGCGCGATGATCACGGAAAGCTGAGCCATCTCTCTGGCCCGAGTATCCCATTAATTTTTGCGAGCGTGGAAGAAAAATGAGAAAATGTGTGGAAATTGCAGATGCACAATCTTATCTGAGGTAATCAGCAAATACGCGCTTTTCTCGATGAAACGGCCCGACTCGAAAAGGTCTCGACGTCCGGCACAGGTCGCAGCCATAAATCTGTCACAGACTCTGATAATCGCAGTGCCGAGCAAACTTCAAGTGGATCTGAGAGCGCTTTTTGTCTCGTTGAGATTCTTAATAAAACTGAGATGATTGATTCTCCCTTGATCAAATTTGGAAGGGTGGGTGATTGATTTCGGCAGGCACGTGATTGTGCAACTTTTTCGACAACTCTTGAAGTGTGCATCTTATTTCTTGCTTCATCTGCATGCGCGCGATTCAGAATTGCGCCACAAACGTTCCATGCGGTGTCCCTGCGTCTCGGGCATTTCAGCCAGTCCGTCTCATGGCCTTCACAATCGTTTCTTTTCTTCCAAGCGTTCTTTTTGTGCATTTTCAGGTTGGACGAGAACTACTGCATGTGCGAGGGCGTGTGTCTGCCTCGCTGCATCCTCTACTCTCACTACCTCGACTTCTGCCGGAAAGAGGCGCTCGAACCCGCCTGCGCTGCCACATTCGGCAAGGTAGGCGCGTTCCAAGCTGTGCACGTGGTCTCAAAGACGCAATTGCAGTGAAAATAAGTGCCTGTAAGACCTGGTCAGTCACAACCACAGGTCAAAAGAAAGGAATAAATTTGAAAACTTCAATGTGAGGCCCACAAAGGCACACGAACGGTTGGCTGTGCCAAGCATGCTGTAGCATGCATGCACAGAAATTTGTCTTCAAAATGTTTGGACTTCAACTTGTTGTTCAGTCCGGACAACGGCATGGTGCATTTTCACTTGGTTCTGTGTGGAAAGGAACCAGGCCTGTTGGCGTCTTTTTTGCGACGCAGATGCACTGCGGTTCCAGTTGAAGCTCCTGTTTCTAACTTTTCTCCTGTGTTTTATCGCGCTCTATCATTCCTCTATTTTGTCAACCACTGATGGATGGCTCAGCAAACGAACCTGTTCCTTGCAATAGAACTCCCGGAATTGTCCGAGCACTTCACAAACTCAATATCACTCCCAGGGAAACTCAATATTTCCGAGCAAAAGTACTCTTTCATTGAACTGCACAGACATGTGGGCAAACATGGTGTGCCTCATAACGGCTTGTCGTGTCAGGCAGCCTTCCAGCTTCAAGATTTTCCCATTGAAATCTCCCGATAAGGCACACCGGACTTGGGTCCGTGTTTGGTGCCAACCTGTGCAGCGAGTGATTTATCTCGAGTCTTGCGGCTGACACTTGTTGCAACCGCTCCCGTTTTGCGATACAGCTTTCACTCTTTTTTATTGGTGGGCAGGCAGTTCACTTGTTCCAGCCAATACGCCAATGAGTGATCCAGGAATTGGTCTTAGAACAGGGTAACGTCCTGCCATGGGTCGGGGCCAGGCTCCTCAGGCTTCCTGGATCTGGTGTCCCTCCGTCCCAGCCGCAGCTTTTGAGTGGAACTTGGCTATTTTGGATGTTTTTGGACTTTGTTGTGGATTTTCATAATGTTTTTCGTTTTGTTTGAACATGTGAGTGTTCGTTTTCATTTCGCAGACAATTCGACAAAAGTTTCCCCACCTGACGACCCGGCGTCTGGGCACACGTGGCCATTCCAAGTGCGTGCACAGTCCTTCGTACACATTTATGTCTCAAGGCTGACTGAGCCAATTTTCCAACTCGGGTTCAGAAGTCATTTACGTCTTGAGCACCCTGAATCTGACACCGAATGTCAAAATTGGCTTCATGTTTGAACAAAACTGCATTTTGTCAGAGGTAGATCTACCGTAATTCCAAGCCAAACGTCTCTCAGTCAAATGTTCCAAAATTTGACGACTTTCATTTGAAAAAGGGAATGCAGCTGTTTTCGTCCCCTCCTGATGGGTGCTGTGATTTTTTTTTGACTTTGTTGTTTCTGTCTTCAGGTACCATTATTACGGGATTGGAATCCGAGAGACGAGTCAGTACTACCAGTCCGTGTACTCGGGAAAAGGACTCACCAGGTGAGTTCATGATTCCAGTGGTTCAGCTATTTTTGTTTTGTAGGGGTTGACTGCAAATAGGAGGCTTGTGCAAGTTGGGCTCTGGAACTGAGGCTGAATACGTTGGTTCTTTGAATTGTATTGGTGCTGCGAATTTGAATTTGATCCGTTTCCGAAAAAAAGCCGTTGACTGTGATCTGCCTTCGCCCGACAAGCGAGTCTTCTGATCAAGTGGCAAAACAGAACAGTTCTGTCACCTCTGCTTCTCTTTCTCAACACTATTTGGACGCGCACCTGCGAGTTTACTGCGCGCGATCAGCTGAAGTCAGACAGACAAGTGTCGAGTCAGGTGCGAACAAAAAGCTCGATGATCTGTTCAAGGATCGTATAATTTGCCAAATAATTGGCGTTCGTTTGCGAGATAAGGCACTGTTAACAACTGCTGTTCGCACTGCGACGGGCACAAACTCCTAGAAAAGTTGTAAAATGGTAGCATGTTTCACAAGAGGCCAAATGTTTTTGTAAATGCTCAACATTTATATTTCTCAACAACTTGACGTATTTATTGTTAGTAGTGGGTAGTTGGCCGTGCGTATTGCCACTAGAGTCCGTGGTTGAATTTACGATCGAGACTTATATGATCAGCGCACCGGCTTATGGGACACGTTTCCTTTATGGGAACTTGTTGGGTCTTTTGTGTACAAACCATCAAAATCACCTCGGCTGTTTGCAATCAAGCCATCGATGTAAATCAAAGTGTTATTATTACACCAACACGTTGTAAATTTTGGGTGTTCGATTGCCACTTCAGTTGCTCCACGGTGGCCGTTCTTATTGCCCCTCCACGGTTAGTTGGATCTTGTCTACAGGCGTCCTCAAGTTTTTTGCAACTGACGGACAACGTCTCAGTCAAACTATGCCTTCGTTTCTGGGATGCAGTGAAGTTTTTACATTTCAGCAAAACAAACAATTGGTCGTCTTGACAGATAATTAGCTAGGTAATGGTCGACTAATGGCTGTCGTTGCCCTCGCCAGGTACTCACGACAGTGGAATCAACAAACAGTGAAATCGAGACATTGCCCGGTTTCCATGTTGCGCAGTGACCGGATTGTTGAACTTGAAGAATTGAACGAGAGTCGCGTGGCTTGAATGTCACCGTGTCTTGGTTACCGTTCTATCCCGAATGTGCAGATCATTTCTTCAGATAGATTGACGTGTGTCAAACAATCAAGAAATGAGTGTTTTTGGTCTGCCCGTGTGCGCTGAGAACGACTGACGAAAGAGCCCTTTGCGTGCATTAAATCTGCAATGAAGAAAGTTTTGTGATTTTTGTTGCTTTTGTGCACGTTTGATAAATTATCATTTTTGTTTTATCGCAGATTTTCTGGAGCCAAGTTGAAAAATGAGGTGAGTGCTGACATTTTTGCAAGTTTCTATTGTTGCAATGGTGTCTTCAGCCCTGATGAGAGTGTTTGACTTGTATCTCTACAAAACGATTGTGGGGTATGCGTGAGCGAGGCCATCCATAGTACAAGTGAAGTGCTCTGTCGTACGTTTTATCTTGTAATTGACATTTGTCCCGAACATCACGACCGAGAAATGCAAATACGACCTTGTTGAAGTGTCAAAAATTAATTGACTTTGTAATTGTAACAAGTACATCTGATATGGTCAGCGATCAGAATGATCACTTGTTTCATTTTGAATAAAACCAGAGCAGGCGGAGTCAGAGTGACCAGACTCTCGAAGTTGTTTGCTTCGCACTCTTCACTGGAGGGTTCGATATGAAAAAAAATGTTTTAAAACTACGCATTGACATGAGATACATGTCGCCACGCGCGGGCCACCCTGTGTCTTTTTGCCGTGCGTGATGGACTTGTTGGTCACATGCAGTTGTCTTCAGCTGAACAGTGTGGAATCTCCCTTTATTTTTTTGAGCCACAATGACCGGAAAGAAACCAAAAACATCTGCCATTAGACATTGGTATATCTACCTGGAACCTTGGTCAGTGTGGAAAGATAATGGTCGAGACGAAGGCACCAAGTTTGCCCACTTGTCAAAATGATTTGTGTTGGTATCAGCTCACCAACTGGCCTGGCTCCGGTTTGAGTCCACTTGACGGCGACACATCTGGCAACAACGGCCAAGAAACTACTCAACCCGCATTTTGTAGACACTGCGCCACGCGCAGATTCTATACAAAACTTACTTGGAAAGGACGTCACGAGAAATTGATTGTAGTTTGGGAAGGTTGTTGAATTGTGTGAAAAAGCAACACAGTCCACCGTTCATGTCCAATATTCTTCCTGCAGGGAGGCTTCACCAGGAAGTACAGCCTGAGCTCCAAGACCGGCACTCTTCTGCCCGAGTTCCCCAACACCAGCTTCCTCATCCTGCCCGCAGGCGTCTCTCCTGAAAAGGTGCGTCTCATCCAAGTTTATCAGACGTTTCGAAGTGGCTTGCACCGCTGGCACTGCACGAACACAGAGAGACAGAGAGCCCGCGTCTCTGTTGTGGTGTCAGCTGTGCAGTTTGCGAAAGAAGTACGAGGACCGTCTCAAAATAGACCGATCGGGGTCCACCACGTCCACTTCGAGTGCAAAGTCGAGTTTTTTATGGGGTGATAAATTGCAGGAGATCCCTCTTCTTCATGTCTGCCATTCAATGGTCTTGAGATCACAAGAGATCTAACCTTTTTGACCCAAATAAATTGAGGTCAGACTGTCTGTCTGCGAT
>JAAUXT010096339.1_pt1 | contig 10626 bp, 5 predicted proteins | sample 7278171 | NCBI WGS metagenome assembly JAAUXT01 (sample SAMN14350112, study PRJNA611818) | marine sediment metagenome | isolation source: surface marine sediment (1.8m) | place: French Polynesia: Moorea | collected 2018-08 | reverse complement strand
GTTTTTGAATTTTTTTTTTTTTTTTTTTTAAATGATCATTGATGGTCACTGACCATTTATTAAAAACGAAAATTTGTGTGACCACACGCTTTTTATGCGTAGCATTCTTGTTCCCCTCCCCCAGTGAAGTAAAAGCGTCAACTATTTCACTCAACAGTGTTCAATTTGTGTGCTCCTGGCAGGCAGGGTAGCCATTGCCTGTTTGCTGGAACTGTGTGTGCGGTGCCACGGGCTCATTGATATTTGAATCTTGTTTTGACCATTTGTGGTTGTGAGCTGTGCATGGCTTGTATTGTTTTTACCGTGACTGACTGACCAACTGAGGCAAGGGTAAGAGGGAAATTTCCTTGGATCCCCCTGCAATGAAAATTTCAGTGCAGGGAAATTTCCCTCCAAGGGGGTTGGAAGGAAATTTCCTTGCACCCCCCGCCCCCTATGACAATTTTAGCTGGGTCAGGTCAGGTCTGGTTGGGTCTTGGTACTTGAGTACTTGGTACTTGAGCACTTAGTACTTGCACCAAAACACAATGAGCCACCAACCAGGACAGGAAACTTCTCGAACGACCCTCGGACATCGCTTCATCAATTTGAACAATTTTTGTGACTGTGTTGTCAGTAACTGGCCTTCTTTCTGTTTCAGGTTTGCTGGGACAAACCAGGTCTGCAGTGACACAAGTTTCACAAACATTGCTCGTTTTTAGGCAAACTCGCGAGTGTGGAAACGGAGTGACATGAAATTATTGACGAGAGCAACAGGAATTGAAGATGGCTCCTCGTCGGACCGCCGGTGTGAGGGTGCATGATCGTCCTCACTGAACCAGACACAGGAACGCTTTGTCTCCTCTGAAACTCGGGTTGTTGTGATTGTGTGGTGCGTGTAGCAGCAAGCGACAGGGTCAGGGGCTCAATTTGTATGACAGTTCTGCCTGAGACTGCGATAGCTTTTGGCAACCCTGCTGCATCTATGTCACAATGAAGACGTTCACTTCTTTTGGTTGTTGAACCAGGGAATGTTGGGTCTGTTTGGCAGCACCATTGCACCATTGTGTCGCAGTGCAGACAACCCATTGTTCTGCTGTGTTGAGTGTGAGCAGAAAGAAAATGGTTCGGTGGTGAGGAAGTTGTCAAAGCCCAACCTCAGCAACAGTGACTTGATGGCATCAAAGTTGTATCAGGGTGCAAGTTTTGAGGAGGAAAGCTCAAGATAGTGGCAGTGTTTCCAAAGCAATGGTAAATTAGAAGCCTCGCAATCACGGTTGTTCGCTGGATGTTGGAATGAAACAGTCATACGAGCCTTTTGTCGGGAAGCTCTTACCTGGGGTCCATTGCTGTCTCACAGATCTTGTAGTTTCTTGGTGGAGTCTGTTCATCCACTTGACCATTTGCATTCAGGCCTTGCGTTGATCACCGGACTGTATCCACAGAACGCAGCTTGTTTGGATGGAAAGTACATTTCAACGTCTGAAAGAACCTTCACCCCATTGAGTTCGGGTCGTTCCTGAACCACATGAAACATGGAGAATGCTTCATTCACCAGGAAGAGCCAAATCGTGAAGGCACTGGCAGGACTGGAAGACCATTTTCCTTTCACGTTCACTCAGATTTTGGGCCCCTGTGTCCCAGAACGCGCGCAGTCCGCAATGAATGTGTCACGCTTCGATCTCCCATGACAAGGGAATTCGCTTGATGTGAAGGCACGGAGTAAATGGAGGCATTCCAACTGAGCCAACGTCAGTGTGTCTTTGCCAGGAATATCTCTGGAACCCCTAGGTTTAGTTTCAGAAGCTTTTACCTGAGGATCAGCTGTCATTAGTGGAGCTTACGGGGGGGACTCCAATCTGGGCGCAAGAAGTGCTGCCGCAGTTGGCATTCTGATCCGAAGCTTTCGCTGTCGGGTGATGTGTCCCATTCCATACTCGTGTTCTCCAGCCTGCAGCTTGTGTTGATTCTGGGCCTGTTGGAACCGGAAATTGATTTGGGTGCTTCGTGCGGACATCTCTTCAGCTGGCAGCTTGTCCTTGTTGGGAGATGAGAATAAATTCTCAACTCAATTTGGCAAATAACTGTCCGATGAGACTTGTGACTGAATTGTATCTCGTATGTTCTGAATCTTGCAGTGAGTTTGCAGAAGACTTGTGATTTCACGTGCTGTTTGCAGCATGTTGTTGGATGTGTCGTCGTGTTTTGGTGGCTTCTTTGTCCCAGATGGATCCCCCCAGAGGCCCTGGCTTTTGGGCAGCAGAAAAAGAACTTCACTCGGCGATTTTTCAAGTCACCCACGCGGGTGAAGTCATCAAGGCGGTTTAGTTGACGATTCTTGACGAGTGGTGCGAGTCCGTTACTCTTGGGACGCGTCTGATACGCGTACAAAATTTGTTCTTGTGTGCAGAAAAGCTGGGCCCTTCGGTTTCCGAGTTGGAGTTTCTCTGCAGTGCCAACACAAAGCAGACAGCAGTGCCATTGATTTTGCCTGGCATCGAACCTCTGTGAAGGAGTTTAATTGTTGTGTGTGTTCTTGGTTTTTATGACGCTCAGCTTCGAGTCATTTGAAAGCAGTCAATGAAATCAGTGGCTTCCCTCGAGCAAAGTGAAGGTGTCTGAAGTGCGTTCCATTGTGCTCATGACCATGTCGAGAGACCCATGAAAAGTTCCACTGGCATCAGTTCATCGCTTCTCATCAGATATTTGAACTGAACTGCACACCAATGAATTCGGGCGGCGACCAGGGATTGTGGATTCAGGCACAAACTGCGCCTCTGCAAAGACGAGGCGAGGCCACCTCGGGACCTCACTCCTAATCAGAGCCTTGTTGAGTGAATGGGTGCTTGGCCATTTCAGGTGCACCCCGTGTCTCGAAAAACCTGTCTCTCGTCGTTTTTGTTCCACCGGGAAATTAAAAGTCAGGCAAAATCTGGCCAGGTGAAAATTGACCTCTGAAGTCACACCCCCATACACACGATATGGGCAGAAAGCTCGTAGTTTGGTGTCAGTGTTCACCTGCGGACGTCTTCTGGAGCCGATTTGTAAGAGGACAGATTAACGAACCGGAAATTCGACAGATTCTCGAAGGAAACTTTGTATCTCAATCGGTCATGAAATATTCACTGAAGTGGAAGCTTTTTGTGACGCTGGGTGTCGACGCGTACGAAACAGATCTGAGCAAATAGGCCGGTTCTTTTGCCAGAAATACATCGTTCGTGAGAAGCCACCCTTGATGTGGCTTCTCTGGACAATTTAGCGTCTGAGACTTCTGACAATTTTCGGGAGGCGGGTGCGTGGTGTTGGCAATGCAAACACTTTTCAAACCCGCGGTTTTCAGTGACCCGCAGGCTTTGTCAGTCACGGCCTTGTGCTATCGTCCACCCACCCCCAGGTAAGTTGACAGCATCAGGCCAGGTCCCACCTGAGGCCTGGCCTGATGCTTTCTTCCTTCCCGCTTGGGTGGGATTGGCATCAGGCCAATTATATCATCTGCCCCTTGGCGCCATTGGGGCTTGATCAGATGCTGCACACACACACACACGCACGCACGCACACACACACACACACACACACACACACACACACACACACACCAGCTATGATCCCATATCTTCGTGGAGCTTCTGGCGAGGAACCTCCAATTTTATGTGAAATCAATAGCCTGCAAATCGAGTACCATCATGGCCAACAACAAGGAACGTCCTGCCCACATCAGGCCGTGCACCGCAAAACCACGGGCTTTGTTTGTTTTGCTTTCTTGCCCAGCACGACATGACTTTCTTCATCAGTATTGAGCTGAATCGACGTTTTGGATTGATTTTGTCTTGGAACATTATTTGGGTTGGTTGAGTTTTATTTCACCAGAAATTTGCTTCCGCATGCCATTGAAAAGTGGGCGAGCAATTCTGGTGCAGTGATTGAGATGACATCGTGGGCAGATGGCATTTCGTCCCGAGTACATCTCCGCAGATCACCGAGACAGGGCGAAGACCCGCAGAACACAGCGTCATTATGACCAGTGACCTCAGAATGTTCTCTTGTGTCAGTCAGGGCCCAGGAATCGACGCACGGGTCTTTTGTGCGTGTGTGAGGCAAATAGCTTTACCTGTTTGCACTGGGCTTTGAATAAATCTGTCGTCTTTGCACCCTTGTGCTGATCGACAGGCTGTGCACCTTGTGCACCCGTCAAGTCAACAAACACCATGAATGAGTCAATGTGTGTCCTTTCGCTACTGAAGCTGGAACAGGCGTGTGAGAACCCTGTCAGTACTGTGAGGTAAGCTCGTACTCGAGCCGAACGTGTTGGAACTCTTGAATGAACCTGCGTACGATGTGGGTAACGAAGAACATCTGAGTTTCATGGTTTGACGAACTGATCGCCACTCAACTTTCTAACATCAAGATGGTATTTTTCAATCTCAGTTCTATTCTTGACTGTCACCGTGGCCTTCAGTACTCAAGCTGTTAAGAGGTTCTGTCCCGAGCTTTGCTTCGCGAGGCGCCCTTTATTGAAGTTTATGTACTTTAGACCCAGTGGAACCATAAAGACCGACAGAACACAGCATCAAGGAAGTGAAACTGCAGGGTCCTTTCAGGAAGAGATTAGAGTTCTGAAAGCCGCTTTTGGTCTGCGGTGTACGAAGACGAATGTTCTCTGTGGTCAACTTAACTTTCAGCCTCGAGTTCCACGCACAGAGCGGATCAAAACAATTCGGCGGCTGTTGTGACCATCGTGCTGGAAAGCTGCATTTGTATTTCATATCCGTTGAGGGAGTCTTCATTCTCCCATGATTGACCAAGAAATTCGGCTGATTCGACCTCGCAAATTGCTTACTCGAGACCGGTTTTTCTTGCAATTTTATGGCCCAGTGTTGAGAGACACGCGACGCAGTGAGCTGATCCCGATCAACCTGTCTGTCTTCCCCGAGATGCCATTTGTGAAACAAGGTGCTTGACGTCAAGTGACCCAATCTGTCGGACGTAGAAAACAAGTTATTTTTCGATCGGTCTGGGCAAGCAAAGGAAACTGCATTGTACGAGTATGACCGTTCCTCGCATGTTATGTTGATGGTCCGGCAGGTTTTGTCTCTCTGTCTGCCCGCGGCATCCTGTCCAGATGCGGAATTTGTGCGATCGTGATGGTGTTGTTCTGTAAATGTGTGTGTGTGTGTGTGTGTGTGTGTGTGTGTGTGCCATTGGTTTTCTGGAGAGGGAAGAAACTCTTCCCTTTTTGTTGCTGTGGTTTTTGCTACAGTTCATTCACCAAGCCAACAGTTGGTGGTTACTTCTCCACACCCCTAAAACAGCAGCATTTACTTTACCAGGGGAGGGGGAAATTCAGCGCAGGGGGAAATTGGTTCATTGCTTTTCCCCTGAAGCAACAGTTTGTTGCAACAAAACTGGTGGTTGGTTTGGGTAAAGGAATGGTTCCTGGCAGGCAGGCAGGCAGCCATGGTCTGTTTGCTGGAACAACAGGGTGTTTAAACAGCAATGTTTGGAGCAAAAACTTCAAATGTTGCGTCGACTTTAGACCCCTTTACACAGATAAATTCAACATAGCAAACCTTGGTTTTTGGTCAGTTTTGTTCAACTACATTTTGAAAAGGCAGAATCAATCTCAAAATGTGGAAACATCAAGGCATGTAAAAAATAGAAGGGTCATGAACTTTGAGTTCATGGCAGTCTCTCCCACTGAGGGAACTGCAGCACATTGTGGTTCCCTGTGGTTCCCCACACATTTTTTCTTTTTCTGACTCTGACTAAGTCAGACAATTTTTTTTTCTGCTTTCAGTTCCATTGTGTGGCAATTATTTTATGTGGATGCATTGAATATTTAGTGGATTTTGAGGGATTTTGATTGGAAACTGGTGGGAACTCCATGGAACCACAAGGGAACTGCAAGGAACTGTAAGGGAATCACAGGGAAATGCAGGGGAACCAAAAGGGAACTGCAGGAACTGCAAGGGAACTGTAGTAACCATGGAACTGGCAACCATAGGGAACTGCAGGCAACTGCAATGGGACACCTCTAGGGTGTGGAATTGCAGTTCCCTTGTGGTTCCCTTGTAGTTACCTGTGGTTCCCTTGTGGTTCCCACAGTTCCCTGGAGTTCCCACCAGTTCCCAATCAAAATCCCTCAAAATCCACCACAAATTCAATGCATCCACACAAAATATTTGCCACAATGTCTTTCTACATTGTTTCTCCCTTCATCAAAGCCACTATTTCATGAAACAAATGAGAAACAATTTCAGGCTGCCCACTGAATCCCTCTAAAAATCCTTAAAATCCATCAAAATCCACTAACTTTTCTGGCTATCCTCACTCAATACCTTTACAACTTCAATTGAAAATTACTTGTACATATATTTCTCCCCTTATTTCACTGAAAATATTCAAAAATATGGGACAATTTGAAATCCTGCCTTCCCACAATGGCTGCCACTCCTGACTGACCAAACAAGAAGCTTTTCTCTCGTTGGCTCCTTGTGTGTCAAGCTCTGTGATTGGTCTTGGTCATAATCTCAGCCAATCACAGCCCTCTGTTTGAAATTTCAAGCAGTTTCCCAAGTCCAATTTTCCCAAGCACGTTAAAACTCCCACATCGGTGGGAGAAAAAAAATTCCGAGGTTGAGGTTGGGCCCGTTTTTGTCCACAATGTGTGTTGTGAAGACAATGCAAGCAGTGTGGTAGATCTACCTTGGGCTCGTTTTTTTTTTAAATGTTGTATTGTCCGTTTTGGGTCCGAGACTTTGGGTCAAGATTCTGACAAACTCATCTTCCATGAACGACAAGCCTCCTCGGCTGCCGTCTGCATTCCAACTCACGAATCTTCAGGTTGGCGCGGCACAGCGCTGACACATCTTTCCGTCGTAAAGCTGACGCGGATTCTTCTAGACTCGGGTTAACACCTTCATTATGCGCTGTGGAAAGAAAGGAAAACACGGCCCAAGATTGGAGTGGGTTGTTCTATCCACTGGGGTCCGCGAACCGGCGAGGACGCCGTGGGATGGCCCGTTGAGTCTCCGGATATGGAACGTTTTGTGAATAGAAAGAACCTTGAGATCACAGCCGGTGTTCTCACATGCGATATCGAAGCTGGTCTAACAATACGAGATTTTTTGCACAGGCGTGTCCTTTGGAGCGAGCCTGTGTTATGCATTGGTACAATAGCTAGAGGCTCGACATTTCTCGTGGGGACAGGACAAGCTGGTATCCCACTCCCCGAGACTCGGGACCTGGGGTAACCTGAAATTTCGGTTCATCCAGCCTCGACTGTACACAAGCAGGGTGACAGGTTCTTTCTTTCCCTGCCCCATGTGTATTGGGAAGGGGGCTGGCCCTTTGTGGGTGGGCCAACCTGCCAAATAGAATTTCAGGGCAGGTCCCACTCCAGCGCCTGAGCATAGCTCATGTCATGGTCTCTCCACACTGGTCAAAGTGAGCGAAGTGCTCCCGAACACCCGTGGTGTTTCCAGTGGGCGTGTCAACAACGAGAAATGTTCTTGTTTGGTGTGTCCGACGGTAAGGTCTGCAAAGGACGCGACACTTTTCCTGGAAAATGCGAGTCTCCTGATTTCAGCTGCTCCTCTCTTATCAAACATAATTGTCAGTCATTGTGCAGCCCCGCGTGGGCGTCTCGCACACACAGCTGTTGCAGACCGCTTCGACGGAGCGTTCGCAATTCAGATGGTCTTGTTCGATGCAGGTAAAACGCGCGAAAAGTGACGGGCATTGTACGTCACTTTTTTGCTTGCAATATTCAAAGCATCTCGATCAAGGAAGGTTTTCCCTGTTCCATCCTCATATCAGGCTCTGGATGCGACAAGGAAGATTGTCATGCAATTGTAATGCAAGATGATTTTTATCAAATTGGTGTCCGCTAACTCAATGCAGTCCAGGCCGCTGCGCTGCGTGCTGGTCTGAGTTTTTTTCGCTCCACGGCGCTGTCCTTGTCGTGGGCGAAATGAATGGTGACAGACTGGAGCGTGTTCGGCGGGGACGGGCAGGGGAATCCATGCAGTGATCCTCGCTTTTCTTACTGCCAGCAGCACGCCAACTCAATTGTTATGCACAATCGGATTAGAGCATCTCGAGATTGCTTCTCGTCGTGGCGGGTGAGCAGCGACGGGGACTTGTTTGCAGGAGGTGGTCTCCTTTTACAAGTTTTATTGGGAAAAGCTGGAGATTGTTTTCAACGGTAGGGGAGTTCAGTTTCAGTGATGTTGCACCTTCTCGCCTTCAGGCATATGAGTTTGCTTCACAGCACGCACCATGTCCGTCTCCGACATCGTCTGACGGGAGTGCAAGAATCCTCCCTGGCAAACAGCCGTCAGATCATTCGTTGTGTCACACGTGCAGAAATCTCAAGATGTCCTGGGTCATCCCTCGCCCCCATGTGTGTATCAAATGGCTCTTGTTTGCCCGAAGTTCCTGGCTCAGTGTCGCGGACGACATCCCTTCTTCCCTAACCGTGCGACATCTCTGTCACCTGTTAGTGTCACCTGTCACAGTGTCACACGGAACGTCCAGGCATGATCACACAGCGACACTGCAGGGTGCCCTCCGGGACAGAGTCGATCCCTCCAGTGGATCCAGGCGTGTGTAGTGCTTGATGACACAATCAGGATTCCCCTTCTCACTTTGAAAGTTCAATGTTGTCAAGTCTCAGTCTGCGACTCGCTAAAAATAGTACAAAACTCCACCCTTCTTTGATGTTACCACTCCCAGTGCAGCTTTTTCACAGATAATATCATTCTGCAACCAAGAACAAGGCAGATCAATGGTACGTGGATTGATGTTTCGTTTGTTCTTTCGTTGAATTTTACACAGATGCGTCCGAAGGAGCGAGCGTGGGGTATGTGCCGACAATTAATAGCTGAGGCAGCAGAGATGATCGTGTATTCCTGCCACGCGTTGGGCGGGGGCGGGGCATGATGACCACCAGGAAATCTCAGTGGTGGTAGCGACCCGGAATCTTCTCAGTTGTCATTTGGGGTCACCGCCAACGCCAAATTTCCACAAGATTGTCAGCTTGGCCAGAGACAGCCACATGTACTCAGTGCTGAGTGGCAATCTCCCAGTAGTACACGACTGCGTTCTTGGCGACCCGCCTGTGTTCAAATCTCTGGAGACCTTGTTTTCAACTTTGTGCGAGGATTCCACCAATTCAGGTTTTTGCTCTCAAAAAGAGACAAACCGGAGCTACCAAATAACTTTATCTATGGTTGGGATGGGAGAAACCATTTTGAGAATCTTATCGATTTGCATCAAGCTTACATGACGCTCGCAACTTTGGTGACTGGGTGACGTCGATGTTGCGCAACTTGATGTTCGATTGTTTCACAATCTGCTGCTCGTGTTACACATTTGGACTGGAGAAGCTGTCATTGCAGCTTCAGGAAAAAACAGCGAAAGAAGCCTGCTGCCATCTATTTTCCTTGCAAACCCCCAAATCGACAACGTTTCCTTGTTTGGAAATGCAAGAAACAGATGTCCACATTGCGCCACTGAAACAAAAACAACAAAACAGCCCCCCTCCAGAAAAGAATTATCACAGCATAATTGCAACACGAAACACTGGTGCATGGTCCCACGAAACACATAATATTTGAGTGGTTTTGATTGAAAGGGAGAGTAAACCGGCAGTCTTCTGTCTTGGCCTCGCAATTGTTCGCGGCTGCGTTGCCAGACAAGTCGAACGACAAGACCTGTTTGGTGAAAGCAATTCCCGTTTCGTTCCTCGGATTTCACAACGCTGCACCCGCGTTCCTGGCGTCTCGAATAAGTGTACTAGATGAAGCAACAGGGCGAATTGCCTCCGCGTGGTCGTTCTGCGTTTCCGAGGTGAAGAGAAATGATGAAAGACGCAGCGGAGTAATGTGACAAACACGAGGTTGATTTCTTCTGACGAGCCATTTCCTGTCTCGCAGCGAGAATAATAATTGACCTCCAATATCTGTCATCATCGTGAAGTGCAGAAACCAGCAAGTCCGTTGGGAGAATAGATCAGCGTTAACGCGACTTCTATTCCACCTCTTGTGCGCTTTTGCTCCGAATTGCAACAAGACCAGAGCCAAATCTATCCGGAGCAAATTGCGTTGTGTTCTACCCAAGAGGGATATTTTCTCCTGGTTCCATCAAATTTTGAGCAATTTCCCCAGGAGTACACAAATGAGAAGCCTGCATTGGAAAGCAGAATCACCCTCCAGGACACAGCCACACCCATCGACTCCTGTCCAGGGAAAGGTGCTCGTACCTTGGTCCCCAGGAGAGGGCTGTTGGGACGTGGACTTGTCCACCGTGGCGACCTCAGCACAGAGGGAGACAAATTGTCCGAGACAATCCCCTGTCCAACCTCACCGAAGCGTGCGAAGATTTTTTGTTGAAACTTGCTGTTTATCAGCCGCGATAGCGGTCTGATATTGGTTTGCCCCTGTATCCCCGTCCGTCCGTCTTGGGTGGACAAAACCTCCATTTTACCCCTGTTCCAGTGATCACAGACTGGAATCACAGTGGGTGCAGACACCCTTAAGGGTGCTTTACACATTGCATATGGTATCATTTTTTTCTTCTGCTCTGATGATGAAAAAATGACATATGAAATTACAATAGAAATGCTACAGATTGTCCGGGTTGTCCAAT
>JAAUXT010001385.1_pt1 | contig 10626 bp, 12 predicted proteins | sample 7278171 | NCBI WGS metagenome assembly JAAUXT01 (sample SAMN14350112, study PRJNA611818) | marine sediment metagenome | isolation source: surface marine sediment (1.8m) | place: French Polynesia: Moorea | collected 2018-08 | reverse complement strand
CTTCCAAGTACAAGTTGATCCTGCAATTTATCACAGTCAACGCCACGGGATATGTATATTTGTTTCCGACAGAACAGACTCTCATTCACACATTGCTTAGTTAATCACCACCACCACCGTCCTTACAATTGGGCAGTTTGAACACGACGTTTTGGTGAAACGTCGCCTTTGATGTTTGACTTTTGGATTTCAAACTTCAAACTTCAAACCTCAAACTTGGCTTAGAGTCCAAAAACAGCACAGGTTCACAAGCATTTTGAACAAGGAAAAAGGCTATTCAAATGTCAAATTTTGTAACAAATGTGTAGAAAAACATTTGAATTTCACCTAGTAAATACCTCAAATGAAAATGCTTCAAACTGTTACAGTGACACATAAATCAAAATCTAAATGTCAGAAAGTGATTTCTGACGTTTGAAATGTCGTGTGAAGTTTGAAAATGAAACGTCGCTGTTTAAACTCCCTATTGTCACTCACACACAGCAAGACACCGGAGGTGGATGATACAAAACTCCTGCAGACGTGGGTTGACTCAACTCATCACTGGCTAAAAGACTCATCTCAGTCACCCTCAGGTGGGTGGGACATTTCATACAGAGATCCTGAAATTGACCCCATCAACACCATACAAACTCCCACCACTTCCATCCAGTTCTTATTGCCAGGCAAAATTGAGGCCAAAATTGTGTATTGAGGTATAAGGAACAAGACAACAGCTGAGCTCAATATTATACTTGCTGTTGTGCCTGAAGTATGTTGCATCGCATAAACAAGACAAAACCAGCTGGATACTGATGTCACACAATGAACAGTGATGGCAATGATATCAAATAGGTTCTCAGGTAATACTGAATTTTCCAGGATAAAAGTTACCAGAAGGCTACAAACCAAACATGTCCCAAAGGCCCAAAACAATGACCTGAACCTGTACTCACTCAAACAGGGATTTTGCTTGATAACAACTGTGAGTACTGTGTACATAGATCCACCAAATCCAGTGATTATTACTCCTGTTGTAGACAAATAAACTTGTGGTATGTTGAAAAGCAGCAACTTAGCTTTTTTTGTTGTTTGCATTGAATGGTTGGTAAGACCTGCTGAAGCACTCTCATGCTGATCATGTTCATGTCCATGCCAAGGTTGAATAACAAGGATAACTCCAGCAGTGCACAACAATGCAAAAATCACCTTCACAGGACCAATTTTTTCTTTTCCACACAACCCAAAAATGAAGAGTCCACACAACATGCTGACAGTTGTCATGGCACACTGAGCTGCTGAAGCTGGTGTCAAGGCAAAACCCATGTAAATAGCTGTGGTTTCAAGAGAAACAACAGAAACATAAAGGATAGTTGCAGATCTATCCAACACAGGAATACTGGGTGATTGATGATGACAAAAGATCCACAAAAGACAAAAGGTAACAATTGCTATGCATCTGAAAACTTGAAGCTCTAGTTCAGGAACTCTTCTTTCTAATAACTGGATGCTTGTTACCCCTGTAATGTGGGAGATCACATTGCAGAAAGCTGCAAGAATTCCTTTCAAGCTTTCTACCCAGTGTCTCCTGGTAGAATCTGTGTCAAGACCTTCAGAATTTGATCCTTTGTCCATGTCCAGAAGTCTGAGAGATTCCTTTGATCCATCCATTGTCTTTTCCCTCTGCTGATTTGCTGTTGTTGCTTGATTTGTGTGAGGGTCACCCCTTGCAGCTTGCGTGAATTTCGAAGCAGGCTGTTCTTGTCTCAGTTGATCACTGTCATATTCTTTGTCATGGAAGGTACAAATTGTTCTGAGAGGACAGCGCGAGAAAAGACGCTGTGCTCGTTCTGCTTGCTCGTTGCTCCTCACCTCCTTGCTCCTTGCTCCTCACCTCCTTGCTCCTTGCTCCTTGCTCCTTGTTCCTTTCCACACTGTTTCGGTGCCATCAGGGAAATGCTCCTTTTGCACGTGTTACGGAAATCTGTTCACCACAAGTTACCGCAGCAATGTTTTCGCAGGAAATATACTGGCTATCAGCAAAAGCCAGGAGCCTTTGGCCCCAGCTCTTCAAAATATGATAAAATTTCAATGAACAGTCTCGACGTGTTTGCAGCTTGGCGTGATATTTTCAACCAGTCCAGAGACTGAGTTGGGTGCGCAAAACAGCGTCAAATGTGGAAACATCAGCAGAGCGTCAGCTGGGACAAACAGAGATAAAGGCCTGATGTTGGCAACGCAACAGAACATGTAGCCTGCAAAAACAAAAATACATGTAGCTTGCAAACACAACAATCGAGCTGCACACGACCAAGCCCCCTGACCCCATGCGCTACGTCATTGGTTTGAAAATACTTTTGCCTGTTAGTTACACACAGGGCTTTCAATGGGGGACGAGGCAAAACTGTGCCTATTCGCACTGATCCACTCACCAACCACCATCTTCTTGACAAGTTTGATCCTAAATACTGGTCAAAATGGATCAATTTGTCCACCGAGATTTCCAAGCTTGGGTAGCAAAGAATCCAGACCGAGAGTGTGCGACCCCAGACCAGCGGTGGACTTTGAAAGACCAACTAGCCAAAGGCAAAAGGTGGAGAAAAACTTTGTCTGCCCAGCAATCACGAACGATCTGGGCGAACGAAGCGTGCAGAAATGGGACTCTGCGTTCCTGTTGTCGTGATGGTAACTGGTCAATTGGCCAGGCAAAAAGCACTAGTATTTTCAAAAAGGTGAAAATATAGGCTTTGAATCTGGTTGGAAAACAGAACAAGAAGCAGTGCTCAAGGCAACTGCAGTGCAAAGTCCCTTGCGGCGCAAAGTCCCTTGCGGCGTCGGTAATGTCATCAATTCTCCCTTGTTCATCAATTCTTCCTTGTCCTCCTTGTCTTCCACCAGCCATGCTGTCTGAGGGGGGTCTGGCCCCGGGGGTCCAGCCGCAAGAGGGGGGGGCTTGGGTGGGGGGTTGGGGAGGGGGGCAGGGGACATTTCCATCCAGCTGCTATATACTGCACTACCACATGGTGCTTTGCGCGAAACGGACTTCGCACAACAACAAGGTCCAACTTCTCATTTACAATGCACCTTGGCACACTATGTGCCTTGTGTCTTGGTGGAACAGTTGCCCGTTGTTTTTCTCTGGTGAGTTTGCTTTCAGATCCCAACAAATCTTTGACACTTGACAGCAGGAATTCAGCAAAAAAACTTCTGGCTTGAGATCATGGTGGCATTTGTTAGACGGGCACACGTGACCCACAAATGTGTTTCTGACTGGAAAAGTTTCAAAATTCCACAATGTCCAAATTGTGTACTTTGGGTGTGCAAAATCCACCGAGAGGCTGAAACCAGGCCAAGTCCCTGGTTCATCCTCTGCCCAGCAGGATTCTTCAAGTCTTGCTTCCTTGTGTTGCAGTACAAAACGAGAGTATCTGTGGAGTCTGAAAGGCTGAAAGGTTGGCCTGTGGAAGCTTGGATGCGAGCTTGATTCTTGGAGGTCCACCAGGGTTGCGTGTCGAGTCCGGCAGGACGACAGGAATTCACTGTGTGTGATCAGCGAAAACGCTTGTGTTTTGCCGTGCCAGACCGTGCCAGCGCCCAGCCAAACAATTCTCCCATCAAATGATTGAGAAAATAGTTTGGGCACAGCTCCTTTCAAACTCATTATTCAAATGTTCATATTTGTCTTTCATTTATAAGTCAAAACTTTGGCTCCCTCCAAAGTTCCAGACCCGAAGTGCCAGCCATGGGTCTTCCTGGCCTCAGCCGACACTTGAAGAATGAGACCCAACAAGGTTCCTGTCTGAATCCCGTCTGGTGCACCTCGGATAAACGCAATTTTGCCCAGGACTTCCACTAGGTCATTTCCATTCCAGACTGTGCTGCAAATTTGGTTGGGGAAGAAATGAACAGCAGATGTGTGTTGCTGTCAGTTGTATTGTTTGCCACGTTGTTCTGCAGCATTTCTGACTGTATGAGCATTTCTGACTGTGTGGCCTTTTCCCATGACACCGAAAGAAAAAACATGCAGGGAGAAATTTTTTGCAATGGAGACAAGTCATACTGAAAAACCATGCTGTACTTTGTTCAATTTGTTCAGTCAGAAAGGGACTGAATGTTTCTTTTGTGGATATCAGACACATTGGAAAAAAATCAAACTGCATGGAAACCACAAAATACCATGGATGTGTTCTTGACAACATAAACAAGGTCAGAATGTTCAGTGTCTGTGACATGCAATGTCATTTATTTCTCAAGTGTGATCATTTCATGCACAGATGCAGAAAATGATCCCAACAAAACCAGGAAAACTCCCACAACTTCCATCCAATTCTTGTTGCCAGGCAGCACTGAAGAAAGAATTGTGTACTGAGGAATCAGAAACAAAACAACAGAGGAACTTAGAATGATACTTGAAAGTGGACCTGAGACAAGTTGCATTGCATACACCATAAAGAATACAGTTGAGACAGAAGCTACACAATGTGCAGCAACAGCAGTTGTATCAAAAAGAGTTTTAGGCAATACTGGATCTTCCAGAGTAAAAGTCAATGTTGTGCTGCAAATTAAGCAGGTCAAAAAGGTCCAAAACAATGACCTGAACCTGTGCTCACTCAGACAGGGGTTCCTCTTGATTACAAGTATGAGCATTGTGTACATAATTCCAGAAAATCCTGAAAAAACAATTCCAACAGTTGATACATATTCCTCTGGGAGGTGAAGCAACAGCAATTTTGTTCCATTTGTGCTGGGCTGTTGTGTCCTATTTCTTATGTTTGTTAGTTCAAGCCAACAAGTCCTTACATCACTGCACATGTCTGTTGTGTCCTTGGCAGTTGAAATGCTGGTACAAAACTCTCTCTTTTGATTGATTATACCTGTATTATTCAGATTATTTTTGAATTTTTGCCTGCAAAGGTGAAATTTATCTGAACATTTTGTAATCCCATAAAGTTTACATTGTGTTTCTAAAAGTGATATGCACTTTGATTCAACACTTGAAATGTTTGAAACCTCTGAGATACTTATGCATTCATCATACTTGTGCCTGTGCCATGGCTGAATGACAAGGACAACTCCAGAAACACACAACAAAACAAATATGACCTTTGCAGGGCTGATCTTTCCATTTCCACACAACCCAAAAACAAAGAGCCCACATAACAGGCTAACTGTTGTCATTGCACACTGGGCTGCTGAAACCGCTGTCAAGGCAAAGCCTATGTAAATAACAGTAGATTGAACTGTCAAAACAGATGCATACAGAAATGTTGCAGGAATATCCACCACAGGAACTTTTAGTAACTGCTGATGGCAAATTATCCATATGAAAGAAAACACAACAATTGCCACACTTCTGAAAGCTTGCAATTCCAAATCTGGAATTCTTCTTTCAAGCAACTGAATACTTGTCACTCCACAAATGTGGGTTACGACATCCCAAAACCTGCCAGGATCCCTTTCAAACGTTGTAAAAATGGATTTGTTGAGCTGCCCTCGTCAAGAGGTTCAGAGTTTGATTTGTCCAAGGTCAGAAGTCTGAGAGATTCCCTGGATCCCTCCATTGTGTGACGAAGTCCTCAGAGAAGGCCACCAAGGTTGATGGTTGCAGTATTGTATGTTTTGGATGTTGTTTTACGGCAACAAGATGTCCACCAGATGTGCAGTCTCTACCAGCATTGGGGGAAAAAGTTCCAATATTTAGTGGAGAGAAGCAGAAGACAGCGGCTGCATTCATCAACAACATACGGGTCCATTGCGTTGCTGTGAATACTGGTGATGATAAGATCACAAAAGCTGTGAGAGGGACCTGTGCTCTGCAGGTGATACTTCAAAGTTCAGTGCATCCAAGATACTGTCAACACTGGTGATAGGCATCACAACAGCTGGTGGTGTTTCTTTCTGCTTTGGTGAAACATGTTCCCAGCTACATGTAGCCATTCATTTAAACACGTAAATAAAACTTTGTGAGGAGGTTGTATCAATATCTACAGTCTGGGTTCTGCTTGAGTACAACTTACTGGTTCTGGGCATGAATTTGTGACGGCACACATTGTTCTTTCATTCCCATTGAAGTTTTGCTGACACATTCTTTTCAACACCAACCAGATCACAAGAGGGGACTCCTGCTCTTTTCCATTGATGAAATATAAAAAAACACAATTTCTTTGTGATGACACAACACAGTTTCATTGGTAAAACAACACATGAAATTCCATGCACCAGGTTTATTTCATCAAGAACAAAAAACAGTGAAATTATTATTGAAATTACACACTCAGGTTCTCTCTCCACTTCTTACGTACAAGGCAACAATGCGTGATGTTTCCATGCTCAAGTTCCTGTCATACTGAGGATGTACAACATTCCAGTCAAGTTCAAGCCTTAAATGTGATGCTTTGTTATCATTTGATCATTTGGAATACTCTGCAGACAACCAAACAGCTGTATTTTTAAGAAATACCTGCAAAATATTCTTCAAAAGAGCAAAGTTGCAGACTCTAGTGATGCAAATCATGAACTCGCTATGACACTGTTTTATGAAAAAAAGAACCAACTCGGTGGTTGCATGTGAACAATCTCCAAATTTAAATATTCCTAGCAGCAGAAAATAACAAAAATTTTGAACAGTTTCACCAAATCCACAACTCTCCTTTTTACAACATTTATCTGACAAACCTCAAAAAAGCTGACAAGAAGAGGTGTGGACAAAAGTTAATTTTTTGTGTTTCAGTTTGTTGCTGCATCACGCGTGTATCATCGAGAGTACATCTGGTGATCTGAGATTTTTTGCTCTTTTTTCTCTGAATAATACTTCAGGAGTTTCCCCCCTCGTTCGGATCAAACCTATAATTTATGAAAACCCACTCAAAATGTGAAAATGTTGGGACAAAATGTACAAATGCTTCAGACAACGGAATTGTCATCAAAAGCTGACACGGTGATCTGTAAGGCTGAAGATAAATATCCATGAATGCTTCAGACAAGGAAGTACACTTGTCATTAATAGCTTGGGCCATATCTTCATCATAATGATAACAGGAATTCATACACAAACTGCTTTGTCCAATGTGTTTTCAACAAAAACAAAAGAATAAACAAATCTTTCAGACAAGGGAATTGTTATCAATAGCTGATATCCTGATCTGTAACATTGGAAAACAGTGCTTCAGACAAGGAAGTACACTTGTCATCAACAGCTCATCTGGCGATCAACTTGGTCATGCGTTGGTCAGACAAGGCAGAAAGGCCAGTCCAACTTTTGCTGAAGCTGAACACAATGCTTTTTGCACTCCATTTCATCTCAGGAAAATTGAATCCAAAGCCTGGGAGGCAAAAGACATCTGGACAAGGCATGACTGTCAGTATGGATATACAGCACAGGGAAAATATTCAAAAGTCCAATCAAACAAAAGGATATGTGTCCTGGAATGCTTCACTTCTGAGATTGCTGTATGTAGAATGATGTCCTCTGGTCAACATCACCACCTGTGTCATGAGAGTGACATGTTTCAGAATTTACAGAAATGTGCAATGCCGATGCTTCAAAAATGACAGCTTGATCATATTTTGGGGTGATTTGTTTGGGTGACTTTTTTGGGTTGTAAATTTCATAAGTGACCCAAATATATCACCATAAATCATCCAAATTTCTGGTGGCCCAATAGATTGCAAAATATCAACAAGAAAAACAATAACAACAACAACAAAAACAAAAATTTTCTTGTTGTACTGTGAGAAGGTTGTTGGCAGACTTGAAGAGTCAAAAGAGTAAGGAAATTTGTTCTCATTTGTGTTTTGTTGTGGAGAGGCATTGTTCATGTTCCTGAATGGGAACCTGATATAATCACCATGAGGTCCAATGGGTCTATTTTTTACTCACACATCCGGTCGCCATAATAGATGTCCTCATTTTGGCTGAATGAGGTGGCAGGCTTGGTGAAGTGGTAACAATTTGCATTGTCGAGATTGTACTCCCAGGCCACACATTCTTTGATGGGCTTCTCAATGCATTTCTCCCAGCAATACCCTGAAGTCCACAGTTCCTCTGCCCCCACCAGATTTTTCAATCCGCCACTGCCATCGACGCTCGACCAGCCTCTCTGTACACATCCTGTGGAAGATGAGACAGAACAGAAAAATCATACTTTGTGTTTTGGGTTGAGGTACTGATGGTTATTAGTTGTGAGAAGCTGCAATGTCTGCACCTCAATGGACACAATCTGAAATGATGACAGGCAGACATGTTGTTACCAAAAGGAAGAACACCCAAACAGGGGCTGAACCTGTGCACAGCAATTATTTTGCACATGAAGTTGTCATTGTGCCAGCTTCATAGGAGATCAGGCAAAGAACAAATGTTCTGTTGCCAACATTCATCAGCTTTTTCAAAAAAAAAACCTTTTTGTATCAAACTCTGCTCTTTGCCATTGAAATGGGTCAATTCAAGAATTTCTAGGGTATTCTTTGAGAAGCCAGCAGATTTATCAGAGTATGAATGTCTTTTTTCTGAGAGGCTGCAACAGACAGCAATATCCTGATCATGACTTTCTTGTGTGTCATGAATGATATTGCCAGTGACAGTTCAATTTTTGATGAAAGTTGGTGTCACAAGAAAGAAGTGGATGATGATGCTGGCCACTTTCTACCATTTGTGTGACCTGAAGAGATTGTTACTCCGAAGAATGGATGATACCCACTTACTCTGCTCAGTGCAGAAAGGAATACTACAAGAGCCCAATCCTCCTTCAACTTTGTTGCACCAAGGCCCAGTGTCACGGTCATCAGGATTTCTGCAGTAATTTCCTGCAAGGCAACAATGTCAAAAAGGCAGAAAACAAAGAAAACACACAGAATTCACAGGCATACAGCACAAACATGACAAACAGGGAAAACCTTCCAAGCCAGAGTCAGGGTGAGAAGTCTTTTCTGTTTCAGTCCATGGTTCACAAGTCTTGCCATCAGCTGTAGTTGCTGCCTTGCCTCTGTATTCCGTTCCATTGCTTGTCTTTTTGCACTCAACACCTATGTTGAAAGCAATTGTTCTGCTGCGCAAAGGTAGTGCATACAGGAAGGAGGGTGGTCTGATTGCATTTTGTTGCTTTTGTTTTGTTGCTCTGTTCATGACTACATTCAAGTGAACATCATTTTCCACACACCACAGAGGACACATATTTGTCATGCTGCATGAAAACAACATGGGTTCTGGTCCTGGTACTATTTGGGAATATTTTGTTCAAACCAAACTCCAGTTTTCCTGGGTGAATCAAACACTGAACCTGAGTGGACTGAATTTTGTGAATGCTGTGGAATTTGCAAAAACTCTTTTTGTGGCAAATGTCAGTTCTCAAACTTTTTGTTCAGCATAAATTCAAATTGGTCCATTTTTGTCTTCATCAGAGTTGCCTTCAAGAATTGTCTTGTCAAAAGCCAACAATAACTTGTTCACAAGCAGACTGTTTGGATGATCACCTGAAAGCAACAGTTGTGCTTCTGCAGAAAGCCAACTGCTGAACATGGTGTTGCCTACCTTCAACTGGTGGGCACCATGGGACCTCACAATGATCCCACCTCACCCCATTGGTGTGCACATAACACCAGGGTCCACCTCCTGTATTGTCAGGGTTTCTACAATAATTTTCTGAAAATAGGAATAGTTTGAATGACAACATTTTCTTTTGTGAGACCCAAAGGGTCTGAGAAAATTCACTATCCATGAGGCAAGCAGCAGTTACCTTCAAGACCTTTGATCACACGCTTCACATTGGTAATTGCCCATGGTTTGCATTTGTAGCCACGCTTTGTGATGTCCAGGGTCCCTCTGTACTCAGTTCCCAATTCTGTGAGTTTGCACTGAAGAACTGAATGTACCAAAGAGACAATGACTAGAAAACACCACCATACATTAGCAGCACAACCAGCACAACAGAATTGATTCAATTGGACTGAGTGCAACCACCTGATCATCTCCACATTTTCTTCACTAGTTTTGTTTTTAGTGATTTGCGCCGCTACCGGTCGAGCGCCAAGCACCATAGGCATCCTCTTCCAAAAGTATGTCTACAGCACTTTCTCTATGAAAATGGTACTCAATTTGTGTTCATATTTGGTCTGTAGATTTGTTTTTGGTCAAGGATATGGCGCCAGGAAGGAAATTGATCAAAATAGCCTCTCTGTGATTTGGCTTTGTTCCAAGTTTGCTCTTGCCTGAGACTTTTGACCTTTAGGTAAAATGGGGTCAGTTGGTTGAACTTAAGCAGTTGAGGTGCAAATCATGAAAGTTCCATGGAACTATTTTTTTCCAAACAAAGCCTTTCTGGCACCATTGTGAGTGGGTTCAGGACAAGGACAAGTGGTTTCCCAGCTGAAAAATTATTTTTGAGAAAATTGACCAAAACTCTTCTTTCTTCTGAGCACTGTTGTTGTTGGTGTGGGAGTGTGTTCACAGAATCCAGGTGCGCTGTGAAGTGATTGCAATACACGCTCCATTGTCTGGTGCTTGGGCAGATAATTTACTTTTTGGTGATTTGCGCCGCTACTGGTTGAGCGCGAAGCACTATAGGCATCCTCTTTCAAAAGTATGTCAGCAGCAGTTTCTCTATGAAAATGGTACTCAATTGTGTTCATATTTGGTCTGTAGATTTGTTTTTG
>JAAUXT010140661.1_pt1 | contig 10627 bp, 13 predicted proteins | sample 7278171 | NCBI WGS metagenome assembly JAAUXT01 (sample SAMN14350112, study PRJNA611818) | marine sediment metagenome | isolation source: surface marine sediment (1.8m) | place: French Polynesia: Moorea | collected 2018-08 | reverse complement strand
CCCCCACCACCACCACCACATGACAATATGGCGCACGACCATTGGGTCCTCACTGCTGGGACTTCTTGTTCTGCATAGCTCAGGTAAGATTTGAACCCAGGTCCTTCCTTGAGACCCGTACTGCACCACTGAGCCACAGAGGCTGGGTTTCTTTCATGTTGTAATTGCTGAACTGATGAACTCTGTTGTAATCTCTTCTGACTCTGTTCAGCTTACCTGGAAAGAAGCTTTGTGATTGGTCTCAGTTAGAATCTGAAGCTGATCACACACTACAGAATCAGGCCTCATAAACATGATGAGTTTGCCAAGTCCAAATTGTCATGCGTATTGCTTTGTCCCTTGAGCAGACAAATTGTCTATTCGATGCATTGCACTGCCACTCCACACAGATCTTCTTGACGGTATGTCTGTTGCAACAGCAAGTCCTGAGTTCATGGTGGCGGGTCTGATAACAATGTATACAATTTGAGCCTGAGCTTCAAGCACTTGTGGCGTGCACTGAGTAACCACACACCTGCTTCACTCCCGTTTCCAGGGTCTTTGGCTCTACTCCAACCCACAGCTCCTTTTTGGGCTTTCATTTACTCCCACATCCCATACCATGTATGTTTAGACCCACATTCTTGACAGGCTAGGGGTGTTTCTGTAGCTTCATTTTACATGACCAAATATCGGTCTGTATGTTGTCCTATCTTGCATCAGCCATATCAATGGATGGAATGATCTTTGATGGAACAGTGTGGGTCCTTACAGTATGCAAATACTCACACCTGAGGTGGGAGAAATTGAATACAAACACAAATGAAAAATTCCGTCATGGTGACTGGAATGCACAGTGACTGAAACACATAGCAACTGGAACGCACAGTGAGCAGAATGCACAAATGGTCAATTTCAAAAAAATCCTCAAATCGCCCCAGGCTCTGTGGAGCTATTTTTTCTGTTTGGAGAGTCTCTTGTAACAAAAAATAGTTCAAGAAATGTCTGACCTGCTCCTTTCACAAATCGTTGTACGCAGTCTTTTTGTGTGGAGATCTGGTGGTCTTGACTTGCGTATCAGAAAACACGTCAGGTCAGGTGAACTGAGGAATCGAGGATGCTCCGAGTGCTCAGGTTCCCGAGCCAAGCTGCTGTTGTTGTGACCTACTTCGCGAACTGGATGCATGCGAAGTTGAGGGACGGCCCCACATCGGTCTGTTGGGTACTCTTCGGACGAAAGGGATTTCCTGTGTCAGACCACAGACTGGCTGGTTCTCTTTGTGACACAGACAGAAGAGAGTGCAGGCACAATGCAGGTAAACGCGTGAGGATATATCTGACTGACTCTTTGGGCCGAAGTTTAAGTGTCTGCAGACTATGCAGTGTCTTAAACCTGCATGAAGCTGGAGAGAGGGCGTGGAACCAAGTTTGAAGGCTGGTGAGCGTAGTTCGGTTCTGCGCACAAAGAGTTTGAAGCGAAGAAAAGAGCCGTTCTTCAGCCTCCGTTTTGTGCACGCACAGCGTCTGATATTTTGACAACCACGCAAATTTTTAAGGCTGTTGGGGTAGTAGGGGATCGTATGGAATACTGTGTTAGAACATATGTCAGGGTTGGCAGGACCATTGACCTGCATGGCAGACTGATTGCAGTAAAGAAACACTCATTGCCTTCTGGTGACTTTCGAGGATAAAAAGCAAAGTTGCCTCGGAACTGTATTTTTGGGCAGCAAAATTGGCCATCACCTGATGGTTTGTTTGATTGCGTCCCTGCAAGCAACCAAACGACCGTGTAAATTTGTAATAAAATGATTATCGCATCCACACCTTCAACCAACATCATCATGTGCAAATAAGATTTCGCTGTGAAGTGATCTTGTGAAGATAAATGATTTTACAACAGGCCAAAATCGAACACTTGTGTACCGCGGAAATGCCTCGGAGTGAGCACTCTGTTCCCGCCCAATGCAAGTGGAGTTGTGGATTGCGTGGCAGGTCCTCAACAGGAAACAAAGAGCAACATTCAGACGTAGTTACGTGACAGAAACATTTGCTGAAATACTCAAATTGTCATTCACCAAGTTGTCACAAAGGTTGATCAAACCACATTCGTTTGTGTAGATTTGCACACGTACGCACACACCTCTTTCTTTTTCAGGCCCAGCACTCAACCATGGAAACACCCAACACCAGCCGTCGACGTCTCGTAATCCTGGTAAGGAGGATTCTTTCGGCCGCTTGGGTCCTTCTTGACTCCTGGAACATTTGTCCTAGATCATTGAGAGACGACGACCCCACTGTGCAGCTGAGACTCCCGTCTGTGTGCTCGTGGAGTGAAGGTCAGCCACAGCACACTGGTAAGTTCCTATCGCCAACCACGCAGCGGTATCAAGTCAAAAACGCGGTCAGCCGAATGATCCGAAGATCTTGGGTGTGAGAAACACGCGTCGAGTAGCAACCACATTGAAAGCGCTGTCCGTGTGGTCGTCACGTCGAAGGTGTAAAGTTTGCAAAGCATGCGTGCTCGTATGTTGCCTGCCAAAACAACAGCAAGAAAACGCCCATTCTCGCTTATTGTAGAAGGTACCCACGTGCATTTCAATGATACAACGAGGAACTACAAAGAGCATTGGTTGATTGGCAGCCACCACATGAAATGGCGCACGTCAATGTAGCAAGAATACGAAGTGTGGATACGATCAAGAGAATCGATTCGTGTTCCAATAATGTGGTTGATTGATCCCAGACCCCATTGGAAACCACTTGGATTGTGATCATAGCTTGATCTCACGCTGAAGACTGACTCCACAAACACTATTGATTTCCCGAGCTGCATTTCAGCCAAGTGACACGAAGGCAATGTGAAGGCAGTGGGCCAAGGTTGGTCCAGCGTCATCGCACAAGTGTTGAGTCGCTCCTCATCTCACAAATGATTGAAAAACGCGATGTGCGTTTTGAGTGCTTCATGAGCCAATATTTGGTAAACTGACAGATGCTGCGATATATGTACAAGTGTGTGGAACGGCCTACATGTGCACTGAGTGCGAGTCTAGGTTTTGACGACTCGTATTGGAGATTATCACCGAGATAGGCTTTTCATGAAGACCATGTGGAACACACAACCTTGTGGACTGAAAGGAGTCTGCTCTTCAGCGTTGAAATTTTTGTGCAACGAATCGTGCATCTCATGCAGGAGTCAAAATCCGCACTCAATTGGCTCGAAATATGGAAGGTCTGTACGTACTCGCACATGAAAAGCTTTGCACTGATCAAGATTTGCAGTCAACAGCCGAAACATGAATGACGTTTTTACAATGAAACATTCGTGTATATGTCGCGTTGCACAGACACATGTGGGGACAAGAGCACAGGTCTGCATGTTGTTTTCTTTTTGACAAAGGGAATCTACAGCTGTGTTTGGCACTCGCTGTGAAATGCAGAGATCAGCCAAAATTCTTCACCTCACTGCTGATCAAAGAGCGATTGAACCTACAGCGTTGCTCTTGTTTTCCTGCAAAACAAAACCTGGATCACAGGGCAAACTCCAACAAATTCCAATACTTTGTCCTCACCACACAAACTGAGTATGTGGTCTGTTGCGTTGCAGACGTAGGTCCAGAGGCTGTGGCAAACTACCTGCACCAGCACCCTGACTTCCTGGAGCTGTACGTGCTCAACAATGTGGAGGAGGGGGACCTGGAGCGATGGAGTCGGAGGAAGGCGACGCACAGGGACGAGCAGGACGCCAGACTCAACGGTGAGAAACACTCCCAGTTGCTCTGACACTGATGTGTTGGAAATGAGTTTTTGAAGTGAAATGAATCTGCAGGCAGATGACAAAGCACATGTTACGTCTGAAGCTGCATGCGGGAAATGTGCCCTCATATTTTGGAGGTCTTGGTCACGTTAATGGTGGTCTGAACGCTGCACCTCTTCACCTATCAGTTGCTGTTCAGAGGTTAAAAAACACACTGCACGGAAAAAACTCCCAGTGCACCTTTCGGTGCACATATGTAATGCTCATGGATTCAGTTTGGCGCAATTAAACTGCAAGATCCTTTGATCGCGTGTAATTTTTGACGCACCCGGCTGAGACCGAAGTGAGGTGCCATCACGCCGCAAAGGAGACGCTCCGCACGTCGAACAACTCCTCACGTGATTCACGCAAGAAAGACTGAAGTGCAAGAAATCATCCACATCATCGCACCAAAATCTCGACATGTACAAGCTCTTGATTCGACACAACACCACAAGACACACCTTTCCTCGAAGTTCCTGGAAAGAATTGAAACACAATTGTGAATGGGTGTATTCACGAAGCAATATCGGTTTCCTGAATTTGATGTCGGAGAAAAGCGTTATGCCGTCACTGGATACGTTTGTACTTTGTGCTCATCACAATATGTTCTGGCAACAGACGCAATCCTCCAACAGGGGAAATACGTCCACAGCTTTGTGCTGCTCTGCGTAGACATTTCAATGCAGCCCATTTGTTCGACATCTGCCTGAGAGCGTTGAAATTTGCGTGCGAACTCTGTTCGTCGCTGAATGAAATGCGCACATCGCTCGTTCGCGAAACATTGAGAAGACTCCGTGAAGACTGATCGAGTGTACGCCTTCTCAGCAAGTGAAACAAAACGCTTGTGAAAACAAAACGCTTGTGAAAGGAATACATCGTCGCTGTCTTTTCAGCAGTTTGTCACAGGTAAAATGTCACAGCTTGCCTGAGCCTCACGTCTGTTCACAAGCTCGTGCGACCAGGTTGTCACAGCAGCCGTATTCTTGTGCATCGTACCTCTCCTGAATACAGGAAATTGATCTCTGTCACTGAGGCCAAGACAGGGTTCCTGATCACGGTTGTATTTTTGCTTGGGCTTGTTTGTGGTCGAAGAAAAAGTCCGATGAAACAACCAAGTCGCTCGAGTGTTTTGGTACATTTTGGAAACCAACAGACAGCTTCCAGAACCGGGCTGGCATTGAAGTCTAAAGTGTCGGTGGAAAGTTTGGTCTGTGAAGCGCTTGATGTTTCCCGCAGCGGAAAAGTGAAAAAGGAAGGAAAGGGGATGAGTTCATGGCAACGATGTTTTCTGCTGTGAGCGCTTTGATCGATGGTTGCACTCATTCATACATTTCCGAAACTTTGAAGTGAGACGGAGCATTTGTCGTGTCGGGAAACCTGAAGAGATTGAGAGTTTCACCTGAGTCAAGATGAATGAACCCAGAAGGAATCTGACGCTGAACAACGTTTCTGCGAAGCAGCTGTTCCTGATTTGTCGCAAACCCTTCCATTGGTTTGGGAACATTCTGCGGGGTGAGTTGAAAGCGAGGGGGGTGCTCACCCACGGCGGAATCTTTGCAAAACGTCCTGTTGAAATACTCCTAAGATTTGCAATTTCGCCAAAACATCGTTTCATGAGAAGTCACGAGGAACGTTATGTTATGGGTGGTGACAGGTGAGATTTCACCAAAGAACAACAAAACAAAAAGTAAACAATGAGTCGTCGATATCTCATCAGAATGCCACAAACTGAACTTCACTCGCCTGCACTTGTGTTTGTGTGTCGTTGAATTCATACGCTCGTATCAAACCTTTGAGTTCGATTAGGTTCCCTGAAGGTGCTAAGTACTACGTCGTTTTGGCCTGAAGTCAGCTTTTCGCTGTGAAAAGCAACACCAGGACCCCGTTTATTATTCAGCACCTGCAACGCAAATTTTCAAGTGATGCTCTCTCTGTTTCAGGTGACATTTCCCGAGAGCCGGATCGGAAGAAGCCCGTCTTGTCACCCAGATGGAGGGTGAGGCTTGTGAGACACGACAAACCGCCGAGCACTGCGGGCAAAACAGCCTGTCTGTCAGGAAATTAGCTTGTCAGACGAAAAATTCATTCACACGTTTTCAACTCGACTTTTATTTCTAGCAGAAAAAGTGCGTCAACAAAATGTCTCGTCCGTCCGCAAACCACTGTGTATTGCCCTGTTTTCAGTTCTCTCTGCGAAGCGAGAGGCAGAAATTGCTTCAGGACCTTACCAAGGAGATTCAGCACCTCACGCAGAAGACTCAGGTTCTGCAACAGCTCGGCTGCTGTGTTGCGACCGGTGAGGCGTGTGACTGCTTTTGGCAACTGACATGTGCACAGTTGGTGCGCGTGCAGTTTGCAAACACAAACACAAACACACACACACACACACACACACACACACACACACACACGATATCCCACGACAAAACGACCAAACAACGAATCTCAAAACCAGATGAGACTCATTCTCAAAGGTTAAAAGATCCACCGTCCAGTCATTCGTGGTCGCCTTGTTCTTCCAGCTGTGAACGCAGAAAGCCACAATTTATACGTGATGGATGAAAATGGGCAGGTGGGTACACCTAGACCCCAGCTGAACACAGCTGTTTTGCGGCATTGAGTTCTTTTGTGAAAATCTATTGTGCATGTGTGCGCATGCTTTCGTCAAGACACGATTTGTGGTGAAGCTGCATGACACAGTCCACAATGAATTTTATGGAAACAGCAGACACGCACAATAGGAAGCGAAGCAAAATTCGTGTCGTTTGTTTGCAATGAGGGAAAATCACCTGAAAGCTTTTGAAGTCAGTTCAGTCTTCGGACTCCAGAAAAGGCGCTATTTCATGTCCTCGCGTTTCTTTTGTTTCAGAACATCTGCCGCAACGATAGGTATGGAAAATTCAATCCGAAGATCGTCGGACTTCATGTAGACTGTCTACTGATTGTTTTTGTTCGACGCGCTCGTGAGAGAAAAACCATTTGACCTGCTCTTTGATAACAACGAAAAAACACCCAGTTCGTCCAGAAAAAGGCAAAATAATTACAATAAGAAACAAGCATTGTCAACATTGTCCTGCATTGTACTTGAATATTCAGTCAGAAAAAGTGATGGAACTAACAGAATCACATGCACATCAAAATTTAAATTGCGAAAGGCGTTTATCATTAGAGAATGCAGTGAAACAACAGACAACAAACAGACCAAAACTTGTGAAAAATTGAAAAAGGAGTTATTATTGATTGCTGGTCAATGTTTTACAGTCATGCAACAGGTAAAATTTAATAGAAGAAAAAAATCAAGTATCATTGTGCATGTTTTTCATGTGGAAGGAAATCAATTTCAAGTTACAAATTTTTACCAGAATTATAATGGTTACCTTTAAAGAAACAGCAGACAAAGAATCAATAACGATGTCCATAAAACTGCAATAAAATTCCATGAAAGTCAAAGTCAAGGCCCTGTCTGGACAGTTTGTGTGAGAAAGACTCGTCGAAATGTCCGTTGGTCATTGTGGTCGCTCTGTGTCGGTTGAGACAAACTGCGGATAGCGCTGGTTTTACACCTGACTTGACTGAAAGGTGAACAAGTTTTTTTTTCTTCAGTGCATCAGACTCAGATGACAATGGCATCTCTCGACCGGTGGGCCCTGGGACAAGTCTGGCAGCTTACGTGGCAAATACTCAAGAGTCCATTCGATTACGCGGTTCCTTTGTGGTACGCACTTTTCAGTGTTCTTGATTTTTCATTCTTTACCAACAGGAGTCTCCTGGTTCTAATGGATCGTTTGTTGGAAACAAGTTCTCAAAGCACTGTCCAAACCCAACACATTCATTTGCTTGAGGATGCAGAACGTCAAAAGCAGTTGCTTGCGCAGTTGGACAAAAAGAAATCTGAATTGTTTTCACTCCATTGTATTTCTCATTCTGCCGAGTTCCATTTCAGGACGAAAGATTTCCTGAAGGCTTGGCTGGAGTGGAGGTGGGAAACATATCTTCAGTATTGGCGCAACCCGTGGTGCAGGCCTCCGGTGAGGTGGCAGGTGGGTGTCACAGCACAAAAAGAAAGCTTCAAACAGGTTTGTGCTTGCATGATGCGAGTCCATGGATGCTGTGAACTTCTTTTTCTGTGTGTCTGTTCCTGCAGGTGTCCTGGAATTGTACAGAACGAAAGGCAGTCCGCAGTTCACAGAAGATGAAGAAGAGGCAAGAAATATCATCTTTACCATCAATTCAAAAACATTATTTTTTTCATGTTGTGTGAACAAAGTAAGGAAATTAAGCCTGTTGTTTGCACGTTGTGATGGTTTCAGATGTTGTCTCCGCATAGATGTGAACGAGTTCCGATTCCAAAACGAGCGGTTGTTTCACGACTGCTTTCTGCCATTTTTGCCTGTTGTAGGTGACCAATAACGTGTTGTCAATCACTGGTTTGTGTCTCATGTGCCAAGAGGTAATGCAGCTTAAGATACTCTCTTTTATTTCCTTGTTTCCAGCTGCTTGTCACACAGTTTATGTTGCGCCCCCTCCCATTCCTGCGACTGTTTTCGTATTGACTGGCAGTCACATGTGTGTTTTGCTAGCTGCATGAACGTTCCTCGAATTGAAAGAAAGCTTGGACCACAAATCCTTGGGAACAAATTCTGCTTGGTTGAAACACACGCAAATTCCTAATTTGTGCAATGTTGCTGTCTTGCTGACGTAAATTCACCTTTTGGTGTTTGTTTCTTCACGCAAATACTCGTGTTGAACGGTTCAGGTCTTGAAAGTTCGATCTTGAAGTTCAAGTTGTGTTGCAACTTTTGCTGCAGTCAAGCAATCGATTCGCTGTGTGGGGAGGATTGACACTTCATTACACGCAGGTACACTAATATTTGTCGTGGACCTCCTGTGTTGTTCTGGCCTTAAATGTGTTGTTTCGTGTGGGGGGCATTGTGGTCCAAAAGCTACACACCATCCGCGGACTTCAGCTGAAGAGTTATTGCTCTCTGTCCTCGTGTTTGTTCGTCCAGCTGTGTTTGCGTTCTCCACCTAGATTGTATTTGTGTTGGTGATTGGTGGCCCAGACTGGAAGGTGCACATTCACTCAGTGCAACAACTGAATGCGTGCGGCCGGACAGAACAGAATCGCGTTTTGTCGTGCTCCGGTGTGCAGCACTTCTGTGGAATATGCAGAAACTTTGTCTGAATTTCACTCACGGTTTGAAGGAAGCGAGTTGAATGATGGACAAAGCTGTCTCCGACGCAGAGCTTCCCAGGGTTTGTTGCCAAGGTCGTTGTTTGGTCAGGACGTTGCGAGAATTGGAGATGTGCTTGAGGTTTCCTGGTTTGTGCCTGTGGTGGGAATCGAGCAGATTTTCATTGTGAAGTTTGTCTTTTGCTGTTGAAAACACGAAACAGGTCGGCGCGTGGTCTCTCGTTTGCAGTGTGCGACTTGTGGTTGTAGATAACAATGGCGAAAGAAGATATTTTGAGTTCGTGAACCCATTTTTGTTTGAAGAGGTTGCACTGTCTTGAAGGTCGCTCAATTTTTAGCGACCGAAACAGGGCGACCGAAACAAATAACCTGCAGGCGGTGGGGTGGGGCCAAAGTTTAGGGACAAATTTAGGATTTCACGAAAGTGTTCAAAATAGACATTTGGCAAAGATTTGGGTAAGCTTTATGTGCATTTGGGTGACAAGTTTCAAGGTACAGATAATTTGGGTGTACTCAGGTACATTCTAAGTGACAAAAATATTTATTGAAATCGATCATTTGTGCATTCTACTCATAAACATAATTTCAGTTGCTTGTGTTTCAGTCCGTTGTGTTTCGGTCGCTTGAATTCTGGTTTATCAAATCACCGCGAGCTCCATGGAGCTATTTTTAAGCGCGCGGCTCGGCCCTCGGGCCGGACTCACCGCGCGCTTATTGCAGTCACCATCATTTTGCATGTGTGTGTGGACAGCCAAAGTTGACTTGCTGGAGGGGGTAACTCAACTTCAGGATTTTGATGCTGCCATAGTGTTCATGATCTCTTTCTGATCATTTTCCCAAAGTTGAGTTCGCCTTCCAGCAGACAACTCAAATTGATCAAGTTGAGTTACCCTGTGGGTGAACTTTCAGGTAAAAGTGGTCTTGCGGTCCTTCACTTTCTGGTACAAAAACCACCTATGTATGAAGGCCACATGGTTTGGCCGCGTGGAACCGCGTGCTTTCTAAGCGTAGCTTTCTTGTTGCACTTTATCATTTTACTTTTGTCTTTTCCTGGGCAGATGTATCAAAGTATGATGAAGCAACGCAAGTTGAACGAGTTTCTCCTGACAGTCACCAAGTACGTGACTTTAAAATCTTTGCCAATAACCTGTGCCTGTTGTGCGAAGTTCATTTTCTGGCGCTGCAAGCCCGACGATGTTTTCTCTCTTCATTACAGATCTATCTTCCAAGACATCGTCAGTATGGATACGGTGATCATGAAGATCATGGTAAGTTGTCAGAAAGTATCGAGTGATTGAAACAGAGAATAGCTCGAGATAGTGCTCACCGAGAAAACAAGTTTTTACTTTTTTGATGTTTCCTGAAGTGGATGATTCTGGTACGGATGTGTGGTACGAGGCCATTTCAAACAGATACCGATCACGCCTTTTTTACGCAACAAACAATATTGCAATGCATTTTTTTTTAATGTATCCTTCAAGAACAATGTCCAAACTTTAGTCCACTGTGTCTATATTATGTTTTGCACACATGAGTGAGCAGAGACCAAAACAAACAGTAGGTCAACTTGTCCCAATTGAGCGGAGTCCACGCAAAAGTCCTATTCAATCGCGATGTGGCGACAGCACAAACGTTGCGCAAAAGTGGTGGAGAAGTGT
>JAAUXT010039077.1_pt1 | contig 10627 bp, 9 predicted proteins | sample 7278171 | NCBI WGS metagenome assembly JAAUXT01 (sample SAMN14350112, study PRJNA611818) | marine sediment metagenome | isolation source: surface marine sediment (1.8m) | place: French Polynesia: Moorea | collected 2018-08 | reverse complement strand
TCGCAATGAGGTTTCGCAAGCTTCCCCCAAGACGTTCTGTTGGTGGGTTGTGCTTTGTCGACGTAACATCGTCCAGTGATGCGATTCTCCTGGCTTGAAAGCCCCGTGAACGATCCAATGGCGACAAAGCTCAGACCGGAGCTTTGATCTGCACGCTTTTCTGGGTTTCCGATCTGCCTCCCGATCTGGCAACTGGGGTGCCGAGAACACGAAAAAATTTTAGCGCATGCAGCTAACCTTGCCAAATTCACGAAACGTTCAAGGTTCCGTAATCCAACGTTCGAAAACAGCCTTGCATTGCCTCCTCAAAGCTGTGCGCGCGAACAGAGAGTCCTTCTGTTCCTGCAGGAAGTAAAAGAGTCGCATCCATTGGACTCAACACGAGCGGATCACCCAAGAGGTGAACTTTCGTTGAACCCCAAAAAAGTGCGCGTAGAGATCTTTGTTCGATTATCAATGCGATAAATCTTCGTTATTCCACGAACTCGCGAGAGACACAATTGCATTCGTGTAAAAAATAATTTTGTCAGTGATGTACTGTGGGGAACGTAAACAATTCCATCAAAGGAGAACCTTCTGTACATTTTTGTCACTTTTTGTCGTGTGAAATAAAGTCGCATGCATCATCAGACACTTGTGTGAAAGCAATTTTGTGTTTTGCACTGAACAAATATCACATTTGGAATGATGGCTGTACAAAAGGGGTTCCATCGTGTCACTGAAGATCAGGCAGACATGGACGCGTCTTCTGGTTATGACTGATCCCTCTGATCACCGACTGCCTGCTCCTGGCTGTTCGTTCAGGAACCTTCTTGAGGCCAAATGTCCAGGTCACAGTCCCAAAGCCAGCGACAAACAACGAGAAACTCGACATCGATGTCTCTCGATCGCAACCACCGCCTGGCCATCGACGACTCAAAACACACAAAATGACTTGGTCCAGAGGACGGTGAGCCTCAGCGATGTTCACTCACTCACGTGTCGCCCCATGTGAAGGGATAAATGCAGTCATATCGTCTTGCGGTGTCTTTTCAAGACTCTGAAGGCGGTCGACCAATTTTATAGAAAGTCCTCCAGAAGTTGAACCAAGGTTGCTTTCCACTTCAACCTATTTTACTGTCGTGACCCTCAAGTGTCCTCGAACCAAATCACTTCTTGATCCTCCACAGATCCGATCCATGTGAGCTGCCTCAAAATGTCTGTCGGCAAATTACAAAATCCTGAGAGGCTTTATTTTGTCGGTCACCTGTTTTCACCCCTCACTTGAGAATTTGATCAAAGCTCTCAATGTCTGAACGGGGACTTCGATACAAACCAAAGCTTTGTGGCTGGCGGCTGAATGCACCTGGCACGACTTCTTTGAAAGGTCCTGCACAGCTCAACTTCAGAAGCACAGTTCCATGCAATACGACGATGACAGTACGCCCACCAAACCACGGCGCACAGCAGACAGTCAGTGAAGCCTGACCCAACCTGCTCTGGCGCTGCAGGCCCCAGGCAAACTGCAGGTGCGTTGCCAATTATGAGGAACCATTCAGGACAAAAGTTTCGTGGCGTTTTGGACAAAGTTGAGCGAAGGCTTTCCGCAAGGCCAAACCCCCGTGTTGATCGATTGTGGCCGGAAATGCAGCGATGATGATCATGGTGCAGAACTTCCTTCCCGTTCCTGAACACTTGAAGCTGCCCAGCAGAAAACCAGAGAACAATCATTATGAAAGAAGCTTCAGCAAATATGCACATCGTTTTCATATTCGGAAATTCGAATTGTCTCCTTTTGGCAAATCTCATCTTGGTTACGTGCCCCTTTGAAAGAAAGACAACACATGGTCCCCAGTCAGAATTTATGTAGTCTATTTGCTGCACTTGGGAATCTTTCGGCTGAGTTGTGTTCCTTTGTTGTCTCGATTTTGCGTGATCATCAAAACACAATCTTTCTTCGTGCAATTTAAATGGAATCTTGTTCTTCTTTGGGTACGTGTCCCAGAACTCGGTGAGAAATTTATGCAAAGAAACTGAAGAACACAGAAAGTGCACTGGATCGCGAGTCCTCAAACGTTGGAGCGCAGCAAATTACCGACTGCTGCGGTCAAGTGACGGACAGCCTTCTTCAACGATTGCCTTTCAGGGGAACAGAAGAACCAGGCTTCTTTCCAATGCTGCGTGGGCTGGAATGACGCGAACACACTTGAGCTTGTTGAGTCTCCGCGTTGAGTCAGACCTGCAGCAGGTGATCTCAACTCGACCTGGGTGAACTGAAAGGTAGAGTACTGACGCAGATACCCTGACAAAATTAACCTGTCGGCTCAGATCAACAACCTGCAGAACATGACACATCCACCGACAACAACGGAAGTTCCTGATCCTCATTGTTTTGCAGGAATTTACAGAATGTCACAACACCAGTCCTCGATGTTTTTTCTGTTGACACCTTCTTCACCGCTTCTTTCAAACGTGACCTTATCCCTGGAAATTTACCCGCTGAGCCATGAAAAGGCGAAACGTTGAGACTAATTCCACACGAACAAATTAGTTCCACTTTTTGCCAGGTTGAACAATCCATGCTGGTTCTCTGAGAAACGTGGAGGATTCTCTCTCTCTCTCTCTCTCAAAGATGTTTGGTCAGACTTGTGGTTAACTGCAACAACAGATTACTTTTGTGCCAAGCTGTGCATTGAAACTATTGCACACCCTCAGTCGACGGAAAGTCGACCAGATTTGGGATGGAAGAGTTTATTCAGAGAAAATCATCGTGTCCACTTGCACTTCCATGCCAATTCAAAGCAATCTGCGGGGGACCATTAAATCCTGCTCTTTATGAAGGTTTCTGCAGCAGTGTTTGCTCACTCCTCATATCTGTGCCGAACCTTCGGGAGGCACAAACACAAATGGTCAGAGCACTTTGCCGAGTCGCATTACTTCCTTCCATCTTTTCTTGAATGAGCTCCCGTGCAGCTGGTTTGTCGAAACAGTTCCATTTTGCTTTTTGAGTTCCAGAAAAAGAAAGCAGGAATGTCAATTCTGCCCCGCCACCGGACACGTTTCATTCCAAACTTTGTGGCCAATGTATTTTCTGTCTTCTTGCTGCCATTAGAATTGGACTCTAACACCGTGATGAAAATTGTTTCCAAAAACAATGATTGTTTCTCGATCCACACCTGAGACTCATCAAACTACAGATGTGATTACGGGTTGGCATTGCAGCTCTTGATTGATTTCTTCGCAAGTGGTGCAGAAAACCTGTCCGGTGTCATGTCAGGCATCACAATGGAGTCTCATTTGTCCAGAAGTAATAACTTAGCATGGTTGCCTTCTCTGTGAACACGACAACCATTTGAGAGTTACGCTCCTACTTGCATGGTCTCGACCCGATCAAGGGCGATTCCAATTTCAGGATTGTTGTGTGCAAACATCAATATCTTACAAACATCCACACAAAACCAGCCAAGCAAACGCTCACTGTTTCGTGCACAGATACGCTGTGGAAATGACATGGACACTGAGGTGTTTCGTAATGAAACTGGTGAGAAGATGCACGCGATAGTTCAAAGCTGCAGCTGATTCTCTGGATTCTCATGAAAAACGCAGTTCTCACATTCATCCTTTGGGATTCCTGTGGTAAGGACCACTACAATATTAGGTTAACCTTCAGCTTCGGCTTTGACTAATCACGACACTGGTTGCCAGCTTCTTGTGATTTTCAGCTTCACTGCAAGACCCGACTTGACACTTATCTAACAGATGAATCTGGCCTTTTTCTGTTGACTTTGGTGTTCGAGTCTCCCAGTGTAAATCCACAACTGATTGGTGTCAAAGTTCGCCAAGCAGACTCAGCTGATTTGAGCTCATACATGGCCCCGAATGGGCGTGTTTGTCCAGAGATCGTAGATTACATTTCTGACGCGATTGCTTTTTGTGTCAAAGGGTCCATGTGTGAGAGATATTGGTATGCTCTCCTGTCATCGTTTGTTTCTTGCTATTGGGGGGGGGGAGTTGTGAGTGAGAAACGCGAAAAATGTGATTGAGCTGAAGGCTGAGACCACGGACAAGTTCCATCTCCACCCACTCACTGAGGTTTGAAGAAGAAAAGGCATTCTCGAGCCTTGACAACACACTGAAGTTTCTGTTCGTGTACGAGGTGCGCTTTTGAAAAGACGCAACTCATCCGGCTTCTTTGAAAAGTGGCTTCCGAAAAGAACTCACGTCCTCCCTGTTTTTTTTTTTTTGTTTTTTTTATCTCGGAGTTCCTTTTGATTTGTTCACTTTCGCCGTTCTTTTGCAATGAAGAAATGACAATGGAAACTTCACTCTCAAGCTGATTCAGGGTTGAGACCCTGGGGTGTGTGTTGGAGGAGGGCAAAGTCTACCCTCCAAAATATTTCTTCTCTTGAAGGACACGGGGCCAAGGTCTCACAGGACAGAAGTCTGCAGGGAAATCGTGGTCCTTTCTCTCGGAGCAAACGCAGCACAAGTATTCAGTCATTCTGTTTTCCTTCCTGAGCTGCTGACGGAGACTTTCAAACTTGTAAATCATCCCTCACCTATTTCTGAGCGAATCAGGATCAGGACCATGGCGTGGCCCCAACACAATGGCGGGTTGTCATTGCTCCGAATGTGCGATCAATTCTGCCCGTGGATTGAGACAGATTATTTTGCAATCGTTTGTCTTTTGCTCTTGCTGTGTTCCTGGCTCAGATTTCTTTCTTTCTTTGCCTTTTAAAAAATATCATGTTCTTGTGTTTTTCATGCTTGGTTCACAAACAAAAGAACACGGGTGCTGGTTGTTGCATTGGGTGGGTGATCGTGGGTGATGTGCCAATGGGTGACGATGCAGCTGGAACGCGCGCGCGCGTGTGTGTGTGTGTGTGTGTGTGTGTGCAACTCACATTCATTGTGAGTGATGTTGGGTGAGAACACACACGTGTCCTTACCAACCCATAGCCATCCTAACGGACCACTGTCCAACATCACCAATGCATGCATGCTTACCCACCTCATCCACCACCACCAACCCACAACCATGGTAAAACCTCGCGTGTTTTGTTTTGAACATCATTCGGCTGCTTTCTTCTTCTAGCGGTGCATAAGGATTCGAACACTGACAGCTTGTGTCCTCAAACTGTACATGTCATTTTACACATGTAGGTGAAAAATTAGTTGTTTTTATTTTGCCGGGGCGGGGGCGGGAAGTGGGCCCCCAAGGTCCACCCTAGCAAAGCTAACATTTCTGCAAACAGATACGACAGATTGATTCTTTAATTTGAAATGACAAACATGTAAAATAGGCAGATATGGCCGTGGCTGTTGTACCAAACAGACTCTACTTGGGTTAATGACGGGGTGTCACGGAGGGGAAGGGTTGACACCACGGCGCAGATGAAGCTGTCACACTGCATCAAAATCATGTGTCACAAATGCGTTTAGGAACAATGAATTACTCGCTGAATTTCGTGACGAGAATACTGAACGGCTTTTTTTTTTTGTTGTTTTCACAAAAAATCCCAGCACAAACAGAAAGGTTTCTCTGGAGACGAGACACATTCTTGCGCACTGGCGATGAACGAAACATCTATTTTTGTCTTGGGCCAAACAGAGTTTCTTCGGAGCTAACTGCCAACCTCTAATCTAGCTGGCCACATTCAAGCGGCCCTTCTCAACCTTTGCAGTAATTACCTTTGAACAGCTCGAATGTTCTCAGACCTCTCTGTTACCATTTTTCAGATCAGCCTCAATGACAAAGACATTCGGTCGATTCTTTCGAATCTGAGCATTCTCCCAAAAGTACCAACACCCAAAAGTATTCATGGAGACGATTCTAATGTTTTCTGGTCAATTTCCGACTGTAAAGTCCTTGTCATCGCGTGAAGAATGTTTCTAAATTATGAACTGGTTTTGCTCAGGAACGGGCCCTCGATCCCGCTCAGAGGGTATTGCCGTGCATGTCATCGACTGCTTCCACTAATATCCACTGAAAGGATTCGAAGACAAGTGGACTGCAGGACCCGGTGTCCTGACTGAAAAGAGATCAATCACAGACAGCTGCTGAACCTACAATAGCACACGAAGAACTTGCATAAAACACTTTCAGGAATGAGTTAAACAGTGAAACAGTGCATGGCCAAGAAATACGGATTTCAGATCCCAAAAAGAGACCTTGCTAGGCACACCGAGCATTAATTTGTGTTTCTCTTGAATCGTGTTTTTATTGCGTGCCACGTCATGGAGGTGTTACTGCAACCATGCATTGCAGCTCTGCCAAAGTCACAACTTTACGGTGTCGGTCGACACAAACAACCAACGTAAAAACAAATAGCAACAAGGCTTCCAAGAACAAGCTGTAAGAAGTAGACTCTATGGATCCACATTCTTGTGCAAATTTACTGTGTGAACACCCGGGTCGTTGCCAAAAATACATAAATTTTTGAGTAAAACAGCGTGATGCATCTGGGTGTCTCTGGACACTGGTTTACACCGGAGCCCATCCTGTATTCAAGGGATAAATGAAAGTGTCGAGGTCAATTTCCTGTCCACTATTCAATGAGCTCCCAGATTAGGTATTTATAAGATTTACTTCACTGTGAAGGCTTCTGCTCTACACTGCCGCTCCATGCGTCAGCTGCAGAATCAACTGCGTAGACACTGTCGCAAAGCTTCACAGTCAAAAAACGGAATCCAATTGACAACGTGAGCAAAAGTGGTTGGACCCAAAGCAAAGCGGACCCAAGCGGCCACTTCAGAGAATAGACCCGTTGGATATCAGACCCACTCGCTATATTCAAATGTGGCACACACAAAAGGACTTCTCTTCCCGTCAGAAGGTGGGTTGTATTCACGAAAGGATGTTGGGGTGAGTTTTAAGTTACCTGTCTGCACCATGGCCCACAGAGTCTCCTGCAAAGATCATCTCATCAATTGACTCTTCTGTTCTCTCGCAGACTTGAATGAGAGCATATATGTAGCAACTGCATCTCCACACTCCTCATGCACGAATCCTCACAAAAAATTGACATCTCTCTGATCAGCGTCAGCTTGACACTGAGGGAGGTCCTTCCTCTCCTCACGCAGCTGCATGTTCAAGCCAAGTGATGTGCAGAGAAAACAAAACGATCAGCTTGCAGAGCTGGATGTTTGTTTGACAAAGCTTTCCCACAAATTTTTCAGAAAAAAGGTTTTCCCATTTTTTCAGCAACTGCACGAATACTGTAACACCTGCACTTTTTGAGAATAAAATTCAGAAAGGTTTGATTCAGTCGTTCTTCTGTTGAATTCTTTTTCGTTTCTTCACATCATTTCTTTTTCTGTGAAACAGGGTTTTTTTTGCCTTTGACCTTGTCCCTTGCAAAGCAATAACGACTGAGAAACATGTGTGAGACCAAGTTTTTTGTTGTTTTGAACTTGTGGTCATTTTGAAGTCCTGATCGTAAATGCGTACCTGAGTGACTTGACACTCATCATGCACCCTCATACTGGTGCTTCAAGTACGGGCCCTGACACACTAAATCGTTCTCCTGTCATCCGGGCTGACGTTTTGTTTTCTGGGGCCCATTCGGGCTGGTACATTCAGGTGGATCAACTTGATGGTTCTTCTGCATTGCATTGGAGTGAATTGAACTGCACACATGTGATTGTCTTCTTGAGCCCAAATGGGCTCCAGAAAATGACATTTTGTGTAAAATGTAATCAGATCATTCTGCAGAGAACAGTTCATCCTGCAAAAGTAACAAAATGCATGAGGTACTTGTTTGTCCCAGAACCTTAGTGGTGGATTCAAGTTTTTAAACTTTGTGCATACTGACAATGTTTTGTAGATTCCAAGAATAATGTTTGCAAACAGGAAGCACAGCTTTTCACAGACTAGATCAGGAAAGAGACTGACGTAAACACAACCCAGAACAACTCACAAACACTGAGGGACAACACATCAACACAAACACAAACACACACACACACACACACGCATACACTGTTTGCAGTGTGCGATCACAAGTTTCTCACGCAACAACCTCACAATGGCACACAAAGACAATTCAACCTGGAAATGAATGACCGAGTTTCAGTTTTTGGAACAATTTTGATAACGAACGTATTTGTGGTTTTGGTTACCAGCATTGTGACTTGACCATGCATACAAGCCAACAGGGTGTGCATGGGTAAGATACGAGGCATGATCGGGTAGGGGTGACAAATCCGGTTTTTCCGGTCGAATCAATGGAACAAAGTCAACCAAATTTTTATGCTGCAAACTTTAATGACCGAACAACATGTCCATGCAAGGAGAACATTGAACAACAATGCAGGCAGTCAGTAATATAATGTCAATTTGTTACTCACAAGTACGGAGTTGACGCCTGATTACTCAAGGACTGCTGGTCCAAAACAGAACAAACTTTGGCCACATGTGGCCCACGGTGTCCGGATTCAAATGTCAATGTTCGAAATAGTTTCCATCATTGGTGAGGCACTCCCGGAGACGTCTTGGGAGGCTCACTTCCATGGTGTGCGCAAATTCCCACTGCGCGACTTGACTGATTTGAACATCAATTGCATCCATGAGTTCCTCCACATCCTGGAACCTTCTCCCCCGGATGAACCTCTTGAGGCATGCGAACAGAAAAAAATCAGATGGGGTTAGGTCGGGGGAGTAGGGTGGGTGGGGCAGGACCTTCATGTTGTTGTTGGTGAGAAACTGCTGCATGACCATGGCTCTGTGGGTGGCGGCACCGTCATGCTGCAACCAGAATTGTGTGCGTCGACGAACCCACAGCTCTGGGCATTTCCTTCTCACCGCCTCTCTCAAAGACTTCAGAGACTGGACATAACTGGCTGCTGAAATGCCATGTCCTCAGGCTTTGAACTCATGGTGGATGACACCTTTTGCGTCCCAAAACACAGTGAGCATCACTTTCTTGGTTGCATGCTCAACCCTGGTCTTGGAGTGATGGCGTTCCCCTGCTTCCAGCCAAGTTGCACTGGCCTGTTTCATGCTGGGCTCATAGAGATGGAACCAAGACTCATCCATGGTGATGAGGGTGGAGGGAAGTCTTGGTTTTCTTCTGAAGATGCTGAGGATGTTGCGGGCAAGGCGGACTCTTTTGTGGCGCTGCAGATCGGTGAGCTCATGTGGACGCCAGATGCAGGGCCATTTCTTCATCTTCAGTTGAGTCTTCAAGGTGCGGTGAACTGTGGCCACACCCAGTCCATGCTTGTTTGCCAGTTGTCTCAAAGTCTTGTTGGGCATGGCCCTGACACTGTCTCTGATCAACCTCAGGACTTGGGGTGTCAGCTTGGTTGGTCTTCCTGTTGGTTTTGGTGTCGACAAGTCACAAATCCTGCTGCAGAGCTTTCTCACCCAATGGTGAATACTCGACACACTGAGGGCGTGGTTGCCATGCATTCTAGCCAAATGACGGGCAATTTGACAAGGTCGCATTCCTAGATCCATGCAAGTCCTGATCTCAACACGTTGGGAGACTTGTGAGTGCTCCATGTTAGTGGTTAAAATGAACAAAAATGTCAAAAGTCCTCTAAAACAAACCCACATCTCAAAAAGATTCCATTGTGTGCACTCAATTCGCAAACCCTCTGACGACTGTGAGTAAATGCACTGCGTGACCCAAGTGCAGATCGACCAAAGTTGACCTAGATCTCTGTGCATGCAGACTCATGTCTGGTCTTCCCACTTGTGGAGGCAGATCCAAATCAACCCATAGGAAGATCTGGAAAAACCAGATTTGTCACCCCTACCCGATCATGCCTCGTAATGCACGCATGGACATGCAGAGATCGCTGCGTCCCTCGAAAAAGAAGTACAGGCCATTGAGATCAAGCTCCACACAGGAATGACTCAAAAAATGTGAGTGAACAAATGAAAATGAAAAGGGCCGAACATGCTGAAGACTCTACAACGACGTACAATGGAGTCTGCTCCAGTTCCAGGTGCGACTAGAAAAGAAAATACAATGAGACTCACTTGCTCACTCTCTTTTGTGCACTGACACGAGTTGTGGCCAGTCGACAGTTGTTGACAGTTTCTGACCACGCCCTGCATTACAAAATTTCAGTGTGTGTGTGTGTGTGTGTGTGTGTGTGTGTGTGTGTGTGTGTGTGTCCGTACGTGCATACGTGCGTGTACGTTGGGTGTGCTTCGATGTGAATCGTGGACTGCCTCCATGGGTTTGGAAATCACACCAGGATAATCTTCATCTGCACCGAACCACAATCAAGACCGCCACAGCACTCGAAACGAAACGTTTCTTCTTGACGTGAAGACTGCACTTTTATTGAAAATTGCACGACACATTGTCTTTATTGGTGCTTGCCTTTGACTTTGTGCAAGGCAAACTTTACGAACAAATTTAGATCCCGGTGAAAGAACGAATCCACTGGCGGAAGTAAGTCACGCGGGCGTAAACACTGGGCCTGCAAAACAGTGAACGTCGTCAACCAACACAAGAAGTGTGTACGAATTGCATGTTCCGTCATTCCACGACCGAATTGTTTGCGTGGACTTCGAAACTGAACAAAAAATAGCTCCATGGAGCTCGCGGTGATTTGAGGAAATTTCACTTGCTCTGATTTGGCTTGCTCTGATTTGGCTTGCTCTGATTTGGCTTGCTCTGATTTGCCTTGC
>JAAUXT010083642.1_pt1 | contig 10629 bp, 9 predicted proteins | sample 7278171 | NCBI WGS metagenome assembly JAAUXT01 (sample SAMN14350112, study PRJNA611818) | marine sediment metagenome | isolation source: surface marine sediment (1.8m) | place: French Polynesia: Moorea | collected 2018-08 | reverse complement strand
GAACGAAAAAACCAAACATGACCAAAATCGAACAAATAGAACACTTTCAAACTCGTGTTCACAGATTTTGCCTCTTGATGCCTATAGGTGATTTTCACCATCACCATACACTATACATAATGTATGCTTCAAGGTTCAAATCACCTAAAAAGAAGTTTCAGGTAATCACGAGACGAAAATGAAACTCAAGGAAATGTGCAATCACTCCAGGAGCGCTTGAAAAAAGCAACACCTCAAATTTATTGAAAGCAAATAGAAAGAAGGGAAATGAAGATTTCTCCACCCATGCTGAAATGAGAAATTTATCCAGCAAATTGGCAGATTTGGTGGTGTGGTGAAAACTTGGAGGGTGCTTTGCGTGTTCAATGGGAAGTTGATTGTGATTGCTTTTCCAGAAACTGGCAGGGGCATAAATCCGACTCAAGTTCATGCTTTGTGCACCAAATGACCAAAATTAAAAAATGGGAGACTTCGAATTCCCTGATGACTTTTGTGCATCAAACCAACAAACATCATGCGCAGAAGCACTCGTATCTCTGCCTTTGTCCCTCCTTCACCTGGCGCGCACCCATGTTGAGAAACAAATAATGGAATAACGAGCCTGACCTTTGCTCCCGAGTTGTTGACGGCTTTGGATGTGAAGCCCAGACACCTGATAGACGTCTCTGCATCAGTATACTCTGTCGCATCACATGCAGCATTGAAGCAGAACATCCCAGCATTGTGAATTTGCAGATTTTAGAGATTGACCCCTTTCTTTGACACTCTTTTGTGAAACTGAGATCATCTGTGGAACTTCTTTTTGACGACTTGTGCTCCGTCACTCCACAAGCATAACAAATTTCTCTGCGGGTACAAAAACACCGTGAACTTTGTTTTTGAGAGTGCAGGACTCCCTGCACGGCTTCTCCATCTACAGCCGAACTCCGGAATGCCCCGCAGTCTGAATCTCTGTTGAGGTGGCGGTGGAATCGAATTTGAAACTTCTGAGTGATATTTGCATTCCAATTGAGAATTATGTCAGGAAAGTGCAGCGGTTCCTGTGGAACAAAGGGCGTCTCGAGGTCTCTGTGGACCAGAACTTGGCGCTGACTGTGGCCTCTGCAGAACCGAAATAGAATTTTTTCCTTGAGGAAGAACTGCTCCGCACAGCCCTTCTGTTCCACCGGAAGCAATGCTTTCAAAACTTCATGAAGGATTCCGCCCTGTGTGGCTGGATGTGAAAGAGTTCATGGAGCAGGCTTTCCATGTTAGGTTTGTTTCATTTGAATCACGGCACCCGCCAGTTCGGTTGTTGTTCGGGTCGTGATCAATCTGACTCCACTGGGCCAAAGCAAATTATTGTGGTCGGAACTTGGCAGAGCAGCGTGCAGGTCTAAGCGCCCGAATATTCAGGGAGACAACGTTGTGCAAAAAATGAGTGTCACAAGAATGCAAATGGCTGAGCTCATTGACCCAGGTGGAAACTACGGAGTTTGCAGATCTATGTTCTGTCAATCTTGGTGTGGGGCCGTGCTGGACCAAAGCCCTGCTGGGCAATGAAGACTTAGCAAAAGCTAAGTTTAAGACTCGTGTGTCCTCTGGGTGTGTGTGGGTGTGTGTGTGTGTGTGTGTGTGTGGGGGTGTGTGTCAGAGAGACAGAGAGACAGAGAGACAGAGGGAGAGTTTGTAGTTGCACGACGCCGACTGGTAAAGGGGTGGCCACACAGGACAAATTGACACGGGTTTTGACGCATGGTTTTAACCCCATGTTGCTCGAGGCTGCCGTTGACTTTGCCCAGGAAAAACATCTCCCCAGACATTTTTGACGCGCATAAACAACGCGTCAAACATCAAAGTAAACGCGCCAGTGTGGCCGCCCCAAAAAGGGGTGGTTTTGTATTGTCAAATGATGACACAAAAGTTGCACATGAGTAAAATTTGAAGTGAAACCGCACATGTTGCAAGTGCGGGCAAAGAAAATGCGGAACATTTCACAGTTTCCTTTTCACAAACTTTGTGGCCAGGAGATGAAATCATTTGTTTCAACAGCTGTTCTTTTTCAGTCTCAGCCACATGTTGAGTTTGTTCTTCATGAATTCAATTGTGATGGGCTGACAATTACTGCCGTCCACTTTTTCTTTCTGATCAAATAAAGCTGAGGTAATACGTGGATATAGATTCGAGCTGTAGACGGGAGTTCAGCGCGTTGACATCATGATGCCGAAGCAACACGAGGAACTTTAATAACATTTTGCCCTCATGAGGGAAGTCTTGCAACAACAAAGAGGTGCCCTTCCTGCCCCGCCTGTGTCCTTCCAAACATATATTTTTTGCAAAAACTCCAGAACACATGAGTAGTGAACATTTGTTGAAGTTATAAGTATCGACAGAAGGTTTTCTCTTCAGAGGTTTTTGAACAAAAATGGTAACCTTTCAGTCTTCTGAACCTTTCAGTTCACTGTACCGAATGCGTCTTCATCAGTTCAGATCAACACGACGGAGGAAATTGTCCAAAAATTGAGTGTTCCTGATCTTTGTGACTGTTGTATGAAAGTACAACACACTTCCGCCAGAGACGAGTTTGTGACATGTTGACAAGTTTCCATTAATTGTGTCGTTTTCGTGTGTGCAAGAAGGAAATTGGAAACATGACTCTGCCGCAGCATCAACACGCCACTCTCAACCGAAAATATGGTTCTGGGATGGATTCCTTGATTTGACACATTCCGAACGTGTCGAGGACCAGGAGCGTGGCAGAGCTCTCGACAGATGTGCAGTGAAGGTCGATTTCTGAACTGGTTTTGCTGCACGTTGGCCACTCCAGGCTGAATCTCTAATCTCGGAACATGACCACTTGGCCTGCGAATCCCACGAATTCGTTCCTGACGCATTGATGAACCTGACGACAAAGCCTCAGGATGGTGCATTTTTTCGCGTGTTTCGGTACAGCTTTCGTCCGTGCTACATTCAGCAGCTTCTTCGTGGCAATTCTTTCTCCAACGGACTCACGACTTGAGCTCACCCGAACTTGAGAGATCATGCGGATGCACCACAGTTGATTATTCTCGTGTTCTGTGTCTGCAGGTGGAAGGCCGCTGAGCGAGGAATCACCATGCATGCACATGGAGTGAGGATATATCGCGGACGTTGGTCCAAATGAAGGTCAGTCTTTTCCTCAATGTCTTCAGCAGCTTGAATCTCCGTGTGTTGGAAAGGTGCGTTTTGTTCGTGATCCGACAGATACGAACAGTTTTCTTGTGACCGGACGAACATGAACTGTGCAAGAAAACTTCACGTCAACATGGCATTGTACATTTCATGACCAGAGAAAGAACACAATTTTCTCCTGTTTGTATTTTTCGGAATTTCGGACTGTGTTTTGACGGAAACACATTTCTGATGGAATGCGGTGTCACGACTCGACGGAAAGTGAGGCTCCCACATCGGAAAGTAAATTCATGAAGTCACTGGTTCGTTCAGCTGCCAAGATGCTTGATTGTCACACAAGTTGTCTGGTTTGAAAATCCCACCGCTTGAAATAAAGTCAGGGAAATCAACAAAGAAACCACACAGCAAAATGCAAAATACAAACTTGATTGAATTGAAAATGGATTGGATGTCAAACTTCCCTGTGTCATCACAAAAAATTCTTTTGTCCACCTTCTCATGTGGAAGCAATTGCATCTCTGACACAAATGAGATTTTACCCTGGTTGATTCAGTAACGCTTTTTTCGGAATCACGCTTTGTTCAAATTGTTTCATGTGGATTCGCTCGGCAAATGCAATATTCAGCTGACCCAATAAAAAAAGGCCAAGAAAGTTTGCCTCAACTGATCAGGATTTGTAATGGGGAATCTGCTCGTTTTGTGGAGGAACGTGCAAGGCTCGATACTTGCGCTCGGATTTCCGCCTTCTGCATTTGTCTGCACGCAATCTGCACAATCGGTTTGCAGGGCATCAATTCGATTCGATCGCGGAGAGGTAAAGTTGATTTGGGTGGGTACGGGCCATTCCTCCTGATTTGTTCTTTCCGAAGTTTCATTTGGACTTTCTGGACTATTCTAGTGTCCTGAACAAAGTGCCGAGACAATTGAAAGCAATCTGGTGATTATGGAGTCCTTCCATTGCATGTGAATCCGTGTGTTTGCTCGAATGGTGTTCACAAACCGTCACTTGTTGGTTCTCGCGTGTGAAGAGCACCTTGACAGTTGAAAACCAGTGAAACACAGTGACTCACGAGTTCGAGTCAGAGAAAGTCGAAACATTCAAGAGGCAAATACATCTCCTTGCTCAATCATCTGTGATGCTTCACGGGACTTTCAATTGGAACATCCGTACGCCACAAGGACAGTGGCATCATTCGCGCAAAAAGTTGTTGAAGAAATTTCTACAAGACGTTGAACCCAACAAACATAAAACTATTGGCCGATTTGAGAATTGTAAACACATTGGTGGCAAAAGATGCTCATTTGTCACAGTTTTACATCATTACCGTGCATTTCTGGACCTGCATGAAAAGGGCCTGGACACAGGCTGCACTCGACGCAGCTTGTTGTGCATGGAATCTACACACTCGTATGCGTGCGCGTTGCCCCATTTACAGCCAAATTTTGCGTCCTCTCTGGTCTGATCCAAATCTCGGATCCACGGCAGCAGCGAAAGATGCACTGATCATTCACAATTTGGTGTCTGGTATCTGTCAAGCATCCGTCATTTGCAAGTGCTCGCGCATCCATGCTTAATTGGTGCCGTCCCGTTCAACAAGCCTTGCTTGCAAAGGAAGCGAGTCACCAGCAAGCTCTTGATGTCCTCATCTTGCAGTTCAGTTGATCGTTTCCTCAGTGCAGCAAAATTGTTTTGTCAGAAGAAATTCCAGTCGGCTTTTAGTGCCAAGGATTTTTGGCAACGAATGTCAAAGATCCGGGTGAAACCCGAACGAAGTCGGCAAACGACTTTGATCCAACCAAAGATACCCATTCAAGACGGGACCTACGAGCTTGGCCAAACGAAATCATGCATGCTGCATGTGCGCTCGGTTCAATTTCCCAGCACTTGGGCACCTGCAGGTCAAACACATGCAAACAGTAATCAGCTTCTCATATTTGTCACAAGTGTAGCTTGAGGTTGAGGTCTTCGCAAACTGTTTAGAATACAGAACTGTCCATTCTTGTGACACCATGAAATTCCTTGATTCCATGCGTCTGGTTGTGGTTTTGCTTCATCAGAGAGGAGACTAATTGGTCCCTTTCGAAGACGAGTGGGATTAGCCAACCGTCCAAGTCATCATTCCTTTGTTGACCTTCCTGATTTCCCTTCGCACACAATGCATGAACTCGGGAACCGATATCTCTTGTTGAAAACAAAGCAAAGCTAACATTTACCCCCAGCCTCTGAACGAAGTCCAGGAACCCTCAAGACCTGACACCTGCCTCCAGGAGTAAGCTCACTAACACTGCGAGATTTGGCGCAAGCTGACGTGTTATCACCACATCTGTGTGGAGTGCACTCTGGGTTGTTACGAGATGACTGACAGAACTCACCCGCTGTATCCAACATTTCATCACTTGAGTAGGCAGACCCACCGGTGCAGCAGGTCTCAAGCTCGAGTTCAATTCGATGCTGGAATTTGGAGTGACTGCGTCACTTCGTTGCGCTCGCATCACCACACCGCGTGGACCTAGGACCCAGCCAGGAAGACTGGATGATCTCGAAAGCTACCCTCAGGCAATCCAGACAAAAACAAGCTGTGAGAAGTCATCTGAGCTCAGACAAATGAGTTCTCTCCACTCCTAGACACAAATGATAGAGTATACCCAACACTTGACCCGAGAGAGCAGGTTCCGGCATACCTGCAGTGACCTGGGGCGGGAAATTAGCTCTTCAATGAGATAGATGTTTTGTGTGGAGTTGCTCCATGGTAGACAAAGCCACGGTGCAGAAAACTTCTGACCTGCTCACAGCTTGAATCTCCGATTTTGGAATGGATTTACTCCGTGGGTGTCGGTCAAGAATGAAAAGCAGGTGGCTGCAAAACTTGTGACCTCGTTAGTGAGTGTTGACGAAACATGAACGAAATATGGATTTCACGCCTTGAGGACTGCGCAGAATGCAGGAACAGGGTGAAGCGCTGGAATCAGCAACGAAGTTTCCAACCACACACATATTGCAGAGATTGCTTGTAATGCTCGCAACAACAAACAGAATCTTCGCATTCACAACATCGAGAGCTGTTGATAGACACATTTCCACAGCATCCAGACCGTGCAGTGGGAGAGTCAGATGGTGCAGCATCAGGCAGGTTGTGTGTTCTGCTGACTGACTTCATGTTCGAAGAACTTATCCAATTCCTGCCTGCTGCTTTCCAAGTCTGTGCGATGTTGATGGTCAAAAGAAAAATGTCAGGCGACAGTGTAAGAGATGATGGCAGACGGGACTAGAGGGTTGAAACGCGAGAGTGCGAAAAGAGTAAGCCAATCCAAACCTCAGATTTTACGCTTCCAGCAAGACTTACAACTCTTATATTCTTTCGGGAACATGGTAAATGGGAGAAACACGCTGGTTTCGTGTCAGAGGATCGCTACGTCAGTGCGGGCGGGTTGAGAGGTCCCGGCCTGCGAGGCGTGTGCTGCATGTTTGCTGCACACTCTTCGGCATCCAGCGGGACGCCCGTCCCTCTTCGTCTGGCTTCGTTTTCTGTAGCCTCAGCGTTATCCTACATACATTATGTATCAGTCCCAAATTCACTTGTGCCATGTTGCATCACGCCTGGCGCACTAAAAACTCGCAGACTGCGGATCGCATGCGCGGCACTGGATCGGATGCAGAACCTTTGTCCGGAATGTAAATTTCGCAGTGCGGCAGTAATTAGGAGGCATTATGTGCCTGGACAATAGAGTATGAGGCGCGAACAATGGAGACGTGCAAAATGTAGGCTGCACACGTTCTCTGGTGATTGCTGAGAAAAAAATAGCAAACGCCGCAAACAATCTCAAGACTGTGTTCCTGACTGAAAACTTGGTACCAGGGTTTTGCTGTCTCGTCCCTGTTGCACGCAGGAACTTGTGTTCAAGCTGACAGAGCGCGTTGATGTTTGCCGCTCAGCTCCCCAGCTTCCCCCGCTGGTCCCTTTGCAAAGCTCCACCGCGACACGAATGGAGCGTGCTGCCATGTTTGACGACATTCATCAAATGTCGCGCTTTCCCTCAATCGTCGGCCCAACGCTGGCTTGTCATTTCACACAGAATATTAAATTATGATATTTCCCCGGTAATGCGAAGCTATTTTTTCCTTCCTGACTCCTCTCTTTACGCGGGTGAATGTTGATTCAGCTTCATGATTGCATTGCACTTTGGGGACTGTCTCTCGGCAGTAGCGTAGACGAGATGTGAGCCTGTTTACCAGGGAGAGATGGATGAAGTGATCAGTAGATCCACCTCGGTGTCAGAAGAGGATCCAGTCACGTCTCTCGGCCAGCATCAGCATTGCAGAATTGTCATGTAGCAGTCTCTGACAAAAGAAAATTCTTTGGAAGACCCTTACATATTTTTGACAAATTCAACTCTGCTGTCACAAAACAAGTTTGTCTTTTTGTTGTGTAGGTGTGCTACATGCGGACACGGAAACGACTGGCCCATGGCAGGTTCTGAGAAGCTTTGACTGTAATTTTGGGACAAGACGTTTGCACAGTAATGCACACCGAGTGGGATCTGCATCGTTGATTCGCTGTTTTTACGAAGTCATGAACTTCAGAGCAACTTTAGACAAATAAAAAACATATTGAACACGACCAGCTCATTTGGGTGACGGACAGATGAAAGTCGCCTCTGCTGGAGAAGCCTGCAATTTACAACAGGACCTTCTTGTCGGTTGGATTTCTTCTTGAGTGGCTTTGTTTCTGAACCTCACGTCGTTGCAAGTGGGTTAAGATGGATTCTGCATTCACCTCAGCGTCTCCAGTCGACATCACAGGACTAGAGTTTCTTCTGGTCTTCCACTTCCTGCATGTGAAACAATTTCGACGTCAGTGCCTTTGTGTCTTTGTTTGGGATGCTTGTTCTGGAATTGTGCGAAAAGATCAGTTTGACACGTTTACTTCGAAACAAGGAACGTGAGACAAATCAAGTCAGTCTTTGGTGCCAACCTGAACCCTCCTGGGGAAGGGCGGGGGCGGGGGGACTTTGCAAACTGTCAACACACACGCTTCGTTCAATTCTATTGAATCCAAAATAGTGTTATTGACAGTCCACAGAACAGACGAACAACGAAACTTCGCAGGGCGCGCTGTTCAGGAACCACAGGAATCTTACACGCTTCCAACAACGCAAAGAATCACAAATCCCTCAAGGCCATCAACATGCTCAAACCTAGGTTTTAGGAAAAGCAAGAATAGCTGGGGGTTGATAATGGACGGATGTTTTGGTGACCAGTCACAGACAACAGAACATTCTTGGCTGAAACCACTGGTCCATGCTGGGCTATCCAAGCAGCTCAGGTAGCCCGACGTCCAGACAGCGAATATTTCTTTGTAAGTACACTGTTCGAAAATTGTGGAGCTTTATTTGTAAGTGACCTTATAGCGTGACGGCTTGACTCCAAATTTGAAAAATTGAGACCCCAATCTTCCAAACAATTGCAAGGCTGTACGTTACTTTTTGGTTGAACTTCGAGAATCCACTGTGCACACCAACACATCTCCCTGTCCTTTTGGACAGAAGGTTTGCAGCGGCAACGGACAAAACCTGCTTTCCCAATCTCTAAATTCTGTTCTGTGGAGCGCCACGTCAGAAAGAGTAAAGCTCCTTCTTTGATCCGTTGTCCTCGGATTTTCATGGCTTTGGGCAGTTCAGCACGGCTTTCCCATAATCTAAGTGCTTTGTGCAATTTGCTTCTGGGTGACTTTTTTTTTCTGAAAGATGTTTCGTGAAATTCGGCCAGTTTGACTGCATGTCGTGGTGACGACTCCTGCGGAGTGAAAAGATTTCAACAAAAGTGACCGAGAACGTTGAATGGTAAAGACTGCTGAAAATTTGTTGCGTCCATCTGTCCATCAAACCATTTGTCTGGCTCTGTGATAGTTTTCATGGTGATTTGAGAATCAGGCCTTTTTGAATCAACCCTTTTGTTGGACATCATTGTGGAACACTTGTGATCTCCATCAGTTTTTATCATGTTGTCGAGACAGACAAGGATCGGACGGACCACTGAGCATTCCGGGGAAGATGGATTGTGACATTGTTGCGTTTGTCTCTCCATGAATTATTGACAAGAAAACATGAATTGGGTTTTGCGACAAACGTCAGTGAGGCCTCCACGGGTCCTGAGTTTAATGGATTCACTCCTGCGCTGAGTGACGACGAGATGCGAGGGAAGAATTTTTGCGCATGCTGCATCCTTCAGAATCTGCGCGTGCATACGAAGCCCACTTTGTGCTGAGCCAGTCCGCTTTGTCGTGTTAACGGGATAAGCCAACAGCTGCCAGTTTCAATTGGAGAGAATCCAGCTCCACGGACGTGTCTCACAGACCCGTTGTCTCGGGATGATTGTGTTAGGAGCGGCTGAATCGGAGGTAATCCCCGTGAAAGTTCCGATGAGTCTGAGTCGAGTCTCTCTCCACTGATTGGCTTCGAAATGCGGATCAGACTTCCTCGTCTCAGGGGTCCTTCGGAGTAAGAGGCCGTAATCTCTTCGTTGAGCCACTCTCACAGTCCTTGTGTGGCGTCTGAGGTTCTAATTCACAAAAAAACACAATCCTCACCTGTAAACAATTGTCTTGTTCAAATGACAAGTCAATAGACGTACGAAAAGGTACAAAAACGTCTCCCCACTCGGAGGAAGCTTCCACTTCAATTCTGGTTTCTTTCTGATGACAGAAGAAAGACTGTGGAGACCAAAGAAAGGTCAATTTCCTGGTGGGTCCAGGTCTCCCCCGGCTTCCCTTGTGCTCTGCGAGTTTGAGGGAAACTCCAAGCCACTTGAAAGACACAGAGGCTTCAGCTTGTTCGCGAAAAACCTCACTTCTCGAATTTGTGTGGTGTTGTTGCGTTGAACATTTCGAATCGAAAGCTGTGACTCCAGTTGCAGCCTTCACCGTTTCAGCCTTGTACCCGTCAATTTAATGTTTCAGTTGAAGCATTTCACTGTGAGAAGGGGCACACCACGCAGGATTTGTTCAATTCGGACGGAGGCGGAACGCTCATCGGGGTCGAGGGAGGAGGGCGGGCCGCGCGTGGCGGGTCGGTGGCCCCGCCGCCCCGGAGCTCGTCACAACGTGCGGGGAAATCGAAAACCGTCGCCGTCTGCTGCCTGCTGTGTCCTGGGCCTGGACTCAGTCGCGACTCATTGCTGATTCTGATACAACAGGTTCCCGCCCATGTCCATCCAGTTGGAACAAATATCACTTTGAGCACCCATAAAGAATGACGAAGCCGGGGTCAGGTACTTTGGCCTGTTGGGCTGTTGCAATCGTGATGTGTCAGTTGAGATCCGGTGAGTAGAATTTGCTCGACGTACAAGTGTTTACTTATCTGGATTGGTATTGATTTTCAAATATCTATCAATCCAAATATCCAAGTTCTGTAAGCAGGTATTTCTCAGGTTATGGATTTGGACTTATGCCTGCAAATGAAATCACTTACACCATTTGCAGG
>JAAUXT010063366.1_pt1 | contig 10632 bp, 9 predicted proteins | sample 7278171 | NCBI WGS metagenome assembly JAAUXT01 (sample SAMN14350112, study PRJNA611818) | marine sediment metagenome | isolation source: surface marine sediment (1.8m) | place: French Polynesia: Moorea | collected 2018-08 | reverse complement strand
CAAAACCCACCCCTCCGTGAACCTGTCACTGACACTGCTAAAACGTATCACAATACTTAAAAAATAACCCTTCTCCAACTCACATTGCCCAGCCCCCCCCCCCTCCTCCCTCCCTCCCTCCCTGACCCCGCCACGCACCTGGACCCGACACTGCGTACACGTAACCGAACATCGACTCCTTCGCGGCATCCCGAATCTTCGGGAGCTGCTGCGTGCGTTCCATTCCTCCCGCCTGTAAATACAACCATCACGTGTCATCTCGGGCGACACATGCACACACACACACACACACACACACACACACACACACACACACACACACACACAGGAAACACACAAAAATGGTCAGAACCAAGTTGAGCAATCACTCGTCTGAACTTTCGTGAAACGTGAAAAATGTGGAATATTTTTGCAACTTCGGAGTCGGGGGTTGGCCCCCTGGAACAGCTAGATAAATCAACATGCCAACGGATCCTTTGTTGTGCATGTCACGTGTTCATTGGAAACAAGTGCATCAAATGAACAAATAGCAGCACTTTTTCAGGAGTTTAAATTGTTCATTGCTGAAACTGAACTGGGTCAATTGATCGCTGTCAGAATACGAGTACAAAGGAGAGAAACACCTGGAATAGGAAGCAATGAAAACGTGAACGTATAATCAACGTGAATATGAACGCCAACGCCTGGGGAAACATGTTACAGTTCGGTTCCTTGACATTGTTCTCCACACACGTGAAACACTCGAGGTACTGCGCCCGCAGGTTTGGAGTGAGGTGGATAAAATAGGCCAGGGTGAGGGTGTGGGCGGGACGGGTGAAGGGACCACGGCGCAGATGGTCGAGGTAGAGGCAGTGAGAAGGATGGAGATGGGTGGGGTAGGGATGGAAGAACAAGGATGGGAGGGTGAAACTGAGGCAGGCAGCGGTACGGGGGGAAGGGTGGAGATGGGTTGGGGTGGGCAGAAGAGGTGGGTGAGGTGAAGGCAGAGTGAGTGAAGCGAAGGATGGAGATGATGGGGTGGTGTGGGTCGGATTGGGATGTGAGGCGGGGTGGGATGTAAATTTCGTTTGAAGCCCCCCCCCCCCCGCCTTTCCCGTTGGTTTGGGCAGTTGGAAGAAGAGGACAAAGGAGACTTAGTGTTCAAGGAACCGAGCACCGACTGGGTTGGGAGTGAGTTGGGACCTTTGGCTCCAGAGCTTTGGGGAAACATTCCGCACTCGCGGATGACGGTGCGACGGCTGCGGCTGCGGCGGCAGCGGTCTGGATGTTGCGGCTCGAGCTGACACGCTCCGAGCTCGCTCTGATCTCTATGGGCTGAAAATTCCATTCACACAGGGGTGATGCAACAAGAACACTGAGACGCGCGGATTCGATGAACATTGCACGCTGAAGGACATGGTGGAAGTGTTGCACCCGAAGAGGGTGGTGAGCATCACCGCGAGACTCCAAGAAGTGCACAACCCGAGTCCGCCCACCCCACCCCCCGCAAACACCTCCACCGCACCACACACTGGTGCACACGTAGATCTGTCGACTTGGGACGTTCGGGCAAATTTTGTCTGGGGTAAAACAAATCCCCTTTCACTGCGGACACTCACAAAATCTGCAGCCTAGCCCCAGATCCAATTCTCTTTCAGAAGAAGGAAGTTTTTGCAAGCAGGTCTGCGAAAAGTCACAAGACGGGTGTCGTACGCAGACTGGTGGACAGTTTCACTGAACTCCAAATCTGTTTGTGTTGGAGGTGAAAAAGGCACCAAATGTTGAGCCACCAGTCCTCTTTGACTTCTTGCATCACCATTTCCAGTGCAGGTGGGAGGAACGCCCCCCCCCTCCCCCCAAAGATCTTGCTCGACCTGTTCAGTCTCAAACTCCAGAGTTCGCAAAAAGTACAAAATATTTCAAGGCTGACCTGATGGCTTCTCAAATTTCAGTTGAATTTTCGAGATCCGATGCTCTCACCGACGGCAGGTCACTTGACTCGATTGAGTCCAATCAGTCAAGTGACACTTCATCACCGAAAAATATCCCACCAGAAAAACACCGAAAACAAGACAACTATGACACTGAGGCACCCATTTCTCTCGCAAAGTAAGCACCAATACAATGCCAAGAAACTGGTTGCAATATATTTAGTGTCTTTTGCTAAATTTAGTCATAATTTAGTGGAAACTAGGATGCAGAAATTTATTCGACACTCACCATTATGGCTGCTGATCATGTGACTGCTTTCGGGAAGGTTCACTGAGACTGAGACGATACAACGACGACTGTGACTGATCACCGAATTATTTTATCCTCCTTCTGAAATTGGAAGACTGCGATGGTCATGTGTCCGTGTGTACTCGAAATCTCACAATTTCTTTACTGTTGGGTGATTTGAGGAGGTTGCGTTGTTTTGGGGGAGCTCAATTTTTGAGTGACCTGAAAAGGGTGACCAAATCACCCACCAGCAGCATCTACCAAAAGTATGTGTGGACCTGATTCATGGTCAAAATGAAGATCAAATTAGGATTTTTTAGGCTCTTTTGGTTCTATTTGAGTTGAGGATAATGTGCAAGGAAAGAAAATGAGAAGTTCAAATTTTGGGTTCTTTAGGTCAAAAAGGTTTAATTTGAAGGGGTGGAAAATTTGGGATATGCTCAGACAAATTGGTCCATATCTCAGAAAGTACAAATATTTGGTGAATGAAGTTATTGATGAAATGTGGTATGTTGTATGGGTGTTTGAAGGGTAGCACTCAATTTTAAATTTTCAAAAAAAAATTGTGTGGTTGTTGGGGTCAAAGTTTGGGTAAAACTTTAGGGTTCTTGGAAAGCATTCAAAATAGATATATTTGGCAAAGATTTTGGCCAGCTTTCTGTGCAATGAGGTGACAAGTTTCAATGTATAGATAATTTGTGTACATCCTAAGTTTTTTAAAAATTACATAATATTAACATGTATTGAAATTGATCATTTGTAAATCTGCTTGTTTGTGTTTGGGTCGCTGTGTTTCGGTCGCTTGCGTTTTGATTTCTCATATCACCGTGAGCTCCATGGAGCTTTATTTCAAATTGGTGAGCATTTTTGAAATTGATTTATTGTGCTCATTTTCAGAAGTACTTTTGAGGGTGGGAGTGAGCTGGCCACCTTCACTTGTCTTCAGTTGTGAGCACCACAAATTCGACACCAGAAACCCAGTGGTCAAGGAAACACGTATTTATGGTTCTTGTTCATCAAACAGCCAAGACTGTGGCAATCAATTGATTTCAAGGGTGTTGTAGCAGTTCCAGAATTGGTGCCCTCTGCGTCACCTGAACAATTACAAATACAAGTTCAAAATTGTCCGGATTTCAACTCCCTGGTGCATCAGACCCAACTTTCACAATATCTGTAAATCCAGGGAAAACATTATTTTCTCAAGGGTCCTTTTTGCAGCCAATGTAACTTTGCCTGAGCACACCAAGGAGAAGAAGAGTGTCCAGAAGGAACATAGCGTTCAATAAACAGGCAACTGCAAAAGTTTCTAATGGGAAGTCTGTCCACACTCTGAATTCTGATGGAATTGCGACTAGATTTTGACTATTCTATTTCTCAGAGACTATCCTTTCTTTTGTGTTGTGGTGGGGCGGAAGGGACTTGGGGTTTCCCTTCAATACAGTTCTGACCAGAATCCAGTTCCAGGACCTTAGTAAAGTGGCTTCTGACGATTTGAACCCCCCCTCTTTTTTGTACAAGCCAATCATGCACAGAATGCAGGGAGCCTTGTTGGCTTCGTAATACTGTTGCAATCAAAGGTTCTGGTATTTCTTTTGTGCAGAAATTTTGGCAACTCTGCCCTGGCAGTCATCTTGGATTTTGAATGACACAAACAAGGGGTCAGGGCGCTGAGCACTTGGTCAGTGTTTATTCTTGTTGTGCAAAGTCCCTTCTGGGGAGGAGTGATTGACAGCATGTTTACATTGACAGGGCAAAGAGCGAAAATGTTTCCCTCTTTTCTGCTTTTCTCTGATTGGCTGACACACCTTGCTTTTCTCTGTTTGGCTGACATTCTTTCCTGTCTGAGGGTGCATCATTGGCAGTTCTCAGGGTCCTCTTCCATGAGCATGAGTTGATGTTTCACAGATGAGAGCCAATTGTGAATCAAAGTTGTGGTTCTCAAGTTTTATTTCTGCCTGGAAAGTAAGGATGCTTTGTCAACAGAAACTTATGAAAGCTTTTACTTCAGACAGTTTATGGGTTATTTTTTGTCACTTTTGCATAAATTTTGGCCAAAGAAATCCACAGTTTCATGAACAAAACCTTTGTCTTTCCAGCCAGTTATGAAACAGAAACAACCTGTTGGAAACATAGGATCCCAGGAACCCTGAAGCATTGTCTTCTGGTTTTGAACAATTTTCTTGCAAAATATTCAGCCAAATATTTATTTCTCCATTTTGTACGCATCTTTGTCATTTGTTGTTCTGAACATGTCAGAGATCGGAAAAGTCAACTTCTGAAACATTTGTCTCACAAAATTTTCTTTCCATTTTGGAGTGAGGCGGGATTCTCCCAGAAGTGACCTTTGAATAAACTTCTTGTGGTGCTTCAGCTTTGCACTGCATTTGTTGGAAGCTGTGAATCAGAGACCACGGATACTCCAGATACACAGCCTGAGAAATTGGCAAGAACAAACTCAATAGCTCAGACTAAGACAACTGCTTTTGTTTTCATCATTGACACAAACTCTGGGGAAAGTCACAATTGACATGAGCACTGTGACACTTGTAGTGATATCACAAACACACTGGTTGGTATCTCAGGAGAGACTGTCCCCGAGGGCGGGAACCTCCATATTTATTATGTACAGTGGTGACATCTGGTGAGCATGGTTCTAACATTTGAGGCTGGTGTGTCACACCACACTCCTCCCCCACCAGGGGGTGGAGGGGCTCTACTACAATTTTTAATATTCTGAATATTTTTACAATGATTAATTTTATATATTAGACAGGCAACAGATGCATAATATCATAATATCACTATTTTGCTGGTAATTACCCAGCATTCCTCACCCCAGGAGGAGGTCACGTGATCAAGGGTTTTTCTCTCTCTTTCACCATAGATGTTATCAAGGTGGAAGCCTTTTCTTTTCTTAGGCAGGAAATCACATGTCATCTCATCATTGTGTCTAGAGCCCAAAATTGATCACCATTGGCCTATTTAGTGATCAATACAGTGATCGATTACTTTAATATTTTTGCTCCTGTGAGGAATCAATTATTCAGGATCTTAGTCATCCATCTTGCCCTCAACGTTCACCTGGCGCAGTTCTAAGGTTAGTGGTTTTCCACATTTGGGCCGACTCATGTCACTCCACAACTGGTGAAGGCCCTTTCAAGACAGAGCTGAATTTGTCAAAACCATTCCTTCCGTTGAACCAGAAGTGGATTTTGTTCTGACCAGAATATTTTTGTGAGTGTGTTTGTGTGCGTGTGTGCGTGTGTTTTTGATGGACTGTCAGTCACACATTTTATAAACCGTCTCAGTCGCACGGAGTTCTGGTGCCACGACGCATGCGCAACGCCAGTTCCGGTCAGTTCCCGCCGCTCTGACAGCTCGGAAAGTCACGCGAGCTTTTCTGCCAAAATGACACGGTAAGCCTCCGAATTCTTCTTCTTTCTACGCGCAAGACAACAGGTTGTTGAGTGGAGACCCAGAGGGACTCAGCTTTTCAGTAAATTAAAGGCAAACTGCGCTGGAAATGAGCAGACAAAGACCGGCCATGCTTGGCGTCTGTGAATTCAAAATGAAAATGTGCACCAGTCGGCTTAACCCTTGCAATGTCAAAGATTTCTTGCCCCCACGCGGGGCCTTGCGACAAAAAATTGGTCTCCGAATGTTGCCAGTGCACTCACTGAGACTGATACAATTTTTTGGGGTGGTTGAGAGTGGAGTTTGTGAGAGAAACTAGACAAAGGCGGGGGAAGGCCCTTTGTGTGGCAGACACGTGTGCTATCGATCCAAGATTTGCGGCTGCATAAATTACCTGCAGCAGTAGACCTGCAAGTAGCAGCAGGCAAAATGGCGGCGCCGCCGCTGCCGTGAAGGAAGAATCTCTTCAAACGAAGTGTCACGAGGCCCCGTTTGGACTTCAAAGAATCGTTAATTACCGTTAATTGGTGCCCAATGCGACTCGATTGTTATCACGAGCGCACGAGGTGTCTTGCTGCCAACAGTAAAGTCCGCTCAGTTTGCAGACGGTTTTGTCCAATTGTCATTGTCTGGGAGCTGCGGCTGCCTTTTGTCAAGGCTTTGTCCATTTTCAAGAAAAAGTTGCGAAGTTTGAGCAAAGTTCAAAAGAATGAGTTTTCGTTGAAAACAGAATTCCCGTTTTGAACTTTGCTGCAAGGTTCTCAGAATTTTGACAAGGACAGCAAGGTCAGATTGGCAAAAAAATTGAGCCAGACACCCCAAAGTTTGTGGACGAGAAAAAGCAATGGACACACAGAAAGTTGTCTTCAATTGAAAGAAACGTGTTTTGCTGAAATGCGGCACTTTTTTCGCGGCGTTTGTCCTGTTCCGTTTGATCATGTTCGATTTTCGCTTCCGTTTTGACTATTTCTGCCCACGTGTTGCCGTAGGTTTCTGTCGAACCTCTCCAGACGATGCTGTAGGTGACATGTGTTTGGGGGGCGATGTTTGGGTTTCCACGTGGACAGGTCAGAGCGGGGCTGCCGTGTCCTCGTGTGACATACCGGTACTTGCAAGAAGAGTGTGCGTCTAATCTTTGTGAGACGCGCCACTCACCTTAGTTGAGCGGTTGAGCCACGAGGTAACCTATTCGCACTGAAGAAAACAATGCGAAATTCCAAACCTTGCGTCCGTTGTTAGCACGACAATTTGAAATGGTCTGCAGGGTTCATTCGGTGCAAAAGTCCTGGTGTGTGGAAAATGGGCCAAGGACACGTGTTTCCTTGATTGACGTGCAAGAACGCGACGGAAAAGCTTTGCTCGGCGGAAGAAACAACCAGCTTGTGGCGAACAAGAATTGTGCATTGAAATGCAACAGGGGTTGGCGTTGGGGATCCAGGGACAGAGTTGGAGAGGTAGCAGCTTCCACGAGGTGGTGGGGACAAAGCCTTGAACCTTGGAAAATTCAAGGGGCAGAATGCAGAGAAAATGGCATGCGGTTCGAAAACGAGTGAGGGAAGGGATACGTGTAACCTCGGTCTCTGCTGACTTCTGACGCCCGGGGGATGGGGAGGGGGCGAAATTTCAAGCGGCCAAAATGTCCTGCGGGGGGGGGGATCTTGTGCTTGCGGTACGCACTTTTGAGGCATCTGCCAAAAGAGGTTGGGAGAGGTGTTGGGGGGGGGGGTCTGTTGGGGCGAGTTGTTGCACGGTGACCCGTGTGCGGTGTGCACCGCACCCAGCACGACCAACGAACACGCACCCGTTACGTCGACCTTGTGTGTCGACGATCTGTGTGCCCGACGCGTGTTCGTCTTTTGCGTGAGCGATCTGCGACGAAAACCGCATTGATCTGGCGCGTTTCTCTCTTTTGTGATGAACGTCGTGAAGCTGCATCTCCACAACGTGACAAGTCTCCCCCACGTGTTCTGTCAGAAGTGCGCAGTTGCGTCTGGAAATTTTGAATCATCAGCACGAAGTGTGAACAGCTGGAGGACGATGCAAAAGGCTGCACTTTGCAGAGTTGGCACTTGGCAAGGAAAGAAAGCTGTCAATTTGAGACTAGTGAGAGAAGAGAGGTCGAGAAAATCGTCGCAAAATTCTGGAAAAGTGGAGAGACAATCATGATGACAAAATGGCGGGGCGGGGAATTGCTGTGTCGACCCGCGTGTGCAGCGTGGTGGTTTCTGCCTGGTGCGGTCAGTTTGTGACCGCAAGCCAATCCTGCCCCGGTCCCACCCCCCCCCCCCCAAGTTCTGCGAAGAAAGTTCAAAGCGCTTTGGAGCGAGCGCGGTTCCTGTCTTCTGACAAAGCCGACGTGGAATTTGGCGGCGTGATATAGACCTCGCGCCTGTACATCAAACTTCAGGCTGACCGTGCCTGCACGTGAAATAGGAATTTGTCGTGTTGACGACGCCTGTGGATGTTTTTAAAAGTCCCACCTCGAAGCGACACATCACGCACACGAGCATTTTGCGTTGTTAAAACGGTAGTTGTCAATTGCCGACGATTGTGCACGGCGGATTCTGGAACTGCGGTTTCTGGATGAAAAACTTCCAGTTCTGTCTGGTGCTCGAATCTGGCTTCACAACCAGTGAGCATGGACGGGGCCTCTGAAACGGATGCGTCGCACGTGCGTGGCGTCCCAGGGTTGACGTTACGTTCAGCGACAGAACCCACGAGCCGAACGCGACCCCCCGACAAGGCACGCTGGACGCTCCCGCAGCGAGGCCAGTCTGCTGCACGGTACGGCACGGCGAGGGTTAGGCGATCGATAAGTCTGACTCAGCGACAGCCGCCGAGCACGCTGCGCGCTGCCACGGCGCTGCGCCCGGGTGCGCACACTCACTCCCTCCCTCCCCATTGTGACGGGAAAGGCATTGTGTGCTGTGGAGTCGTGCTCCATTGAGACAAAGGCCGCCGCGGAACAGGCACCGACTCGCGTCCTGCGACAACGCGACACAAAGAAACGAGAATCTCCCGTCTAGTTCGTAACCCGGGGGAGACGGGGCTGGACGTGGATTGTAACGTCACGCGGTGTGTGCGTCCGACGTATGCTCAGCGTCAAAATGGTACGTGTGTAGTGTGTGTGACTCCTGTTTGTGTTGTCAAGCTTGAATGATTTTGATGCTTTGGTTGTCAAAGGGAGATTTTTTCGTGTCAGTGCAAAATGTTCAAGTGCGGTGGTTGTTGTTGTCAAGTGGTGTTTTTGCCGTTTGTTTTGGTTTCCCTGAGCGTTGTCGTTTTAAAACATCCTGGTGCGATGAGTAACCGTAGAGACAGGCTCGGAGACGATGGTTGACGAATGGTTGGAGCGTTGTTGTTATGATGATCAATACATGGTGATGCACGCGTTGTGGGAAAGGCTTCAGTGACTCATCCGGCAATTTTACTGCGTTTAGTTTCAAACGTTTCCGGACAAGGGTGTGTTTTGTTGGTAATAAGAGGTAGACAGTGCAAGTTTATTTTTACGAAGCAAATTGTCTGGTTTGCCGAGTGACTGCAGTTTTAGCAACTCATCGCACGATTTGGATTGCGTGCAAAATTGCAAAAAAAAACTTCCCGGATCGACCAGAGTTGTTTGGTTGCGATTGCCTCAGCGAATTTGATATGATATCTACTTCTCTCAAAGTTTACAACCTGTTCAAACAGGACTGGAACATTTTATTACAAGTTATTGCTTGCACGCCTCGGATTGTATTCATATGCAAAGTTGGTCCCCTTGTGACCCGGGGGGAGACAATAGTAGCGTCTGTCATTATCGATCTATTGAAACAAAGAGACTCGGCTTCGAACAAGTCGCGCTCGCCTCTGCTCCGCACGCGCTGCGACGCTGCAGGGGCGGTCTGCATGACGCGACTCGCCCGCTTTTTGACCCAAGGACACTGCAACGTTGACAGCTCGTATTTTGCGCATCAACTGCCAATTTGGGTTGGGTGCAGGTGAAGGGGACAGGAGCAGAATTCAAAGAAAAATTGAAGTTGTGGAGTCAGGTTGATAGGAACTGTCCTGCTTTTCAATGGACGCGTGACGTGAGTGGCGAACGCATGTTGAATCTTGTTACTTGTGGGGAAGAGAATTGCATTTTAATTTATGCAAAAGAAGTTGGTGATGCACGCTGTGCGCACGCTCATCAGGCCTGCAGCTGGTTTGATCAGGTGGGGCGGGGGGCGCCGTGCGTTTTCACACCTGTCGCGAGCTTTTGTTGCGGCTGCTCTTTGATGACTCAAGCACCTGGTCAGTTCGCAGAAATCTGCAGATCCAAAACTTTGTTCACCTGTGGTTCCTGAACCAACTGAACTCTCTTTGTTGTGCACGCATGACCAGGAACGTGCGTTGGCGTTGTCACTCATTTTTCCGTGCAATTCAGTGCATTTTACTGCAAACTGAGGTCTGCATTTTGGGTGTGCCCTTGGATCCGTTCACACTGAATGCGTCACGCGTTCGTGTCCTTGTCGCTTTCAGTTTGAGGGGGGCAAGCTGTCTCGTGCATAAGTTTGGAACTGGCCTTTTGAGGTTCAGAATTGGCAGTTGGTGCTGTGGTGCACCTGGAACCCTTTTTGTTGCAGCACGGACCTGGTTTCGCTTGAGTGAGTCCCGTCTCGCATGAGTGAATCCACCCGACTCCAGAACGGGAGAGGGACGACGGGAACACCTGCTGCTCATTTGCATATTGACCCTGGTGTTCCACCCTCCCTCCCCCATCTCCACCCTTCTACCTGTCTCCCGACTCCTGGGGGCACAGCAGCAGCAGGTCTGCAGGGGGTGGGAGAGGGGCAGGTTTGCTTGTTGCCCCATTGGACTGATATGGAAAATAATTTTGAACAAAAAAAAACATGTGCTTCCTGAACTGGGTTTGACCAGACTGATGTACGAGGGTGAAACCAGTTCTGGCGACCAGCATGAGCAGCAAAGGTCAACCCATTTGACCCATTTCCTTTGTGAACCTGCGCTTCAGTGACCACAGACAATTAAAATGTT
>JAAUXT010008966.1_pt1 | contig 10632 bp, 8 predicted proteins | sample 7278171 | NCBI WGS metagenome assembly JAAUXT01 (sample SAMN14350112, study PRJNA611818) | marine sediment metagenome | isolation source: surface marine sediment (1.8m) | place: French Polynesia: Moorea | collected 2018-08 | reverse complement strand
CCAAATTGTGAATGTTGAGTGAAAAAGTAAGAATTTTTGACAAAACAAAGTGAGCGAAATCAGAGTGAGTGAAATCAGAGTGAGCAAAATCAGAGGGAGTGAAATCAGAGGGAGTGAAATCAGAGGGAGCGAAATCAGAGTGAGCGAAATCAGAGTGAGCGAAATCAGAGGGAGCGAAATCAGAGTGAGCGAAATCAGAGTGAGCAAAATCAGAATTTCCTCAAATCACTATGAGCTCCATGGAGCTATTTTTTCGTCTCTCTTCAGCTTCGTCTGACGGAGGCAGCACCGAGTTGCAATGGGGTGGTCGGTGTTGATGGCATTATTTTTTGCACGTGGATTCTCGAGGCAAAGCTCCGCAACAGGGTCTTTTCATTCACCGTCACTCTGCACGTGTTTCTGACGGACACAGCTCACAGCAGTGTGAAAGGGGTTTGTTTACGCTGCGCCCGACACGCACTGCGCTGTACTGGCCTTTCCTGGCACCTGTGCAACACGAGATCCAGGGGGCGGACCCAGGAGCGGTGCCTTTCTGTGCCCTTCAGGAAGGTCCAATTGGGCGGCCCAATTTCAAGCCATTCACACAAAATTGTTTGCAAGTTTTGAAAAATGAAATTGGTTTGAAGGATCGGATTCCCCCCCCCCCCGTCAATTAGGTTCGACAACCTCATTCTCAGTTGGATAAAGTTTTCTGTCCTTTGTTTTTGGTACTGCACGTGCAAAATTCTTCATTTTGCAAACAATTTTCTCCAACGTTTGAGTTGTTCCCTTTCCCCCTGGGGTTGGTGGATAGAACCTGCTTATGACCAGGCCCTGGACGTGAGAGAGGCACACCCCCGACCTCGGGTGGGTCCACCCCTGGAGACCACACAGGGCGCGGGTTGGCACGGAGCAGTGCGCACTCTCCGCGCCGCCGAGATCTGCCAAAATACACACTCTCCTCCGATTCAGCCTTATCACCAGTCATCATGAAAAATCATCTCGAGAGAGAGGCAGAGAATGCTCTCAGTCGCTCTCCACTTGAACAACATGGCCTCTTCTCTCTGTGCTTCGGGATCGCCCCGAGTCATGTGGGAGGCAGGACGCCCATTGTGCGCACAATCTCTTCGTCTGGTCTTCACACGAAGTTGAAGTGAGTGACACATCCCCTCTCCCAAAATCTTGGTGGCAAGTGAAAGTCGGTGGAACAAGTTGTCAGTCGCGTCTCAAGCCATTGTTGGGGTGTTCTTCTCCTTTGGACACTGGAGGCCAAAAATCTCGCACGACCAACGAACAGCAAGACAATCTGCACACTCAAGTCACTGTCTTCGTCCAAGACGCGACCCAGAAATTTTGACAATGAACCTGAGGGTCAATCAGTATTGAAACGGCCAAGATTTCAATTGGCCGAGCTGGAATTGCCTGGGAACATGCGCACACGTTTATTACAAACTGATTTGTGTCACTGCAGGGCTCGCTCGCACGCATACCCATCACACCCACCCACAATTTTTTTTTCTCGTTGTCTTCTTGGTACTGCACGACCTGTGTGTTGTGTGCAGATGGTATCGTGAGGCACGTGAGGCCTCGCCTGATGTAGGCCGGTATCACCCAACACCGCTCATGCATTCGCACCCAGTTTCGTCTCACGCAAACAAGACTGCACAAATATTTACCACACCGGGCGCGGGCTCAACAAACCTGACGTTCCGCGCACACGCAACGTGGGGCAGGGTACCCCATTCACAGTGGGTACGTCATGGGTTGCGTCGCACGCAAGTCGGGCAAGTTTCCCACGCGTTGCGTCACGCGTTGCGTCGCTGTGGCAACGGGAGGTTGAGCGGTAGAAACGCGGACTCGTCTCACGCTGCCGGAGGCGCAGTCGGCACCTGGGGCCCCCAGCGTGGCTTGGGTATCACAACAATAAACACGAAACCCCAAAAAGGTCCGGGCGGTAGGGTTCGCCACGAAAACACACCCCGCAAGGGTTCTGTTTCCTTCCAGTGCATTCACCTTTGGGCAATGTTCCTCTATCATGACCATTGCAACACACGACGACCAACCTGCGTCCACCCCAAAATACCTGGTGCGAAAACGAATCGTTTCGGATTGAAAAGGCCCAATGACCGCAAAAGCATAGCAGGCAAGCAGAAGTTCCAAAAGGGGTGGGGTGGCAAACAAACATGTACTCACACACCGCCCTCAAGTCTAAGACCTACAACCATGCTTAAAGCCGCCCACAAACCGGGGGAAAGCCGACTGATGAATGGGTAGCTGGGTTTCGGATGGACAGAAAGGTTCGTCCAACACGGGATGTGTCGTGTCTGATCCTGCACTGACCAGGTTTTGGTCCCTCTTCTTTGCGCATTTTCGTTTTGTTGCTGGACAGACGTTGGACTCATATTCAGCACAGTTTCCTCACGCAAACTCAAGTGCAGCACCCACCCATAGGTGCACAAAATTTATCAGTTAAGTTCAAACTGGTGTTGTTGTGTACCCGGGGCTCACTCGGGGGGCAACATGTGTTGTTGTGTACCCGGGGCTCACTCGGGGGGCAACATGTGTTGTTGTGTACCCAGGGCTCACTCGGGGGGCAACATGTGTTGTTGTGTACCCGGGGCTCACTCGGGGGGCAACATGTGTTGTTGTGTACCCGGGGCTCACTCGGGGGGCAACACCACACCACACCACTCGGTGTATCTGTCGGACTGTGGCAGCTAATGCGTCTTTTCATCGCCCCTGGGCTGAGCTGAGCTGACTGACTACTTTGATAGAGTATTGTGCACAGTTTGATTGGAATCCTGCTCCTGGGTGGTCCCGCACTCACCCGAGCGTTGAGCGTTTCGGCTGAGCCCGCAGCTGAGCGAGGCTTACAGGCCGCGCTGGTAAAGGGAGCCCCTAATGGAGGGTAATTAGAAGCATTACACGCTCAGGCGGACAGATAGATGTAAAGCGCACAGTGTCGCGTATCAGTGACCCTTTTAAAATGTTGCAAAATTCCTTTCTTTGGTCCTTCAGCCACAGAACAACATCTGTGTGGGAATTTTTCCTCTGGCCAGTGCAGGACGATATTTGAGAGATTTGGTCATGACTCACCCACACATGAAGTGGCTCAGGCACTCAGCCCGTTTGGATTTGCGAGAAATGTTTTGCTGTGATCACAAGAAGAGCATGATCTTTGGCCTCAAGGTCCAGAACGACAGAGGTTCTTGGGAAGTCACGTGACGACTGACCACTGAAACTTACAACTTTTGCGAATCCGGAACCTTGACCACACACCCTCTGCACCATGGGTCAGACGCACTGGAAATTTCTTGGACACATCTCAAGGGCCAATCCAGGATTCGGTGAAATAAATCTAGACAGCTCAGTCTGCTAAATCTCTCGGAATGGGGTCGACCCAAGCTTTGAAAATTTTCTCGGGAAAAGAAAGAACTTTGCACCCCAATGTGGGTGTGTGTGTGTGTGTGTGTGTGTGTGCGTGCGTGCGTGTGTGTGTGTGTGTGAGTGTGTGTGTGTATGTGTGTGTGTATGTGTTTGTGGGTGTGTGTGTTTGTGTGTGAGTGTGTGTGTGTATGTGTGTGTGTGTGTGTGTGTGTGTGTGTGTGTGTGTGTGTGACAAGGCTCGCGAGACTCACTTGACGATGAAGTCGAACTCGGCCCCGCAGAGCATGATGACCCCGAGGAACGTGGTCACCGCCCCGTGCACGACCGGCGCGAACATGTGCTCCATCGTCATCTTCATGCGCCGGTTCCGACTCCCTATGCACGTCAAATAGCCCTGAAAAAATACACGCAGATTGCATAATGAGTATGAGCAGCGACAAGACACACAGACGCGGCGCCCAAACGCAACACTCGGATGGAGGGCCTGACTCTCTATTCGCGTCAAACAACCGTGAGTAATTTTTACGTATGCGGGAAAAGTGAGCAGACGCACAGACGCGGCGTCAATGGAGGGCCTGACTCTCCATTTCAACGTCAAATGACCCTGTACAATAAGACGCAGATTGCGCAATGAGCATGCGCGTCCAGAGCGACCCCTATTGGACGGCCGCAAAATGGGAAGAATATCCAGGCACGAAAGGGTTGCAACTGCATCGCCAAACGAGGGAGGACATCAATTCTTCGCATTGGTCAAAGGGGGTTGCACCCCACGAGCCCCTGCCCCTGGATCCGCCCGGCCCCTGAGGAGTGAGCAGCCACACAGTCGTGGCGCCAAACGCAACACTCAGATGGGGGGCCTGGCACAAAACGTTCATTTCGAGCCATTACACACGGAAATCGTCATTGCACAATCAGATAAACGTTTTTCTTTCTGTAGTTTTCAGTTCTCAGACTTTTACGCAACGTAGAATCTCAAACAAGTAGAGGGGGATTTACGATCGAGGAGGACCCAATCCTGACCCGATCCGATTCAATTCCTGAACATTTCCGTCTTGCGAATAAATTTCAGGGGGTTCATTCTTTGCAGGTCAAGGGGCGCAGACACCCCTGGATCCGCCCCTGGTTGAATACCAACGCACTGCGTGGGGTGGTGGAAATTAAGACGACGCGCCCCCACCCAACTGTCTCAAGTGGCACCAAAGTGGTTTCTGCCCCCGCCGCACCTTTCAAAGCGCAGATATCTGCGCGACAAGGTTTCGTTCCCACAAATGGCTCAACACTGATGAGGCTACATTTTCAACATTTTGCGCGCAAAAAAGCGTGGGTCTCAATTTCAACACACGCACTCTTTTTCCATTTGCCAGTGTCAAGCTCTCGAAAATACCCCCCGCTACAGAGATTTGCGTGTGTTGCGTCAGGTGATCTCCACGACTAATGAACTGAGCTTTCCAGCATTGCCTCAGGAGACTAGAACTCGAATCGCTGCGCATCAGCAAACTTGAACACACAAGCTGAAGTGGACACAAAAGCACTTTTCGAGTGCGAGTACTCACAAGGGAGACACGTGCATGAGTAACAACTCACGAGGCATAGTACACCCACATGAGTAGGTTCTCCAGAAGAACTTGTGTGCGCCCGCCCACCCGCTCACACACACACACACACACACACACACACACACACACACACACACAACACACACGAATGCACGCAGACGCGCGAGAAAACTCGTGCACACATGCTGAGTTTTGCAACAGCCCGGGCCTTTTCTCTACATTCACGAAGGGAAAACGAAGCGCGCGCAGAACTACCACACAGACGCGGGTGAGCAAAAATTTGTGCACGCACACATATCACACACACGCACAGCACAGTACTCACGAGGGAGATGTGGACGGTGAACTCGACCCCGATCCCGACGGACACGATCAGCAGTACGGCGGGAATCGCGCTCAGCTTGATGCCGACGAGCCCCATGAAGCCGAACAGCTCCACGACCATCATCGCGAGCACCGCCACCTGGCGACGACAACAATATACGCGTGGAGATGGTGTTGTACGGGACTGACATCCGCTACTGGAGTGGCCATCAAGATCCAGGGTGTGTACGGAACTTACACCCCCGTATTTGTGTGGGTACCAAATTCCAGGGGTGGGTCTGGAGCATCGGGATACGGAGCCAGAGCCCTTCCACCGACAGACCCAACCAGTGTATGTGAAAACACATTGAAGGACGAGAAGAAAGCGGCCATCACTGGGTTTAGATACGAGCATCCAAATTGATGTGTTGGGGAAAACCCTGCACACACGGGCGTGAAAACGACGTAAATACGAACTCGCCTTCGGGTGACAGTTGTGAATGAAACGAGTTTCTGCATTTCCAACGTGTTTGTGACAGGTCACGTCTCTCGGGGGACGCCTGGGGTTTTCGCTTTCCCCCATCCACCCCCGAAAAATACGCGGAACTCACCACAATGATAGCGATCCAGGGGTTGACGAGCACGAGGGTCAGCACGATGAAGATCGCGCCCAGCACGCAGATGAGCGATAACATGAGGTAGAAGCGCAGGTTCAGGTACTGCTCCCAGAAGGTGAAGGGGATGCCGGTCGGGTAGTTGGGGAGGCCCCGCTCCTGGAAGGCGTCGCAGATATCCCGGATCTGCTCGATGGTGGCCGTAATCTCCCGAGTCTCCCCGAGGTTGTTCAGGTAGAACGGCATCTGCGCGTACACGAACGCCTGCGACTTGGGAACTGCAAACAGAGAAGTGTGCGTGTGTGTGAACGAGGTATGCGTGCATCGCAGGTTGTTCATGTGGAACGTCTGCGCGTGCACAAACGCCTGCGACTTCAGACAAAAGTGCGTGTGTATCACTGAGGTATGCGTGCAACTTGCTCATAAAATAGACCGTGACCGAAGGGAAACCTTTTGCTCGTGCATTTTACATACAAAATTCTCCATGTTTGAAGGACGGAATGACAGTGGAAATGCAGCATTTGGAGTTTTGATGCCAAATTCACGGGTCCTTGCTGAATTTGACAGGAATTGACTCACTTCTGAGCTCGACGTCGGTGTCGAAGTACCACACCATGGGCACGGGGTGGAACGCCGCCTGAGACGCCGAGTACGCCATGGCGTCGTTGGACGTCCACGCCGTCACGTAGTTGTAAAACGCCTTCCGGTTGATGACGCCGTCGTCGTCCACCAGTCGGTTCGTCAACACCTGGAGTCGATGAGAGACACAGAATAGTAGATTGTCACTTCCGACAAGACCAAACAAGAACACTTGCAAATACGGAAACGTGTCACAGTTTGTTCGGTTTGAAAAGTTCAGAAAAATTTCCAACTTGACGGACAGTACAGCAGGCAAACTGCTGCGGTACAAACACAACGCACCACGGAGCAGTCGGTGTGGTGAAAACAAATGGATGATCACCTCAATCTGAACGGAATCAGCCACACCGAAGTTGGAGTGGACTTGGTAAATCAAAGTCGGAAAAACTCCTTGAAACCGCTCGAAAAGCCAGGAGGCCAGAAGGAGCACTTCACCCGTATTTATGCGGCAATAGCCGAACCCTTGAGGTTCTCTCGGTGCCTCCTTCCATCAACCTCCCGAACCGAGCTTTTTCTTCCCATTGGCTTTCTCTCTCTCGCTGCTCTCAGCAGACTCGGTGGCACCTTTGTCGGAGGAACTGCCCTTTTCCACTCAGTCCGACAACAACTCAAGAGGGTCCCGTTTGCTGGGAGAGAGTGAGTGAGGGGCCTGGTGCCCGGTGGCTCCGCGCAGCCACCGGAACCGTGGTGCCCTCCAGGGGCGGATCCAGAATCAGGAGGGGAGGTAAGGCTCGATCCCAAACTTTAACACCGGAGGTGATCTCTGGGTGAAATTTTGTGTGGAGGCGAGTGGGTGCATGATTGTGTGCGTGCGTGTGTGGCGTGTTTTTTGTGCATTTGTGTGTATCATACACTGTACCCGTGTGTGTGTGTGTGTGTGTGTGTGTGTGTGTGTGTGTGTGTGAGAATGTGTGTGTGTGAGAGAGAGAGAGTCACGAACTGCTTCTGGGTGTGTGTGTGTGTGTGTGTGTGTGTGTGTTTGTGTGTGTGTGTGTGTGTGTGTGTGCTGTGTGTGTGTGTATGTTGTGCGCGCGCTCTGAGCAGTGACACGCGCTGAATCGAACACCCCCAATCCTCCCTCCCTACCTGGTCCTTGTCGACGGGGTTGTCGATGTCGCCGGTCTGCACGAGCAGCTTGTAGGCGAAGACGCCCTCGTGCGTCGCGTTGTGGAACCACTCGTCACGCGTGATGCGGCCCTGCGCCACGTCAGCGTCGAACTGCCGCTGCAGGTCTGAGGCGATAAAACACGCGCTAAAATTTACAATCGGCCCTGGATAATGTGTGCACTCAGCGAGTTTGAAATCCCGCTTACTTTGAGCAAATTCCAGGGATGGACACCAATCAGATTGGGAAACCACCAACTAATACGTCGATAATCAAGCCGTTGGACAACCCATTTCGCACCGACGGGGAGTGGGAGTGAGGAAAGAACGGGTTGGTCTCCCCCCCCCCCCCGATGGGTCTTGCAAAACGTTCACCTTCACCACACACGAGACGGCGCAAGTACAACGCAGGAATGATCTCGACTTGAACCCAGGTTGAGTCTGCATTTCGAATTTCACACACACACACACACACACACACAAAAACAAACACACACACACACACACACGGAATTTGAATCCGTACGCGAGGCGCGCACTTTCCCAACCAACAAACTTTATTTCTGCGATTCAGTTCGGCAAAAATCCCCGACTTTGTGGCGAACACTCGTGATGCAGCTTTTTGAAAAAGCAAACTCTGCCCAGACAGATCGCAATGCAGTCTCCTTGGATTCGTCTAATCCCGATAACTTTTGCCATTGCTCTTAGGGTATGCCGTGAGGGTACGCTCCTCAGGTATGTTCGCACCTGTCGGCTTCGTCTTTGATCTTTGGCACTTCTGGCAAATGTTCCTTCAGATCTCCGCTTTTTCGCAACATCAGTTGAAGGATTTTTTGCCAAAAGGATCAGAAAATTTTTGTGTCAAGTGATTGTTGCTTTTTGACAAAAACTTTTGAAAAGAACATTCAAACATTCGGACTGATCAGAATCTTGAGTTCAAACACAAATGTTCTTATTTTTTGTGGTTCAACCTCTTCAGCATTCAAATGATTCGCATCTAGGAGATAAAGAAAAAAGCGTTCAAATCATAACAGAGTGTCAGTATCATTCGTAGCCAGCCACTGTGGGCTCCGACCTGTTCCACACTGAATGCGTCTGCGTTCTGTCCCTGTCGAAGCGATTCGGTCGCGCGGCGTCGCAAACGACGACGCAGCGTCCGTTGACCTGCACAGAGACGCAGCGCACGGCGCGTCCAGTGGGAACCAGGGTTCCACGGTCTATCGACGCCCACAGAGGAGCGGAACGAGCGATTGTGTGGTCTGACACTTGTTTCCATTGTGGGAGATTTCTCATTCTTGAGCACCGAACCCCCCAGTGGTGAGAACAAAGGGGAGGATCCAGAATATTGTTCCTTTGTGGGGTTTCTCAACTTTTGGAATTTTCACTCTGTGAAATTTGCATCTCCTCGCGCGAAAATAACCAGCAACTGAAATTTTCAGGTCAGCGAGGGTGCGGCCCCTGGATCCGCCCCTGGAGATGCTCGGTGCAGTTTGCATCGACTGACCCCGCCAGCGGCGGTGATAACAAAATCCATCACCATTCGTCTTCTCGAAAATTCCCTCCCATGGAAACGTACGACTGACTGAGCGAGTGAAAATGAACTCAAGATTGCAAGCAACACGTGAAGGTGCCAGTCTGGGTCAGTCTCGGAATCGCAGTGGCTCAAGGATTCGAACCCAGCTGCCTCACCGGAGGTGTGACTGGACACACACGCCACATTCAAAAGATCCAGAGAACCCAAGCAATGGCAGGCTCGCTAACCGTCCGGGTTGGATCCAGATCGTCGAAAGGTCTTGACTCTTGGAGGGGGAGGGAACAATCAGCGTCTGCGGCACAAAAACTTGTTTTTGCGAAGGATTTTGCGCACCGTTCCGTCCCCTGGTTCCCCTTCCCTTCTCTGATAAATCACATGCACCCTCACTTTTATCAGACAGCGCGAGAGACAGTGCGCGCAACACTCCCGAGTCAATCTATTCACAGTAATTATCGGAAAACCCATCAAACTTCACCCGAGCCTCACAATCTGATGGAGGAAGGACTGGCCAGACAGAGCGCGGGGTCAAATAAATCAGTGCCGTGAATGGAAAAACACGGGGCACATCCTCTTCCACCCACACCTCGGTTTGGCAGTGATAACCACAGGAATTATTGCGCCTATCTCCGACACTCGTGGACCACCTCGAGTCAATTCATCAAAGCGCGTCGGCGGCATCAAAATCTTCACATTTGCATGCATTTCCAAGCAAAATTTCCAGCTGTTGTAAATTTTTCCTGTCTGTACTGGAAAATTCCCACACTGACCAACTGCACGAATTGTCTGATCAAAACAACGCAGAGAAGGTATCTTGGAATCCAACCTCACAGGGTCTCTTCTCGGTCGCTCCAGTCACGCAGCAAGGGTCCGGGAAGGGGCCCTCTGGACCCGAGAAGATGGGGGAGTTGGGGGGCTCTGGTTCCAGGGAGAAGCAGTGTGGACCGGCCTTTCGGGGGGCGGGGGTGGCCCCCAGGGAATAGGAGGGGCCAGGAGCGGGCGCTCCTTTGGGATCGTCGGTCGCACTCACCTTTGAGCCAGTCGCGCATCAGCGAGAGCCAGAACTTGGGCAGCGAGCCGTCGTTCCTCTTGACGATCGTGTGCACGTTTTGGAAGGACGCGTGGTACTCGTAGATCAGTTTCTGGTTGTTCGGGTAGTCGAACTTGTCCTGCAATCACAAACGGTACGATTCCGATCAGGAACAGCGCAAAACGAGAAGGGACACAACCTGAACACGCAAACCGTTCAGTCATACTTATCGAACCACACACACACACACACACACACACACACACACACACACACACACACACACACACACACACACACAGAGGAAACCTGGGTCACAAAACTCACCATAGTGACGGCGTACATGTTGTAGAAGCCGAAGTATTTCTCCTGCGCCTCGACGAACTTGTACTCGTTGGTGTCACGTGGCACGAGGTCGGTCAGATCGAGGCCGTCCTTGACCCTCACCGTCCCGATGACCCCGAAGACGAGCAGCGCCACGAAGCCCGT
>JAAUXT010134108.1_pt1 | contig 10633 bp, 9 predicted proteins | sample 7278171 | NCBI WGS metagenome assembly JAAUXT01 (sample SAMN14350112, study PRJNA611818) | marine sediment metagenome | isolation source: surface marine sediment (1.8m) | place: French Polynesia: Moorea | collected 2018-08 | reverse complement strand
TTGCCTGAGATGCCATATATATGCATGTATACATTGATGGACCATGTGGACCAATTGTCCCAGGCCAGCACCAATAGCCACCATTTGACCCATACAGGACAGGATGGGATGGGACAGGACAGGACGGGATGGGACAGGACGGGACGGGATGGGACGGGACGGGACGGGACAAGCGGGACACCTTGCCTGAGATGCCATATATGTGCTTGTATATATTGATGGACCATGTGGACCAATTGTCCCAGGCCAGCACCAATAGCCACCAATTAACCCCTACAAGGGGGGGGGTGTGACATACGGGACACAGGACATGGGACATGGGACAAAGCAGGACACCTTCACTTAGTTGGCATATATACCGAAAAAAAATTTGGCACTACCACTAAGTGCTCTTCCCTAAAGGGACTTCGCACAATAATGCAACATGACAAAAAGGCCATGCTATGCAGAGTAAAGGGCAAATAATTTATGACATCAACTTTTTGCACACAAAGCCAGGGTTATTAAGATTGATTTTGTGCCTTTTAGTACTGACAGTTTGAAACTATATCCAGTGTTCCAGTCATCAATTATTGCAGAGGGTACTGAGTGGAAGTGGATGCTTGGTGCAAAGAGACCGCAAAAAGCTTCATGAGCAGTTGTTGTGATGCCAAAGCCTTCCTGGAACAGGGCAATTTGATAAATTGTGTGCCTTTTGGTGGTGACAGTTTGTTTCAACCATCAATTATTGCAGGGGGTATTGAATGGAAATGGATACGTGATGGTCAGATATCATCAAAAGCTCACAGATACACACAAACCTGCTGCCAACTCTGAATTAGCACTTGCTGAAACCTTTATTTGTTGGCACAGAAAGGTCGGCTGAACTTTGTCAGCACATTATGCTGCATTATAATGTCTCTGATGACCTTCAGTGTGTTTCGATGGTCAGAAAGGTCAATGTTTCTTTTTGAAAAAGCATTGGGAAAAGTGAAGAGGACCCAACTCGACTGTGCTGCACTTCGGATGACAATGTTGTGTGTTTTCATCAGGAATGTTGCGGCTGTGTTCCTATCAGGTTTGGGGAAGTTTCGTTTTGTATTCACCTGCTTGTTCTCAGATGGCAGCAGAAACTACAAGACTGAGTCTGCCAAGGAGGAAAATTTTCAGGGTGGTTATGTGGCCAGACACTATGTTGTATTGGCCTTGTGTTCAGATCCCAAGGTTTGCTTTGTTGTTGGTCTGAGATGCCCATTGTTTCAGGCTTTGTTCTCATTGGTGCAGAGCACAATATTGCTCTAAATAAAGCAGCCTATCACAGCTCAACCTTTGTGGGAATCACAACTCCTGACAAAGCTGTTGGTAAGTTCATATCCAACAGTATTGTAGTATTCACAATTTGTTATTTACCTGAATCACACTCTTTGGTAGTTTTTTGATCTTTCAAGATGGCAATTTGGCCACCAACTATGAAGCATGTTCCATAACAAAACAGATGCCAGGGTCTTGGTGGTTGGTCGATTTAGGTCAGAATTACACAGTGAAGAAAGTTCAAATAACAAATAGAGGAGATTATTGCTCTTTTTGTGGTCAGCGTCAAATTCATCAATCAAACTGTATTTTTCATTCTGACTAATTTTCTCCATTTTATTTAAACTGACTTGGCAAGTTCAGTTGAAGCAGGCAGGCCCTTGTATTTTTCAGCTGAGAGACTATCAAACTTTTACATCTCTGTTGGGAACAGTTTCAATGCATCTGATACCAGCTCATTTTCTCCAACATTTTATTCACTGTGTCACTATCAGCAAGATGCATTTGGTCATGGAGAAACTAAACTGTTTTCTTGTTCTCAAGCTCTGACAGGAAGATATGTTGCAATATATTTTCCAATGAGTAAGTCAATGTATCTGACACTTTGTGAAGTGGAAGTCTTTACACACGTGGAGCCACGAGGTACCAGTTTAATAAAACATTTGTCATGTAAACAGTGCATTCTTATGCATTTGTCTTGTTTCCCACTGCAACTAAAGTCACTTCATTTCTGAGATAATTTTTGCAGAATCCCACAGAAACTGTCATCACTTCTACAGAAGGCCAGCAGGAAGTTACAGACTTTTGGCTGAGTACCCTGAGGATCTTGGATTCTGCCAGGAGAGGTGTATACAACATCCAGAATGTGTTGGTGTTGGACGAAATGAAACTGCAGAAGGGAGCACATGCTGGGTACTTGCCATACCTTATCCATCTGGGTATGTCCATGTGTGGGTACACCAGCCTTATGAACTGGCCATTCCATGAAAACCACAAGATCCATGAAGAAAAACCGAAGCAGACCAAATGTGGTACAATGACGTTTGTCTATTGTGAATGAATACAGACTTGGTTGGGATAAAGACACTCCCATCTTCAGCACACTGACATCCAAAACATGTTTGTTTTCTGCTCACTTCGCACAGAACGAAACCTTCTCACAGAAAATATGGTCGTAGTCATCTCAGTGGGCTCCCATATCAACTGAACGACAAACACAAATTGGGCGAATAAAATGAACTTACCTGATGCGAGCAAATGCCTTAAATTCAGCTTTTTCGTGTGTGACTAGGAGACAGATACAGTGTCAGAAGTTTGTAGAGTTGTGAAAGTGGTCACCAAATCATGAGAGAACAAAGAGTTGTGTTGTATGCGCGGCACTGTTCATTCGTTCATTCAGTTCTTCAAATAGACAAAATGGGGTTGGTGAGAATAATGCCGGAGATTAAAAATGCGGGAGGTTCAATGACTAAAATATGTCAGAGCATGTGTTTGCGGCTGTGAGGGTTGAGGGTTGTTACTTTCATCAGTTGAACTCAAAAGTTCAAGATTGGTTTCATCTATCAGTTCAACCAAACTGATTGCTTTGAAATGATAAAAGTGTAAAATCCTTTGTGCAAACAACAGAGAGCATGATGCAGCAGGAAGGATATTGGTTGAATCTCAAAACTTGGGAATCTTGCTTGGGCAATGGGCAATGGGCGACCTCCCTGGAGGTATTTGTACACACAACCAGCAAAATTGAAATGCAGAGATTTGAGCAGCAGTTGTTTTGCAATCATCAACCCAAAGGTACAGGTGCCAGTAGAAATCCCTCCCTCAAGCAGCAACAACACTAAACACAAATACCCATTCTTGGCAAAATGAAGCTCATATATATGATAAATTGACTTTATTTTCTAGAATTGTCTGCTAAAGAGCTAATGGAATTAGGATTGATTTTTTGCCTTTTTGTGCTGAGAGTTTGAAACTATATTCAGTGCTCCAACCATCAATTATTACAAAGGGTACTGAGTGGAAGTGGATGCTTGCTGCTGAGCTTCTAACAAAACCTTGCAGCTGATACTTTCACTGCAAATTAGCAGTTGATTTCATGCTAAAAAGCCTTGTTGGCACAGAAATCACTTGAAGCTTTCCTGGCACAATAGGCTCTGTTGCTATCACTCTCTGGGGACTTCTCTGGGGACTTCTATCTTGTTTCGATTGTCAGTGCAGCTGATGTTTCTAGTGGATAAAGATTGAGAACACCAAATGGGCCACACGAAACTGTGCTGAAGTTTGGAGGACAATAATGCCAGTTTTCACTGTGAACGTCGTTACTGTGTTCCTCTCAGGTTTGGAGAAAGCCTTTTTGTCTGGATATTTGTGATGTCGAATGTCAGAGTAAAGTTACAGACCAGTCTGTGCCGGGTTTTTAATCCTTGGATTGAAACACAACACTTTAAATAAAAATTGCTGTTTGAAACAAATCTGTGATTGTTTGGCTGTTGTTCTGAGAAACATATCATTTCAGGTTTTGTTCTCATTGGTGCAGAAAGCAATATTGCTCTGAACAAAGCAGCCTATCACAGCTCAACTTTCAGTCATTTCACAACTGCTGACAAAGCTGTTGGTAAGTTTACATCCAAAAGTATTGCTGTATTCGCAGTTTGTCATTTGCCTTGTCAAAAAGCACAATGGTTTGATTTTTTCTTCTTTCAAGATGGCAATATGGCCACACACTATGGAGCATGTTCTATAACACTAATCACGCCAGGTTCTTGGTGGCTGGTGGATTTGGGTCAGAATTACGCAATAGAGAGGATTAAAATTACAAACAGAGGAGATTGTTGTGGTTAGTATAATTGTCTGTTTTCAATCTCATTGAAATTGTTCGAGTTTACCAAGTGTACTGAAGCAGACTTCTTTCTTGCAGCTGATAGACTGTCAGATTTTTACATCTCTGTTGGGAATCAGTTCAATCCATCAGATACAAGCTGTTTTCCTCCAACTTTTTTCTCACTCTGTCACTATCAGAAAGATGCATTTCCTGGTGGACAAACAAGAACATTTTACTGTGTGGGAGCTCCAATAGGAAGATATGTTGCAATATATTTTCCAATTAGCAAATCAATGCATCTGACTCTTTGTGAGGTAGAAGTGTTTGGGCACATACACATGGAGCCAAGTGGTAAGTGGTTGGGTTTACCCAATTGTCCATGAAAGCACTGTCTACTTTCTTTGAGTGGAACAATTATCATGTGTTCCATTCATACCACAAGTCAAAGTATCTCTTGGACCATTTGCTTCTGAAATTTCCAGGGTCTTCTAGAAACTGTCATCACTTCTATAGAAAACCAGCAGGAACTTATAGTCTTTTGACCCAGTACCCTGAGGAACTTACATTCTGTCAGGAGATGTGCATTCAGCATCCAGAATGTGTTGGTGTTGGAAGAAATGGAACAGGAGCAGAGCTCACATGCATGGTGTTGTCTGCACCTTACCCATGTGGGTATGCTCATGTGTGGGTGATCCAACCTTATGAACTTGCCATTTCATGAACACCACCTGCTACAATCAGAGAAGAAGAATATGGTTGGCATTTTAGAAATGGGCTGTTCCTGTTGGCTTTTCTTTGCATGATGTATATTTTTTTGTTTGAAAGGAGAAGATGTTTTTTGGTTATGTTTGGTTGAAAAGGTATTTTTTGCATACCTGCTCACATTACACACACAACCGCCCTTAAAGGCAGACGCATTGCACTGATGCTCACATGCTCAGATTTCAACAGAAAAACACATGTTCAAAGACTGGAGACGCTATTGGAACAAGCAAAACAGTGTTTCATGCAGCCATCGGTGTAAATAGCACACAGGAAATAAAGAAGCAAAATCAAGTTTGAACAGTTGCGTTTCCTTATTTTGCCCATTTTGTTGACAACCATTGTGCTTGACAACCAAGCAAAAGCCCCACCTGACTCCAAGACAACTGCCTGTTGGTACTTTCTGTTGGAGGGGGCCCAGTGTCGTGGGAGTTTGGGGCTTGAGTTCTGTAACTGGCTGACGTTGCTTCTGGAATTGGTAAAAATTAGAAAACTTTCCTGGTGTTTCAATGGAGCTTGGCATGACCATGCATCCCAAACAAATGTGAAGTAAGCATGTCTGGCAGATGCAAACACCTGTGTTGTTTTGGCCTCCCTTCCTTTGATCAAAAACTTCAAATAAATCCTTGTTCCATGATGTTGTTGGAGCTGTGACATTGTCTCACATGACACCGAACTTTTTTTGCCCTCCATAAATGTTACTTAACAAAGGGTCAGGCGCCAGACGAGACCAATGTTCCCCCCGTAGAACTCCAAACTCAGGACACAATTTTGTCCCAACTCCCACATTTTGAACTGACAGTAGAGAAACGTCTGCGGTATGTCTCAACATTTGCTCATCCGTGCATTCAGGAAAAAACAGGATTGTTTTTCCAGAAAGAGCTTTTCGGTGTACAAGAAAAGGAAATGGTCCTGTGTCTGTTGTAAGTGTGTGACGCATCTTCGTTGAGAATTCAGCCATGAGATCAAGGCAGAACATCATTGGAGTGCACATTCCCAACACAGTTGGATCTACCCACACCAATAATATGCACCGCTGAAACAAAAAAAGTTTCCCATGTGGAACAACAGCAGAATAAGGGCAACAAAAGCTCAGAATGATGTTATGTGTGTTGCTTTCACTGCACCGGATGTCCTTACAAATTTTAAACTGGATGCATCAATATTTGGTGTGACCATTCAAAGTGTTTCCTGTCAGTCCATTGTGTTCAACAACCAGATGCTGGGAGACAACAGCAGTATTTGATATTTCTCGGAAAAGTCAATTGTTGTTTGCAGCAAAACTATTTCAATTGAACATGTCACCCGCAAATATTTCTGCAGGAAGACTTTACCTGATCACTGGGAAATCTCACAAAATGACCATGTTTACAATCTGTTTGATGTTGATGACAGGAAAGGACTGCTTGTTTTGCTCAAAAAATAACCAGTGTGGTTGCAAAAAATATATGGCTTTCACAGAAATGCGCATGCACCCTTGTTGTTTTGAGATTGTTCTGAGAGTTGTCATTGCAGGTTGTTTTGTGGCTGGCATAGAATTCAACTTGGCTCTGAACAAGCCAGCCTTCCAGAGCTCAGACTACGCAAGCAAAAGTGTACCAGGGAAAGCCGTGGGTATGTTCTGGTTCGCCCCATGGCTTTGTGTGCAGTGCTAACACACCAAAAATATTCACATCATTGTACTTTTGTTCACTTTTCTCAAACCAAAAAAAGTTGCTGGAATTTTTGTCAGGATGGCTAAGAAATTACAATTTGGTAAAGAAGGCCATTCACACAGCATGTGGTCTTTTGGTGATGAAACTGTTCTTTTTGCACACAAGTACCTGAAGCAAATCAGGAAAAAGATGTAACTGCTGACTTTTTCATTCAAGATGGAAACCTTGACACAAACTACCATGGAGGATCCTGTGCTTGCACGAAAAATGAAAATGGTGCCTGGTGGCTGGTGGATCTGGGGCAAAAATACAGTATCCCGTGTTCAACTGACAAACAGAGGAGACTGTTGTGGTCAGGACACAAATTTTATCTCTTGCATGTTCAAATTGGGTGTTTTGAATAAAAAAACAGCTTGTGACACATTTTCTTGTTCACAGGTCCTAGACTGGCAGATTTCTACATCAGCATTGGGAACAGTTTCAACACAAGTGATCCAAGTTCCTTTGATCCAATAAGCTTCTTCACATGTTATTATCAGGAGGATCAACTAAAATCAGGAGAACCCAGGGAATTCCACCAAAGAGTTGGAAGGCAGATTTGTTGCAGTTCATTTTCCCATGACCAGGAGAATGTACCTCACACTCTGTGAAGTGGAAGTATTTGGTACCTAAAGTTTTAAACTTTTCTTTTTTGAAATGGTGAAACAAACAAAGCTTCATTTTGTGACTGGACAATGTGAGATAGCCCCACACATCTGCGGCAGTGATAAATCAGCTTACTCAACAAAAAATGAAGCTGGTTCTGAGTATTTCCACATGGGAACAAACTGTTGGTCTTCATCTTTTCAGAGTCATCTAGAACCTGCCATAACTTCTACAAGAAGCCATTAGGAATTTACAAGTACCAGCTTCTGGCTCAATACCCTGAAGAACTGGCATTTTGCTTGCAAAAGTGTCTTCAGTCTCCAAAATGCGCTGCCATTGGACAAAGTGAAAGCAATGCTGAGGAATGCATTGTATTGGGTGCACCATCCACAGTTCAAGATGTGTGGGTGAAAGAACCTTATGAACTGGTAGTTCCATAAATAGCACACTATTTGTTGCTTTGAACTCATATGAGAAGAGTGGTATTGGTAGTAGATGTGCCTGTTTCTATCATTGAAGGCATTGTCAAAGCAGATTTTTGTGAAGTGCTTTTCCCTTGTTCCTGAAATAAAATATAATTATAACATGTTTTTCATCAGTTGTGAGCAACCAATTCTGTTAGATCAGCAAACATAATCCCAACATTTCAACAGCACTGCACTAATATGATACACAATGGATGGCAATCAAAGACAACTTCAAATGCAGCAGTGGGATCCTCTTGACACTGCCATCCTGTCTGGCAAACATTTCAGAGAAATTGCAGAAGAGGTGAAGTCAAACAGCTGTTCCTCATTGACATTCTGTCCGGACTGGAAACGTGAACTCATTGCAAGTTTGGACTAGACAGGTTGAGCTTGTTTTTTCAGTCACACAAAGAAGCAAACAGGTGTTCAGCCAGAAACTTCAAAACAAACATGGCGAACATAAAGGGTCCACACACACAGAAAAGAGAAGGACTGGTTCTCCAACTTGTCCTAAGAATTTGCAGAACAAAACAGAAGGAACAAGGAAACAATAGACCCATTAACTCATTCTGTGCCAATGAAGTTTCACTGAAGATTGTTGTTCAGTTTGTATGCTAAAGATAGAGTAATTTTTGGGTACAGTATTTGTAGCACTATTATTGCAACTTTCAAGCTGGGCTCATGAACACTGGGTGTGACCTTTTGAAGTATTCCGTGCAGGTCTATTGTGTACAGCAAACAGATACCAGTAAACTTCGACATTCCTTCCATATTTAATGGTTGTTTGTAGCCAAACGACTCCAGCTTAACATACCCAATGGGATCACTTCTGTACGAAAACTGCACTTCGGGTCAGGCGCTCTTGGAACAGCACAAAACCTCACCAAAACACAATGAACGTGTTCACAATTTCTTTGCTGTTGACGACAGGGAAGGATTGTTTCTTTATAGATCTGGCTGAACAAACAACAACTGTAGTTGCTTTCAATGAAGCATGTGGAGTGATGTGCGAGTGATGTGCCCATTTAATTGTTAAATTGAACTCCTTTTTCTGACAGTTGTTATTGCAGGTTGTGTAGTTGCTGCTGCACAAGATAATTTGGCTCTGAACAAAACTGCTTATCAAAGCAGAACTTACGAGACTGCAGGTGCAGACAGAGCAGTGGGTAGGTTCTGCTTTGCCCCTTGTCTTTTATCTCTTCCCGCCAGACCAGAAATTCACGGTCTGGCTTGTTCGCTCACTCAATCTCAGTCAAATATTGGGTGCGCATGAGTCTTTTGGTACTGAATGCAACTCATGGTGCTTGTTCAAGCAGTCTTGTGGTAGTCTTGAAAATCTTCCATTTGACTTCAGTTCTGATAACAGAAAGGTCTTCCAGGAAAAGACACAAACAGCTAAAGAAGCTGATATTCTCTTTTTTCAAGATGGAAATTTTGGGACAAACTACCATGAAGGATCTTGCACTCACACCAAACACGATCCAGGCTCCTGGTGGCTGGTGGATCTCGGGCAAAAATATAGAATATCCAGAGTTCAAGTGACAAACCAAGGAGACTGTTGTGGTATATAGATCTATCTCTTGGAATTATTGATGTTAAAAGTTGTATTTCTGCTTTCTGGAACAGTTTATTGTTCATAGGTTACAGACTAACAGATTTCTACATCAGCATTGGAAACAGCTTCAATGGTTGTGATCCAGCTTCTTTTGACCCAAGAAGTTTCTCCACATGTTATTATCAGAAGGATCCACTGAATGATGGAGAAACAAGGGAATTTCTTTGTGCCCAAGAGTTGGAAGGCAGATTTGTTGTTATTCATTTCTCACTGAGCAGGGCTGTGGCCCTGACACTGTGTGAAGTTCAAGTCTTTGGATCCAGAGTGCAAACTGGTAAATTTCATGGTGTTTGTTTTCAAGTTGTAGCACAATCAGACAACAAAAACACACCAGTGATTATTTCTGTTTCCTCAACCAATAGACAGCCTGATCCTAAATATCCAACTGAAACAAACATTTGCTCTTGGTGTTTTTCAGAGCCCCAGGGAACCTGCTATCACTTCCACAAAAAGCCAGCGGGAAGTTACCAGCTTCTGGATCAATACACTGAAGAACTGGCATTTTGTCAAGAAATGTGTATTCAGTCTCCCAAATGCACTGCTGTTGGAAGAAATGAAAGTGAAGCACAGACATGCGTGGTGTTGGGTGCACCATCTCCATGTGAAACTGTAGATGTGATGGTCAATGAACCTTATGAACTGGTTGTGCCCTGAGTAACACAGATTGTGAGTTTTATCCCACAAAATACGCACATTAACTGGTTATGCCTGTTTGTATCTTTGAAGGCAGTGTCATTGCAGGTGTGATGATGGATGATTTCTCCCTTTCTGAAAAAAAACAAACAAACATATTTCTTTTCATTGGTTGCGATCCACAACAACTACTTCTGCTTGCCAATTCGGAAAGAATGTAAACTTCTTTGGTTCTGAAAGATCTACCCATGTTAGAGGAGTGGACTTTTATATTTTTCTATTTGTAAGTTTGGACTCTTCAGATTGAGCTTGCCATTCACTCTGACACAATAGTATTGGTGTTCAGTTGTAACTTCAATGAAGATGAAAACAGATGAACATACAGGTCACACAATCAGAAGAATACCTTACTTGGGCATAAGATTGAGCAAAAAATAGCTCCATGGAGCTCATGGTGATTTGAGTAAATTTCAGTTGCTCTGATTTGGCTTGCTCTGATTTGGCTTGCTCTGATTTGGCTTGCTCTGATTTGGCTTGCTCTGATATGGCTCACTCTGAATTGGCTCACTCTGATTTGGGTCGCTTTTTTTGTCAAAATCCTTACTTTTTTGACTCAATATTCACAACTTGGGAACTCATTTAGCACACACCCAAAATTGAACAAATTTGACCAAATGGAAGTTTTACATATTGTTTCGCAACAATATCTACATATCAACCAAAAGAATTGCCCAGTATCCATTTTTAA
>JAAUXT010055982.1_pt1 | contig 10633 bp, 14 predicted proteins | sample 7278171 | NCBI WGS metagenome assembly JAAUXT01 (sample SAMN14350112, study PRJNA611818) | marine sediment metagenome | isolation source: surface marine sediment (1.8m) | place: French Polynesia: Moorea | collected 2018-08 | reverse complement strand
CTCTCTCTCTCTCTCTCTTGCTCACTTGCTCTCTCTTGCTCGCTCTCTCTCACTCTCTCTCTCTTGCTCTCTCTCTCTCTCTGTCTGTCTGTCTCTCTCTCTCCCTCTCCCCTCTCTCTCTCTCTCTCTCTCTCTCTCTCTCCTCCTCCTCCTCCTCCTCCTCCTCCTTCCCTCTCGACACGTACTTGTCTAAAACACTTGCAGCTCTCGTAGTAGAATCCCATATCACAGGCGGCCTCGCACTGCTTGTCCGTCAGCTTGACCTCCTGTACCGGCGCTCCGGCCGCTGGAGTCAGCAGCGTCACCGCCAGTACCGCCAGCAGCGCCGTCACCGCCAGCCGCAGCCCGCCGCTGCCGCTCCCCACCACGCTCTACAAGCAGAAAAACACAAGAATTTATTCCCTGTCAGACAGCAACAGCAACAAAGATCCATCCATTGAATTTTGCGCCTTCCGTCTGCAGATTTGCAACGGCTCGTGGTTTGTGTTCCGCACACGTTGTTCTGTGTGTTTGGTCTCACTGCATAAGAGACAACATTGGAATCGCAAAGCCCTGAGCACAGGCAGAAGACACAAAAGCAGGCAGGTGTTTTCAGTGGACCCAGGGGCTACTCATTCAGACAGTGCCTCCAGTGGGTCTGAGGACCCTTTGTTGCCACAGTGAACCCAGCCAGTCCAGGGGCCTCACGATTCAAAGAGTTTCTACCACGCTGCCGTCACACAGCCTCTCGTACGTGACCTCATTGTGGTAGAAGTGAGTTCACCCACTGCAAAAAAGTTCCTGTGAAATCATACAATGACTTTTCGAAACCTTTGGTTGAGTATGAGTTTGTATGAGTTTTGCAGCGTGGGTGAACCTTTACATCTCCAGCTGACGTTGCGGCCCCGCGTTTCTGGTGTACTCTACGGATTTTGTGCACTGTCTCAAAAAAAGACACCCCATCGTGAGCCTTTGCATGCCATTCATCCCAGACTGCGTTTGAGCGTTTCGAACGGCCAGGTCCAAATGCACCTGGGTGAAAGATTCCCAGGGACACAAACATCCGTTGGAAGGGTGACGATGATTTCGACTCACCACACTGCATAGCTTGAGTTGGGTGGAGAGGACATCCAAGGGGTTTCTGCGGGGAAGTGGATTTTTTTTTCAACCAGGCATCATTTGGGGGGGGGGCACGAGCGCCAGACACAACCGGATGCACAACCGTGTGAGCGTCATGTACCAGTGGCGCCTTTCTGCACTCGTCAGTTTGAGACGTCATTCGTTCGCTCACTGTCTCGCCCGCACAATGCGACGCTCGCTCGGTGAGTGAGAGTCTCTGCCTCACGCTGTTCAGGTACTCGCGATCACTCCACACGACGCAACGGACGCTTGTCACGACAGAACCGGGGGCTCTTCCAGTCCCTATCCGTCTTCCCCTGTCACACGTGCCCAGGGCTCCGCGCGCGAATCCGTTTCACGCAATCAGGGCCGCATCGAGTGCTGTGGGTCGCTTGCTACGTGCGACTGTCACTCTTAAATGGGATGATTAATGTATGAGCGCACAGCGCGCTTTTCCATGGGGCACTCTAGGGGGGGGGGGTTGGCAACGCGCGTTTCTGATGTGTGGGTGAAACAGTAAGGTTGAGTTGGAAATGGGGTGGTGTGTGTGTGTGTGTGTGTGACTGCTTCACGAGCTCGATAACGTGTGTGTGCGTGTGTGTACGAGGGTATGCGTGCAAACCAGATCTCTGCGCGAGTATGTTGCTGACCTGGACTAATTATGGGTAACGACCCCAGTTTCTACATTCAGAAAGAACTCTCGTCTTCCAGATGACTCATGTTGACCTTGTCCAGGTGATTGACCACTCTTCTGAGTTCTTCTAATTCGCGGGGCAGGTTCCTCGGAGAGAAGCCAGCATCGCCAGAGACAAGTCTTCAATCACTCTGGACTGGGACACAGGATGCTCAGCACTCAAGACAAACCCAACTCACTGATCGTGTTTGTCTCTGTGGCCAGGTCACGTCTCCATGTTGCTGAAGTCGTGAGTGATTTGAACAAATCACAAATCCGCCCCCGCACACGAGCGCGAGTGCGCGCGCGTGCACACACACGCACACACACCACACACACACACACACACACACACACACACACACACACATAAGCTCGCGCGGCTCAATCGAAACGGACACGATTCGTCTGTGGTTATTCAGGTGATGGAAAATGCGCTTTTGTCTCGCTCTGTGTCTCGCCGTCTCTCTCTTTCTCTCTCTCACCACACACACACACACACACACGCACAAGCAATCTCTGTCCCAGTCTCTCTGTCTCTTGCAGTTACATGTACTTTCCTCTTTTCCTGGTTGCTCTTCTCTCTCCTTTCTGTCCCTCCTTTCCCCTCCTTTTCTCTTTCTCGTTGTCTCACGGAAAGAGCACGACGCAGCCAACATCGAGGTGTATTCGGAGACTCCTCTCGTCTGAGACCGCACGGAGCTCAACCAAGAACTGCAATCTCCAAAAGATCCAGACCGGCTCAGGGCATAGCCCCTCACCCTGAAATGTTACCCCCTTCAATTTGAAAACTCCTTGGGGTGGGCGTGCCCCCCCCCCGGACCCGATGACGCATGCGCCGGAGAGAACCGAGAGACATGAACAGCGCACGATGCACGACTCTGATCGTGACAACAACTCATTAATATTTATCCCAATCAACGGGCCACGATTTAATTTGCTCTGATTCGTGCGAAGTCGGGAAGCTTCGGTTTGTCGCTGTTCATTTTGAGCAAATTGTTCCCATACGACGTCACCGCACCTGTTCTTTCCAGCGTGTAGTGACTGGGCTCGGGGCTCCATAGTTCTGACACACACCACAAAAGCACCCAAACCCACATTTCTGATAACTGTTCTGATAATCTTCCTGGCGAGGCAGGAAGGTGGCGGACATGCTGTAAAACTGGAATCGGAACCCGCGTCCGGCCGGTGGTGTGTGCGCGACCTGCGTGCGCGTGTCTCCCCCGCGACAAGCGGCGTCATCCCTCACCCTGTGTCCCTGCCAGTTCAGCAGTGTCCCACCCATCACCAGCGACATCCCCTGCCCTCAACCTGGGGCTTTCTCCTCACAAAACAGTTGCGCCCCCTCCCTGATTGGCGGCACCCTTGGCCAGTGGGATGTCCCTCCTGTTACCAGTGGTGTGTCCCATGGTCACCAGCGTCACCATCCCCCGGCTTGTGCCCCCATGCCCGTGAAGCAGCCTCCCTCTCCCCCGGCTACTTGTGCCCGCTCCCCTGGCTAGATCGGTTCCCCACGGCCAGTGGTTTCCCCTCCCGCGTCCCCCATAAGAAGCAGCGTCCCCTCCCCCGTCTGTGGCGGTGTCCCCTCCTGAGCTCGCGCCGCCAACCCGGCTAGCATCGTCCTCCTGGTTTACGGCTCGCCCCTCCTCACAGTAAGTGGCGTCCCCCTTCCCGGCTCGCGGCGTTGTCCCCTCTCCGTCCCCGGAGATGCCCCCGGCTCGCAGCGTCTCTCTCCCGAGGCTGTCACGGTGTTCCCTCCCCGGGCTCGAGGCGTCTCCTCCCCCGGCTAGCGGTGCCCCTCACCCGGCTGACAGCGTCCCCCTCCCGGCTCGTGGCGGTGTCCCCCTCCCCAGGCTCGTGCCGCCAGCCCGGCTCGAGGCGTCCCCCTCCCCTGCTCCCCCCGCCCCCACTCGGGCAGCGCCGCCCCTAACGAGCACCGCGGAGCCTCAAAGACGCCTGTCACGTCGGTCGTCCCGGCGGAACCGGCTTCACGGCGCGCGTCCGTCCGTCCGTCCGTCCCCGGCGGGACAGACTCATCAGAGTCCCGGCTTCAGATCTCGCCTCAGCCCTTGCGCTGATTACCTGTAATTGTGATGAGTTTCTCTGTGCTGGGGTTTCCTCGGATTAAACGGGCATTGGCGTCGTCAGCGTGCGCTGTTTGCTGATCTAACGAGAGCTGCGTGCGACGGTCGCAAAACGAGTGCGTGCGTTGGGTGCGTCAGTGAGGTTCAGTGGGAAACAAGAGTTAGAGTTTGGTTCAATCAGACCTGATCCCAACCAACAGACATTGACCAAACTCCAAATCATTTGATGACAGATAAAGCAGCTGTCAGCGCAAATGATCAGGAAACGCACCGCAGATTAGAGACTCAAGTCTGGTCAAATCCAGAGTTAAACTTCCCAACTTTGAAAATTATGAAAAGCCCTCATACACCCAAACTTGGACAAAGAACAGGATGAAAGAACTATTGCAACACTTTCAAAAGCATTTCAAATGTGCTTGAATGAGAACACCCGACCAAGTCAAAGAAGACACCCCAAGTCTCACACATGTCCCATAGATTTGTGACTGCGAGCTGATCCGCTTGGACCAAGTCCAAATTTCTCGATTTGATTTTGAGGCAATAAACTCAAACACGCTGCATCATGAACATGTCGTGTCATCCACTAATTTATCAATTATTTCTGATTCACATACGACGTGAAACTGAGTCATGATTGATGTTCAAGCGCTCCCCACCAACAGGACCAAATTTAGCAAATTTCTAATTTACTGATTGGGCAGCGTGAACTGGAGCCTGTGTGTTGCATCGTCTCTTCTCGTGTGTTCCCGGAGTTAGAAACAGACCCCTGGGGAAACAGGGGTCTTGCGATGCTGTTTTCTCGTGTCGGGAGGCGATGGAAGAACAAACAAAGGTTTGATTGTGAAACGTGGGCCGCCAGAACGTCTCTGACACACGAGAAACAGCCATTCGCTCTGCTTTTCCAAGGGGTTCTCTGGTCTTTCTCTTGGTTTTCTCTTTCTCTTTCAGTTTGTTGTAAAAATGGTCCTCATGAGTGACATTGAGCGGGAAGCTTGAGCTGGGGGGAAATATTCCGAGAGAGGTAACATCACCTTGTCGCAGATATTGGCCCTTTGGTGTGGTGAATTTGGTCTTACTAGTTGGTGTAGTGGAGCCAGATCTGCCAGTTGGTGTGGTGGATCAAGCTCCACCAGATTGTGTGGTCTCCACAAGTTGGTAAGGTGGACCCGGCCCCACCAGTTTGCGTGGTGGATCTGGCCTCACCAGTTTGCGTGGTGGATCTGGCCTCACCAGTTGGTGTGGTGGATCTGGCTCCACCAGTTGGTGTGGTAAATCTGGCCCCACCAGTTGGTAAGGTGGACCCGGCCCCACCAGTTTGCGTGGTGGATCTGGCCTCACCAGTTTGCGTGGTGGATCTGGCCTCACCAGTTGGTGTGGTGGATCTGGCCTCACCAGTTGGTGTGGTGGATCTGGCCTCACCAGTTTGTGTGGTAAATCTGACCTGGCCAGTTGGTGTGGATCTGGCTCCACCAGTTGGTGAGGTGTATATCCAGCCCCACCAGTTCAGTTCTGTGAATCTGGCCCTCCGGACCAGCTGGTGCTGTGGATCTGGCTCAGGAGTCGAATGTCTGGGTGAATTGCAGACAACTGAGTCCCGCGAGACGTGACGGGAAATTATGTCCGAGTTCACAACACGAAGCCGCGTGAACCTTCCGAACCTTGTCGTGCGGATCTGTCGCGACGTGTAACGACTCAATAGGCGACGCTTCCTCTCCACTCTCCACCTCTCATGACGGGACTCTCAGCGCGCCACTCAACACGAGTCTGCTTCACACTGTCGCGCGTTGTGTCCATCTACGAGGTTCAGTCATTCAATATTTGGGATTGCCAGTGCAGTCTCCTGTGGTCAGTATCGGTCAGAAACAGCAAACAAGCGTTGCAGGTCGGGCTGTTCCCATTCAACACGAGCCTGTTTCACACTGGATCCAGGCCTCGTGCGCTGCGTCCTTTCAGGTATGACATAAAGCCCCTATTTCGCAGTTTGAACACTTACATCCGACCAAGGTAGATTTTCCCAGGGGTGGACCCACTGACCCGCTGACCCCTGGAAAAATTTGACCCCAACAACAAGCGCTGCAGGTGGGGCTGCTCCCATCTTTTCTTGTCAATTTTTCAAAGTTGAAGTCTGTCCTCTCCCAACCAATCCCAGATCCACCCTTTTTTCCACGTAAGGTGGTTGCTAATTGTGAGAAGTCAACTGCGTGCAATTTCTTTTTCCTCTGTTCCCTTATTCCAGAGCCTCTGCAAGAAATTTCACTTTGACGTCAAAAGGGATATTTTTTCTGCGGTCTACGTGAGCATTTCTATCTTCACGTACTCGAGTCTGTGTGTATCACGGATACGACTGTGGGGGCACGGAGTGCTTACTCTCAATTGACAAGAACACAGACTCAACTTGTGCCTGATGCATTGCGCTTGCAACAGACCTCAGCAGAACAAAGCATCGCTTGAGCTCGGAGCACAACCCGCAGATCCCGGGAGAGTGCGTGTGAAAACGCAGACCTCATCCGGTTGTGTCACAAATGTATTTACTGTCACCAATGCTTTTAGGCTCCATTGAGACCCTGAGTACTGAGGAGAGATCTCCGGGAACACAGAGAATAGACACGAACTCGTTTGACATGGTGGCACCGATGTTGGAACAATCGTTCTGACTCACAGTAACTCATCTAAAGCTGCTGAGTCAAGAAATGGGAACTGCAGTGGCATGTGTGTGACATGTCCACAGGGTGGGCGCAAAAGACCCCATTGAAAACTTGAAGCTTGTCACCCCAAATTGGACTCAATGGGTTTGCCTCCAGTCATTTCGAAGAGTGCGGCCCTGCACACACACACACACACACACACACACACACACACACACACACCAATGTCATTGACACAAGTTTGTAGACGTCGCACTTTGGCCCCAATCACGACCACGGAAGGTCCAGGCCCTCCAACCCTGGATTCGTTGCAGATGTCACGTAACGCACCAAAGCCCCCCCCTGCGCCAGCCCCCGAGATTGGATCACCCTCCACCAATCCGCTGGTTGCGCAGGACCCCTGGATCCATCGGCAGGAGACATGCTTCTGAATGTGTTGAGAAATTTGATCTCTCAATTGCTGTTTTACGGTCAAATGACCATTCCAACTTGGACACAGTTTTCAAATGCCGAAACAAGGACGTGACAAAAGTCAATCTCTCTCTGTCTCTCTCTGTGTCTCTGTCTCTCTGTATCTCTCTCTTTGTCCAACGGTCCTGAATCCGCCCCAGGCGTGGAAACCTGATCTCAGAAATTGGAGACTGAAGCGGCGTATCTCGTTTCCACCAGTAAAACCGGCTCCAGCTCGTGTTCTTTTGGTAGACTGACATTGATGAAGGGAACTTGAGCCGAGACACTGGAACCTGCCGCCTACGCTACGAGAAATCCGTAAGTGCAGAAACTTCCTTTGAAGTTTCAACAGTTTAAAATGGGCGCAATTCCTCCGCCCACCTGCCTCGGATGTGTGAAATTGGAATTGGAAATTAAACCCTGGGGGATTTGACTCGCTCGTTCCAAGCAGGTCTGAAAAACAATTTCTTGCGCAGGGAGGATTTGAGGCTGCAGGACATACAATCTTAATGGTTTGTCGCCAGATGCGCTTTCACACAAAATGCATGGCTGAAACTTCAGCATCAAACAATAATATTTTGCACTTCATCAGTTCAGTAAGATTTTCTTGCAAAAATTGTGTTTCTGCAGTTCTTGGTTGTGACAATGCAAGAGCGTTGGGGGTGTGGGCACTGGGACTGTGGACACTGGTTCTCCACGAGAAGTGTGCCCTGCCACCAGATATCTATTGAAGAAAACATTGCACCGCCATTCAGTCAGACGTCTCAGTTTTTTTCTCGGATGAGCTGATGATGATGAGAGCAGGTCCTCTCAGGAGTGAAATCGTGAAGAACGTGGTTTCAAGCCCCTCTCGTCAGTTCAACGTACGGACGAGGACTGCGTGTGCACATTCCATGCAGCCGTGCTGCGGGGCAACTGGTCACTCCATTCAAAGCTTTGACTTTGCACCACACACGAGGAGCTCGTAGATCTATTGAAGAATCGTCTGACTGCATGAGAATGTTTCGCCCAAAAATATACCAGTGTGCACAGTTCATCTGCTCTCAGACTGGAATTCTGGGGAAGTTGTATCACCAGCGGATTGTGGGGCTTTTGGACCCCCCTCCCTTCCGAAAAAAGAAAAACTTCCAATTTCATTTTCCAGACACGTTTTGTCCTTCCAGCACGATATCTTGGAGCTTGAGCCCCACAAATCAGACTCTAATTGCGTCCCTCAGGTCCAATCATGGATATTTCTGTTCTCAAGGAAGGCGCAACCGATCTGCGATTGTCCATCCACAGGAAAAACCAGGCACAGGAAATGGGGCCTGGAAATCTTTTTCTGTTCAAAGCATTAAATTGGGGGATGTCGGTCGAAGTCTTGCAGCTGCGCACTGAAAAATGCATCAACAAACACGAATTCTGATGATGCGCCTCTTCAATAATTCAGCGACATCATTGTGGTGCATTCAGCCGCAGATCCAGGGTGGGGCCCTGGGATATCCCTTTTGGGGACACCCCCTTCCGGGGACACCCCCTCCCAGGCCTGGTGAGAAGTGTTGAAATGACACCAGGACGAATTCGCTTCTACTCGCACATTTCGTGCAGCGGCAAAGTCAACCGATTTCACCGAAGTGCACCCTGCCTTGCTTGGTTCTCGGGCTGTGTCTCTACGTTGGCATTCGTCACAGGATGGCGGTCAACTCGTCAGTGTACTCAAACTCATATCACGAAAGGTATGCTCGCAGAAGTGAATTCGTGCTCGTACGAGAACTCGTCCGTCACTTGAATTTGGGCCCTCCAGCACAACGTTTGTGTCCCTCCTGCCCCCCAAGATGGAGCTGACCGTGACCTCTGACCTCCAAGCTGGAATCACCCCTGAACCCCACGCCCAAGGCCACGGCCTTCCCTGACCCATACCCCAAAGTGGAGCCTCCTGTGACTCCCTCTACCCCCAGGCTGAATCCACCTGTACCCCCTCGCTGGAGCTGCCCCTGACCGGTACCCCTGGCCCCTCCCCCACCACAGCTCCCCCTGGACCCCCTTCTCCCGCTGGAGCCGCGCCTCGCTTTAATTGGTATTGTGCCGGATGCAGCGCTAGTTTCACCGTCTCCCGCCTCGTCCCGTGACGAGAAATAAATCCTGGCTGCGGAGAGGCGAGTTTAGGAGGCAGGGCACACCTCGGCTCTGGTAATGAGTGGTGGATCCGACTGCGGCTCCGCTGAGGTTGATAGCGTTGAGGCCATGATGAGGACAACGCCTGTCAATAGGGACTTCATGCAACGACGTCTCACTGAACGCCGCGTCAACGCCAGCGTCAAAAAGAGCACTGTTTCCATGACACTGGCCAATCATGAAGCACCACTTGACGTTGGCGTTGACGCGGCGTTCAGTGAAACAGCGTTGCATAAAGTCCTCAATGATGTCGAGCAACGCCTTTTGTCTCCTTGATGACGCAACGGCTGCGACAAGAATTGATCAAAGCTTCGCGGTGACTGACACACCCAGTCAATTCTGGTTGTTATTGAATATTTTTGACGAAGTTGGTTGCACGGGGATGGGCCCACCGTTTTTGAGCATTTCTGAAAAAGAAGGCACCAGCAACCGACCAACCCTTTTTTGGACACATACACATACACACACACACTGTCACTCACTCACTTTCACACACACACACACATGCACACACACGCACTTTCACTCGCAAGCACACACACACACACACACATTTCACTCGCAAGCACACACACACACACACACACACACACACACACAAACACACCGCAAACCCCAAGCGCGCAATGAGACCCTGGATCCGTGCTGAGAAAGAGAGTCTGAAAACGGGTGATTGAACCCTGGGCAACCGTGCGATAGATATGAATGCACATGAATGGAAGTGGGATCATAACTTTGAGCACGGTCCACACCGCGTGATTCCCACTGGCTCGTATCTCCCTGTTGAAGGTTTGAGTGTTTCACTTGAAAACCTTCCACAGAAGTTTCTCTCATGACGTTTCAACATTGGCTTTGCACAACACCAAAACTTCGCAATGTTGACCAAGAACGCACGTAGGCGACGTCTGTTCCGTTGAATAATTAAGCGTTTTCACATTGGTGACAGCGTCAGCCTCTTGTTTTTGACCGTTTTTTGACACCCACCAATTGGGCATCAGGTTAAATTTTGACGCTGACGTCAAAATTCTTTTGAACTTTGACGTCGGCGGCACCAATGTGAAAACGGCTTTGGTCTTCCTTTTGGTCACCGTGGGCTCTTTTGGATGGAGGCAGACTGCTCCACATTTGGCAGGACAAACAGTAGGCGGGCGTCACAACGAACACAAAAATTTCACACATATCGTGGCAGAAAAAAAGAGGAAAACACGCTGTGACCTAAGGAGCAATTCACTCTCACCGCCCCTGGAAGCCACCGTGGTGGTAAACATGTTTGAGTCTGCATCTGCGTCTGTGTCGAATGTTGTTCAGAAATGGAGAGGTCCGGTGTACGAGTACCACACTGGAAAAGTCGTGTGGTCACACATCCAGAGAGGCTGGAGGATGGCATTTCCACACGGAGCGATTGGTTGAAACAGAGAGAGAGAGAGAGGGAGAGAGAGAGAGAGAGAGAGAGAGAGAGAGAGAGAGAGAGAGAGAGGGGGGGGGGGTGTGGTGAGACCAGTGGGGTGTTGTTTTAGACACAGCTCTCT
>JAAUXT010068778.1_pt1 | contig 10634 bp, 6 predicted proteins | sample 7278171 | NCBI WGS metagenome assembly JAAUXT01 (sample SAMN14350112, study PRJNA611818) | marine sediment metagenome | isolation source: surface marine sediment (1.8m) | place: French Polynesia: Moorea | collected 2018-08 | reverse complement strand
GGTTCCTAACTTTTCCTAGGAAAATTCCTGGTTAGGAACTTTCTTAGGAAAATTTTATTTTCCCAATTTAGGATTTTCCTACTTCAGGAAAAAATTCGAAAAATAGACCCCAGATGCCATATATACAAAAAAAAAAAAAAAAAAAAAAAATTGGGCACACCGCTAAGTGCTCTTCCCTAAAGGGACATCGCACAACCATGGCAATGCAAAAATGGCAATGGAGATGGCAACACAAACGTTGCGCCTCTTGAGACCCCAATGCGCAATGACGTAAATTTTTCCTCGAGAACTCAGTGCCTACACACGTTGCTATGATTGACGTCACGGAGTGACATCAGACCACAGACTTTCGACGTTGCGCCTTCTGATGTCATGCTGGACAAATCTCTGCAAGACAGAGAGCGTTTTCTTGACACAGCCGCACAAAAGTCAAACTTTTGGCTGTATTGACGTTTCTCAGGTGACAGCAACAGCATGGTCACCGAGGTAAGTTACTCTGATCAATCAGACACCATCTGAAGCTCACCAACTGCACTTGCAGTGCAGCAAAAATGGGAGACAAAATTATCGATCTCCTCAACACGTGCTTGGCTCTGGCAGCCATGTTGAAACAAACGCTGTTTTTTCTTGTCAGGTCATTTCTGTTGACGTACAGGAAATTAAACTGTCATCATTTATTGCAGAATGACTGACAGCACACAGTGCTCACCCACCCGCTCTTCTGGAGTGGGGGAAAACGGCACCAAACAAACAGAGGCCGACCCTTGGAGACCCGACAAAGCAGATTTTCTCCAAGCAATTTTGACAGCAGTCAGCATGTCGATGAAAGGGGTACGTGACCAGCTACAATCAGAAATGTCAGACATGATGTCACAGATGTTTCAAGAAGCAGAACAAGCTGGAGATTACATGGAGTGGCAAGATGACAAAGATCCAGAACCCCCGCCGAACAAGGCAGCCCAATGCAGTTTGGCGTTTGCAGGCAGTGTGCACAACATGTCAGAGTCGGATGATGAGACTCAACCGACACAGGGACCAGGGGCCACGCCCACCACCCCCCACCCCACTCAGCAAGTGAATCCAATTCCGGATAATTTGCAGAATCCAGATGTCATGCAGGCAATTCTGGCTCAGTACGAATCTCAGCATTCCCAAAAGTTGTTGGATCATACCACAGGCAGCATCACTCCTGAGTTGGCTAAAGTGTTGGAGAAGTGGTTCTATGGATCATACACAAGTGATGAAATCAAAACCAGAGTGGAGACCATCTTCAGGCCACAGAATGCAGCTGCCCTGATCCCGTGCAGGATCAATGATGAGGTTTACAATCGCCTCACAGCAGATGTCAAAGCAGCTGACAAAGAACTCAGATACATTAACAATGCAGTAGCAAAAGCCGCACAACCCCTGGCAGTGTTGTGGGATGCAGTGATCAAGGCGATTGAGATCAGGAAAACACACGACCCCAAAGCTCCGGCAGTGCTGATGTGCGGAGATGTCAAGATCTTTGATCTGGATCAAGCCAAGGGACAGTTGGATCAGTCCCTTCAGCTGCTTGTGATGGCAAATTCACATCTGGTGCACAAATGAAGAGAGGACTTGCATCTGCACGTCAAACAGACAATGATGATGCTTTGTGACAGGAATGTACCCATCACCAATCTCATGTTTGAGGACAATCTTGAGAAACAGATTGACAGTACCAAGAAAATCAATGAGCTTGGAGACTCCATCATGGGAAGAAAACCTAAAAAGCCTTTTTTAGTGTCAAGAGGCTGATGGTGGGGTGGCGCATCGGTGGGCAGGGGCAGATCCAGAAGGTTCCAGCCGTCCAAACAACAGGGAGGTTACAACGGATACAACAATTCCTCCAACAATACTCCAAACCGCAGATCAGGCCAGTTCAGAAGGGGAAGAGCCAATTCCCAACAAGGATGCAGCCGCAGCTCCAGCAGGAAGAAGAACCAAACCCAGCAGTAGAAGCAAGTATGCAACCCCTGTTGTCACATGTACTGTGGGGGGGGGGAGACTGCAACACTTCACAAAATTCTGGGAGAACATCACAACTGACTCCAGAATTCTTGACATGGTGCGGGGTATGAAAATTGAACTGAATGACAGACCCCAGCAAGCAAGACAACCGAAACCACTGGCAATGTCACAAACTGAAAAACTTGCCATTGACAATGAAATTCAAAAGTTGCTCAGAAAGAAAGCCATTGAAAAAATACCGAGACCAGGAAAGTCTGCATATGTGAACAACATCTTTGCCAGACCCAAACCAGATGGGTCACACCGGGTCATTTGCAACCTCAAACATTTCAACCAATTTGTCTGGTACGAAAAATTTAAAATGGACTCACTGCAATCAATGCTGAAAATGATTCGACCCAATGATTTCATGGGGAAAGTTGACCTCAGTGATGCCTTTCTCAGTGTGCCTGTGTCGCCACAACACAGAAAATACCTGGTGTTCAAATGGAGAGATGTTTGGTACCAATACACTTGCATGTGTTTTGGTCTTTCCTCAGCTCCACGAAAATTCATGAAGCTCATGAAAGTTTTGATCACAAAGCTGAGGAAGCAAAAGGTCAACATTGGAGTCTACATCGACGACTCTTTCATGCCAGAGAGATCTTTTGAGACTTGTGTACAATCTCTCAACCACACAGCAACTACTTACACAGAGGCGGGTTTCATACCCAACCAAAACAAATCAGTCACACACCCAACCACAGAGATAGAAATCTTGGGTTTTGTGGCCAACTCGGAGACAATGACAGTCACACTGTCAAACTCAAAAATCGCAGAGATCACGAACATGTGCCAGGAACTGATCAACACACCATCGACAAATGTTCGACACCTGTGTGTAGTCATTGGGAAAATCGTCTCTACTTGGCCAGCAGTCCCACTGGGCAAAACACAATACAGGCAGTTGGAAAAAGAGAAGCTTCACGCTCTCAACAAGAATGCCTGGTCGTTCGACGCAGAACTGACCCTCTCTGAGAAAGCAACAGCACAGCTCAGCTGGTGGGTCCAGGCGCTTCCCATGGCTTGTGCACCACTCCACCATCCTCTGATAGATATGACAATACAAACTGATGCTTCCAAAAAAGGGTGGGGCACACAATTCGGATTGCTCAAGGCACAGGGACAATTCACCCCAGCAGAGATGCCATTCAGCATCAACACGAAAGAAACATTGGCCATCTGGTATGCAGTGCGTGCATTTCAAAAATACTTCGAGGGGAGAAAACATCTCAAAATTCAAACAGACAACACAACAGCCCTCAGTTTCGTCAATGAACAGGGCGGGTTGTCATCAGAACTCAGAGACAAGATCGCTACAGACATTTGGGCACTCGCTCAGGCAAATGATGTCTGGATCATGGCAGTTCACATTCCTGGACATTTGAACATAAAAGCAGATCTCAACAGCAGAGTGTTCAGTGAAAGCACTGAGTGGGCACTACCGTAAGAAGTGTTTGAGGAAATTACTCAAAAACTGGGAAGACCACAGGTGGATTTGTTTGCTATATACCTCAATGCAAAACTTCCACAGTTCATCTCATGGGGCCCGGACCCGTTTGCATGGAAATGTGATGCACTCACACTGAACTGGAATGACTTTTACGGTTATTGTTTCCCTCCTTTCAGCCTCTGGCCAACCATCCTGCAGAAGCTGACGTGCGAGGGGGGAAACTGCTGGCGATAGCACCAGAGTGGCTGTCACAAATTTGGTTCACGGATCTCCTCAGCAGAACGACAGCAGGACCACTGAGGCTCAGGAAGAGTTGCAAACTGTACTTGCTGTGGCAACCACACAAGCCACACCCCATCCAGAACAGACTCAACTGTTCGCGGCAACTCTGGAAGTTCCACCACCTTGAGGAACACAAAATTGCACTTGATTGACATGGAGGCAGCTGCAGACGACAGAGAGCTCCTTGAGATCACACAGGTAAATGACACTTTACAGAGTGGACTCAGGCCACAAACAGTACAACAATACGCAGTCCACTGGAGAAGATGGGAGAAATTTGTGGAAGACCGACAATGGCAACCCAGAACACCAATGGAGATCCAAGTGCTCATTTATCTGCAGGACAAAGCAGATTGGGCTGAGGCTCACAAGAGCACAAATGTCATTGCAAACATTGAATCATGTATCTCAGCACTCAAGCATTACTCAGATCACATGGAAACGGTGTTGTCATCAAACAGAGTGTACAGATTCAAGAAGGGACTTTTTCACAAATTTCTGCCAGTCCTCACCAAACCCACAAGCATGTGGGACCCAGACAAAGTGTTACAGTACATCAAGGACACTCACATGGACCAACCAGTACTCTCAGATTCAGCTGCAAGAACAGCTTTTCTGTTGTTGATTTCAACAAAATGAAGGAAAGGGAAACTGAGAGCACTGTCACTGGATGCAATGCAGGAAGGCCACAATGAGACAGTTTTTGAACTCACAAAGTTGCCCAAAATGTACTCGCTCAGGAACCAAAATGCGGAGCTGCGCAGGTTCCATGTGCAGGAATTCCCACAAGACCAACGTATCTATCCACGCACAGTGCTCAAAAAGTACATTCAGAAAACTGAAGCCCTCAGAGCAGGACCGGAACTTTTCTGCACATGCACTCCACCCTTCACACAGGCAAGTGCAATGACTATCAACAGGTGGATTCTCAAACTCATGTCCACCGCAGGAATTGACACCGACCAATTCAAAGCCAGAACCACCCGACACGCATCGACGTTGATGTCATGGGACAAGGGAGAGTCTCTGGATAAGATCATGTCAGAAGCAGGTTGGTGCAGCAGATCAACTTTTGCAAAACACTACAGATTCCCAATCTTTACCTCCATGCAACCAAACACATCGTCACTGGTTGAGAAACACAATGACACACAGCCACAGGACGACGAAGACGCGCTCACGCTTTCAGCAGGCACTCTCACCCGAGGTTGGCAAACACTCACCATAGTTCAGTCACTGGAGGAGGAAACTCAGATCACCACCCCGAATGGCAAACAGCTCACTGCAGTGGCAGCTCACACAGCTCTGAAAATGGTAGAGAAAAAATTGGACAAAGTGGTGATACTTTTCACAAAAGCAAAAGGACCTGTCGACAAAAGACACCTGTTATCAAAAGCACTACATTTTCGTCAAATCAAAGCTCAGCTTAAAGCAAGTGCACACCACTTGACTTTGGACTCCATGCTCATGTTGTGCGACTGGTTTTTGCCAGAAAACAAACATTACCCTCACCAGCAAGGAGCTGCACCCCCACTGCTGACACACACGAGTGCAACAGGGGACGAGGAAGAAACACAAGTGACACACGAAGATGAGGACACGTGTGACGCACAACAACTTGAGCATGAAAGAAATGTTGTCAAAATCACAGAAACAACAATGATTCATCTTGCTCCACAAACCAAAACAAAGCGTGTGAAGGCAGCCATACCCACCAACAAAACAAACCAAAGGGATCCTCCCTCGTTGATCACGAGTTTTCAAAATATGGAAATACCAGTGAAGGTGCTGCCCACACAAACTCAGGTGACAATAAGGCCCACAACAACAATGACACAACCTTTGCTCAGAAAAGGGCTCACACTGAAATCGAAAGCAACCCTGACCCTGGTGAGAAACCCAGTGTTGCTGGGGATCATCAACACCCCATCACAGGACCCAGATGTCTTGCAACCCAAACCAGGATGTGCAGCACACACAGAAACAGGTTTGGATCGAACCCTCACACTGGAACACGCAAACAAGCCAATCTCCTGGACGAACAGGGGACCCCTCCCCCCACCCAGGTCACCCAAGTGCCCTCTGGTGGATGAATGGCATTCACACGAAGTCGAACTTCAGCCGAGACCATCGGAACAACCATTTGCTGTCAGAACCAAAACAACTCTTTTGGAACCCAAGCTGACAAACACAAAGTGGGGACAACCCGGGAAACAAAACTGGTCAATTTTACTCAAACGACACGTCCTCCAGAAATCAGTGAACAACAACAAACAGAAACACTTGCTGGTGTACTCGTTCAAAGACCAAATCCAGGCAGCTGATCTCCTGATTGACACCATCAAGCTTCTCCTATCAGGAAAAAGCCAAAGGATACAATTTCGTGAGGATGCGCATATCACAGTGGGAGCAGAACTTGTACAAGACTGATTGCAGAAGAAGAACAGTCTCAAACTCGATTGCTCAATGTAGTGGAGCCCGGACTTGTTCATGCCCACGGACAATGTGCAGTTGCATTTCAAGTTCAGGTTACGGTTTCAAGTTGATTCAACCATTCAGTAGTTCTACTGTTCACAACCTTCGAGACACATATGTACCCATATTTTGTTTCAATACAAAACTTTGAGGAAACACCTCTTTCGACACAAACACCTGGTTCTGCGTTGAATGTCATCCACAGCAGCCAGCTCAGCAGTATTGCGAAAACCCTGGAACTGATCCTTTAAACAGTCATCCTGTGGTCTGATGTTGCTCCGTGACGTCAATCATAGCAACGTGTGTAGGCCACCCCCTCATGCAACCCTGTAAGGGTGTAAATGAGGGGTTTGCCTCACAGTTGCATGTTGACACTCGGAGCGACTCAGACTTAAGGATGCCCACCTGCCTCCCTCACTGAGTGACACCAACAAATGGTATCCTTAAGTCTGAGGAAATCAGTTCCAGTCTTCCAACTCATGATGTCAGAAGGGGCAATGTCGAAAGTCATCCTTAAGTCTGAGTCGCTCCGAGCGTCAACATGCAACTGTGAGGCAAACCCCTTATTTACACCCTTACAGGGTTGCATGAGGGGGTGTTACGCGCAAATCTGCTGTGGCTATTTATAGATCTAGATCTCGCCGCCGCCGAAGTTGAGCTACTTTTAACTTTGGTGCGGAAGCTGCATGCACGTGCGCCCGTGTCCGTCCAAATCCGCCGGACCGCAAGTACAAGACGCAGCCTGTTGCACAGAAGAAAAGCCTTCAATTTCTTGAAACTATTTTCCAATTTCCCCCCAAAAGTAGACATACAACACTCACAAAAATTCATCAACTTGGAGGATGCCTGACACTATGTTGTTTCAACTTTGAATCAATGACACAAAAGTTTTAATTTTGCCGACCGGACCGGCTCAATTTGCTGTGGCGTTCTGCCAAGTGCACCGTCGGAGTGAGGAGTCAAGACCGAAGACGCAAGAGTTCCACTCGCCACTGTACCTCGTAGTATATTTTCTGGACCGAATCGTAGATCTCATTGTGCCAACAGTCGATTGCACCGCAAATTTCGGGTCGAGTTTGCACCCACCCGAAACTGACTGAACCATCAAAAGTGAGCCTCCACTGAAAACACTGTGGAAATTTGTGGTCTGTGTCACAAGATTTGTTCGATTGCTTGTAGATCTAGGGTCTACACCAACCGCAAATTTGCGGTTGTTTGCAGTGCAATCGAATACGCCCCAGGTCTGAATCGAAAGAACATGACGTGACAAAGTGTTTGTTGGAAAATAGATCTAGAGCAACCACAGGTGTAGACGGGTGGATTACGTCGCTTATCCTCGTAGATCTAGTCCACTCTACCTCGAGTGGACTCTATCCGCATCAAGGCGGGGCTCAATTGCCCTCAATTGTGAACTTTTTGGGTCACAATTGACAAGGTTAGACTTGTCTGATTTATCCTCGATGAGGTCATATCTGTGAGATAGCAATGAAAACACTCAATGCTGAACTGAACTAATTATAAGTATTTTATTGTGCGAAGTCCCTTTAGGGCAAAGTATATGACAGGGTGGATGAAATGTCCCCTGACCCCCTCCCCCTGCTGGACCCCCCTCCCCTGCCAGACCCCCCTCCCCTACTGGACCCCCCCCACCTCAGATAGCATGACTGGTGGAAGACAAGGACAAGGAAGAATTGATGAACAAGGAAGAAAGAATTGACGACATTACGGATGCCGCAAGGGACTTCGCACTCCAGCTGCCTTGAGCACTGTTTCTTGTTTGAGAACTATGATTAAGTTCTCCCTCTCTCTCCAACTCCAGGAATTGACTCTTGTATCTGCGAAATCACACTTGCCATCATGCCTGTTTCTCAGTTGCTCAGTTTACATGAATGCCAATGAGGATGGTTCACCACATGAACCTGACAAACTGATGAATCGAAATCGAGTATCAACATGCAAAGAGCATTGAGTACATGAACAGTAGTACTCAAATATTTGGGTGGGACATTTACACAGGTAATTCAGGCCAGGTTTGACAGCTCTGACCAAACTTTTGTGTTTCAGTCACAGGATCTCCAGTTCTACCCAGCCAATCTGAATGAAACTAACATCAAATTGAAGGGTTTCTTCCTGGCTCTAACATATCAACAAACCAGCCATTAAATCCAACTCTTTCACCTTGAAAACTGGGTCTTTCTGAACCCACCCCTATCTCTTGTCACTTGTTGGTAATTCAGGCCAATGCAGGTAATTTAGGTGGTGACCAAAAATGATGCTGGCAATTCAGGCCACCCAAGTTCTCAACAAAAGAGCATAGAGTATTGCTCCAGTGGCCAGCCAGGTACTTGGTGTCTGCAGTCTCTGTTGCACACATGTTGGTCTTTTTCTCAGCAACTACATGAGATAGAAGGATGAAACCAAGTGCACCTGAAAGCTCTTGACATCCTTCTATCTCATGTAGTTGCTGAGATAATTGGGGTGGCTGGTCACTGGAGCAAATTTGGAATTTGCTTCAGTGACCAGCCACTTGCTCCAGTGGCCAGCCACCCCCCAAGAAGATCAGAAAAGATCAATTGATCTTTCAGAAAAGATACTTTTATTAAAAAGCAGACATCTTCTGAAGAAAAACAACAAAGATTATAACAATTTGTGCAAGTTGCAACACTGCAGGCCAACATCTCTCCTGTAGTGGGGGTCTCTCCTCCTCCTCTGATGGTGCATCTTGCACCATCTGTTGACCAGGCTTTTCTAATATCCATCTATCTAGTCCCTTCTGACCCCCACCAGCATCAGGACATCTTCCCTCTGAAGCACAACAGAACAGTCTATGGAATACATAAAGGTACAGAAGAAGTCTTCAACAGTCAATGATTCCCTGAAGATCTTCTCCATCCAGAAGAACACCATCTTCTGCAGGGAATCACTCTTCATCCGTGCCTTGAAAAATGTTGTGAGGTCACCCTGCAGGTCCACTGCCTCTGGAGTCAACCCCCGGAGCTGCCAAATCATCCACTGCACTGCCAGTTCCCTTGCCTGAGCCATTCTGGAACATTGAGGTGCAATTGAAGTGCATCAGAGATCTCCCCTGAGGTGCCACTTTTGCACACACAAACTGTTGGGTTACTCGGCTGTGCACTGTGGGTCACTGGGTGTTGAGCTGGCACACTGGTCTTTGTAAATGTTTGAATGAACAAAAAATGAACTTTTGCAAAATGCATCTGGGTACTCCAGGACATCCTCAGAAGTGGGGGGAAATTGTTTTCAGTTATCAGAAATCACTCATTTTTGTGCAAAATGAATTTTTCTCAATTTTGCAGTTTTCCATTTTTTTCTTCAGGAACACTCTTGTTGCATAGTTTAGGACATATTTACACATTTTCCAATTTACTCCTTCTGTTAACAATGCTATTTCTTGTATTTTCTGCACAATCTTTCCAAATCTTGATTTGGCAGCTCTGGAGGGTCAGAAGGGACCAGATGGATGGATATTAGAAAAGCCTAGTCAACAGATGGTGCAAGATACACCATCAGAGGAGGAGAGACCCCCACTACAGGGGAGATGTTGGCCTGCAGTGCTGCAACTTACACAAATTGTTATAATCTTTGTTGTCTTTCTTCAGAAGATGTCTGCTTTTTAACAAAAGCATCTTTTTCTGAAAGATCAATTGATCTTTTCTGATCTTGGGGGGTGGCTGGCCACTGCAGCAAGCTCAGAATTTACTCCAGTGGCCAGCCGATATGGAAAACAGCTCTCCCGCTTGGAACAGCACCTCATGGACAACAGAAGATCAAACCTCCGACACTTTTTTGCCCATATTTCTTCATTTTTGTATGAAACACCATTTTTTTCCAACTTTTAAAGGAGCTCAAAAATATTGTGTCAAACCTTGTTTGGGCAACTTTCAAAATTCACCCTGGATAATGTCAGATTTGATGTGGAAAAAAGTTTGTTTGTTTTGGTTACCTGTTTCTTCTGTACCCAGAATAAGGCTGGACAGGAAGTGGTACAAGGTCATAATTTCCATAACTGAAGATGGAGCCACTGGCTGCAACAGGGAAAATTTGCTGCCAAAAACAAAAGTGGCCAGTCACTGGAGCTGGCCGGTCACTGGAGCTGGCCGGTCACTGGATCATTGCTCTAATTTCTGCAGTTCCTGTGTTCTCAGAGATTCCACATGTCTTTAGCTTTTTTGGAGATGGTGAGATTTTGACAACAAGGCTTGTGGTTGCTGAGAAATAAGACATTTTACAAGGCATACCAAAAAGGAAATTTTGCAAGAGAAACCCAGTGAAAAAATATGCCAGTACAAAAATCATAACAACTTGATGGAAGCATATTTTTGCATAAAATTTGAAATCTGTTTGTCTTATGACCATATCTTTTGAATCTTTT
>JAAUXT010138481.1_pt1 | contig 10636 bp, 9 predicted proteins | sample 7278171 | NCBI WGS metagenome assembly JAAUXT01 (sample SAMN14350112, study PRJNA611818) | marine sediment metagenome | isolation source: surface marine sediment (1.8m) | place: French Polynesia: Moorea | collected 2018-08 | reverse complement strand
CTGTCCCTGGGTCAGGTCCCCCTGTCCCTGAATCAGGTCCCCCTGTCCCTGGATCAGTTCCCCCTGTCCCTGAATCTGGTCCCCCTGTCCCTGATTCAGGAACAGGGGGACCTGATTCAGGGACAGGGGGACCTGATTCAGGGACAGGGGGACCTGATTCAGGGACAGGGGGAACTGATCCAGGGACAGGGGGACCTGATTCAGGGACAGGGGGACCTGACCCAGGGACAGGGAGACCAAACCAAACTTGAAAACAGGTTTGTGTCTCTAGTTTCTATCACACGACACATTGCGCCGTGTACAAATTGATGGGCGCCGACGGAGCACATCTGAGACGCAGTGCATGACGCGCCCACTGTGACCCACCCTCGGCAGGTCCCTGCTCTACGCCCCATTCCCACACCCCATTAACTGACATCGATTCCGCGCTGTTCGGTCATTGACTCCATATACCAGGCGACACACAGATGGATGGATGGATGGATGGAGTGGTTCTCCGTGGCCAGAGACCAACTCATGGAAAGAATTCTTGCAGCCATTGGAGCTGGGTTTGGTTTTGCTGGATCCGCTCTCACATTGCTGCCTGCTTTCTGTATGTAACTCCCCGAGACGCTGCATCAGCGAATGTTTGTGCAGACAAGGAACGGCTGACACACCCAATGAAAAACAACTTTTTGCGAAGAACTTTTTGCTGGAACAGCGACGAAAGACAAAAGACTGAACAATGGCAAGAAGGTCGTTCGCGGGTCCAGAACCAAGGTCAGGGGAGGGGAACCATGGGGGCAAAAACTCTGGCCTTTTGTTGGAGGTCAGGACAGGCCCAGATTCCAAGGGACCCTCCGCGGGAATTGTTGGGAAAGATGATCTAACTTTGGCAGCGGAACTTGGGGCCTTGTCTGTGGCCCCTGGATCTACATCTGCAGGCCTTGGTCCCTGGACCTGGCCCCGAAGCAGACGTCAGCCCCAAGACCCCTAATAGGCGTCAGCCCCTAGACCCTTAGCAGGCCTTGGCCCCTGAACCCCCCTTGCAGGCCTCAGCCCCTGCACCCCCCATGCAGGCCTCAGCCCCTGCACCCCCCATGCAGGCCTCAGCCCCTAGACCCTTAGCAGGCCTTGGCCCCTCAACCCCCCATGCAGGCCTCAGCCCCTGGACCCTCGAGCAGGTCTTGGCCCCTGGACCCCCCAAGCAGGCCTCAGCCACTGGATCCCCGCTACGCAGGAATTGGCCCACGGGCCCCCCTCAGGCTTTGGCCCCTGGCCCCAGGGCCCACCTCTTGAGGCCCTGGCCCCTGGATCCCCCTGTGCCCCGGTCACCGCGGTGGTTTCTCTCACTGAGTGTGGAGCCCGTGTCCCTCTCCCATTACCCACTGTGATTGCGACTGAGCGCTGACATTCACCGACACATGTCCCGTGGAGTAAACGAGACTCGGCTCTCCCATAGGCGTCCTGAATGCGCAGCGTCCCTGGACGCGTCTGTGAGGCGTGGGCGTGACCAAGCAACGCAGCGCCCATTGTGGGCAGTGGTGGCTCTCAGTCGGGTGAGGTTCATTGGGCTGTTTGCGGCCCTGGTGATGTTTGGTCCTCAGGCGCACACTCCTTCATTGACCTGTGTTCTTTGCTTCAGAGTTGCGCTGCCCACTAAATGAAATCCTGGTCGGCTCTTGCTTCCACCTCGACAAACTCTGACTTCAACACTTTCATTGCTGCGAATTCAGGGCAGCTCTGGTGGTGTTGGCTCCATCAGGGGGATCCAGGGAGGCAGCGCGCCCAACCTCAGGAGAACAATTTGTTTTCATGAAAGTCGCCGCGTGTTCACTCGTGATTTTGTCCTTGAATTTGCAAGGGTAAATTAAAGTCGCCCCCTGTACCCTTCTACGAAATCCTGAGTCCAATCCTGGGTCCATGGTGGCGAGGTAGACCAATCAGTGCCGATCTGTTCCCCTGACATCAAGGCCACGTTTTGCGTGCACCTTCTGGGGTCAGCCTAATCTCGCTATTTGCTGCAGGACTGGACGAAGCGAAGCGGAGCGAAGCGCATGAGAAGCAATGAAGTCAGATCTATAAAATTAGTGCTTTCTGCTGCGGTGAGTTTATTCCTATGTACAGGAGCACGATACAGGCCGGTAGGTGGCGTCACCGTGTGGCGTGCATACACTGTGAACACAGACTCAGGATCAAAAACACAAACTGACGTACGTCCCTAAGGTTGCGGTTTTCATGCAGGAATGAAGCTATGTGTCCCGGTAGGTTGGCATGTGGTCAATTTGGCGCAAACGCAAAACTCTTGTTGCAGGCGGTCCCTGCATACATGGACTGAAATGGCTGTTGCAATGGGACTGCAGCTGCATTTCTGCTTTGTGCAACAATGCTGAAAGGGCAAGCCAAAAGAACATGTTTCATTGCATTGTGTGACCTTTTCTGTGCCGTATTGACGAGCAGAGCTTCTGTGAACAGGAGGCGGACAGTTGTATGCGCAGCTGAACAACAGAGTTTTGGCAATGGTGTCCCTGCAGCCTCGCTTTGGAGTTTCTGTGCGCTGTGATTTTCTCTCGCACCGCACACCGCGCGCGTTCCCGAGAGGGAGGAGAGCACGTGGTCTGCTGAATCATGGATACGTCACGTCCCTGCAGAATTCACACGGGCGCTGCGTCCCAAGGTCCCAGAACGACGGACGCCACAGGGACGCGACGCACGACGCAACCAGTGCCGTTCTCAACAGGCAGGTTCGGCAACACAAGCACAGACAAGGAACATGTCACTTTGAATTGGAGAAATCTACACAGAAAGCCAATCCAACAAGAGTGAGGAACACTTGTTTCTCTTTTGTCAAAAGTCAAATTTGTGTTGGTGGACTTTTTGTCCAAAGGGGGTGAAATTTTGCGCGTACGCTCACGCGTACGCCCACGTTCTGTGTTTGCCGAACGTACCTGGTGCCACCGGAGTTCGTTGCGCACTTCGCGTCAGATTCCCGTTCACAGTGTAACGCATGCAGATTGCTTCACGGGAGATATCCAATGAGACCCAAGCTCTGATACACACTGGGTGCGTCATGCGTCGAGACCCTCCACAGGTCAGCGTGCTGCGTCGTCGCTCGCGCCCCTTGGCTTCTGCCATGACGCAGCGTGTGACGCACCCAGCATGCACTGGGCTTCAAGGGGTCTTCACATCAGATGACGCGCGGTCGTTTCCTGAGCTGACGTCAAAAATTCCACCATTGGGTTCAATGTTAAATTTTGATGCCGACGACAAAGAACGACCGCGCGTCACCAACGTGAAAACAGCTTTACACTGATGCACCTCGGGTCTCCCCGAGTATACGAATGCACCTCCCCTGGGAAGGACCCATCAACCTGGTAATGCATCTGTGTGTCCGTGCACAGCGTGGGTTTCCGCTTTGGGTTCGCATGGAGAACTACAGAAACAAAAACAAACAGGGGTGGGGCGTCTGTTCATGGTAACAGACGCCAGGCGTTGTTGGGTTGAGAGTGACATGGGATTCAGAAAGGAAAGTTCACAATCGCAAAGTGGTTGAATTAATCCGTTTGACTTGGGTGAATTTTGAGGAAAGACGGGGCCAGGACTTCTCTGTGTCTGTGGAGAGATCTGCAGTTCGGTGTTTCTCCCACTCGCACACGTGGGTGTCTCGGGTCTACGTTTGATTGCTTTAGTGTACAGAAATGTCACAGTTATGTACAAACGGGTGAGCTGGGCGCACAAGAAATGCTGGGAAACAGAGATTGTATCGTGGCTCGAATTTCACACAGGATGCAGCCGCTGTGGATTGAGACCTGGGAGTCTTCTTCCCCAGGCCTCCAGCCCTTGGAGGCTCAAAATGTAGAGGAAAGCCCCCTGACCCCTGGATCCACTGGAGGCAGCATCTTCCGTGTTTTGCACAAAACAGACTTCTGATGACGCACCGCGATGCGTCCAGTGTTGGTCACAAAATCTTCAGAGTAAACCGTGAAAAAAATCTGTGTTTTCTTGGACTTTCTCTACAGAATCTTTGATATGTTTTTTTTTTTTTCAGAAAACCAAACAGCGCAAGTTTACCCTTTCACAGTCTTGTGGCTTCAAACAAAGTTACAATTGTCATTGTCCAGTTCAGGCCTGCATGGTACGAGCGTGCGTTCACGTCTGGTGCGTCAGGCGTGGCGTCTTCCAAAGTCAATGGGCCCTGCGTCACTACGTCACTGACGGGCACCACTGACTCGAACCGGAAATGCAACGCGTGACGCACCCAACAAGGGTTTCACATTGGGTGACACGAGGTCGTTTTCTGGGCTGATGTCAAAAATTCCATCATTGGGTGCAATCTTAAATTTTGACGCTGACGTCAAAAAACGACCGCGCGTCACCAATGTGAAAACCGCCAATGTGAGCCTGCCCTGGCAAACAGATGACAAGCTCTGCAGTGGTGTGTGAGGGTCATCTCGAGGGACCCCGAGAGTGCACGTTTGTACAGATGATCCGTGATGACCTTGTGGCGTGACCTCGTCCTGCATGTCGTGACCTTGACGTGTGGTTGGTTGACCTCTGGGGTGACCCCTCGGTCGGGGCGTCCTTGACCTTAGTTGAAGGGCGGCATGTTCTTCCTGACGGTCTCCTCGATCCAGTCGTGGAAGGCTGCGACCCGCGTGTAGATCCCGGGGAACCTGAGGAGGGAACCAGGCGAAACAGGGTTCAGTTCCGGGGACCAGGCAAAACAGGGTCAGGGCCACAGTGTTACGAGCGGGCACCAGTGGATACAACATTTACAAGTGCTCATGGAAGCAGCCAAAAAAAGGGTCAGCAGCACGCGCCAAACGAACACGGAATCAACTAAAACTGGTTCTCCATCCGAAGCACAGGCATGCTCAATAATTATCATGAATTGGAGATCAGTTTCAGTTCAAATACCATAGGCCCCGACTGCAGAACAAAACCAAACGTGATGTGGCTTTGGGTTCAGGTTCAGGCAAATTTGAACCTTCTGAGAGCAAAACTGTCTCCTAGTCTCCAGTCCCAAGACTCAGAGTTCAGATTGAGATGGATTCTTTGCTTCCGTCAGGGGGCGCTACTCACCCGGGCCTGGCACAGCCGTCAGGGGGAGCTACTCACCCAGGCCTGGCGCAGCCATCAGGGGGAGCTACTCACCCAGGCCTGGCACAGTCATCAGGGGGAGCTACTCACCTGGGCCTGGCTCAGCCGTCAGGGGGCACTACTCACCCGGGCCTGGCACAGCCGTCAGGGGGAGCTACTCACCCAGGCCTGGCTCAGCCGTCAGGGAGTGCTACTCACCCGGGCCTGGCTCAGCCGTCAGGGGGAGCTACTCACCCGGGCCTGGTGCAGCCGTCAGGGGGAGCTACTCACCTGGGCCTGGCTCAGCCGTCAGGGGGCACTACTCACCAAGGCCTGGTGCAGCCGTTAGGGGAAGCTACTCACCCAGGCCTGGTGCAGCTGTCAGGGGGAGCTACACACCCGGGCCTGGCACAGCCATCAGGGGGCGGTACTCACCCGGGCCTGGCGCAGCCATCAGGGGGAGCTACTCACCCAGGCCTGGTGCAGCTGTCAGGGGGCGGTACTCACCCAGGCCTGGCACAGCCGTCAGGGGGAGCTACTCACCCAGGCCTGGCACAGTCGTCAGGGGGAGCTACTCACCTGGGCCTGGCGCAGCCATTAGGGGGAGCTACTCACCTGGGCCTGGCTCAGCCATCAGGGGGCGCTACTCACCCAGGCCTGGCACAGTTGTCAGGGGGAGCTACTCACCCAGGCCTGGTGCAGCTGTCAGGGGGAGCTACTCACCCAGGCCTGGCTCAGCCATCAGGGGGAGCTACTCACCTGAACCTGGTGCAGCCGTCAGGGGGAGCTACTCACCCAGGCCTGGTGCAGCCGTCAGGGGGAGCTACTCACTGGGGCCTGGTGCAGCCGTCAGGGCGAGCTACTCACCCGGGCCTGGCGCTGCCGTCAGAGGGCAGTACTCACCCGGGCCTGGCGCAGCCGTAGCCGGTGGACACGACTCCCGTCAGAATCCACTGTCCGTCCTCGTAGCAGACCATGGGTCCTCCCGAGTCGTACTGAAACAGCGAGGTCCTGCCTCAGGACAGACCCAGAAAACGTACACGTGACCTGCCGTACCAACGTGCCTAGCCTCACAAATTTTCTTCAACTGTCCCCTCACCTGGCGCTGCCCCACTCCCTTTGGCCTGCCCTTGTCACCTGACCCTACATCCCTTGCCTGACCCCCGGCTCATCCGACCCTCCCTTCTCTCCTACCCTGGCCCAACCCCACATGACCCCTTGCCTCTGACCTCACCCCGCCTGCTCCCAAACCCGACACCATCTCTCCCTCGACCCTGTCCCCTTTCACCTGACCCTGCCCCTCGCTAACCCTGCCCCTCCTCCGACCCTGCCCCCTCCCTGACCCTGCTCCTGCCCCGATCCTGCCCCCTCCCTGACACTGCCTCCTCCCCCAACCCTGCCCCCTCGCTGACCCTCCTCCTGCCCTGACCCTTGCTTACCCCCGGTCCTCCCCGGCCTCACCTGGCAGGCGTCGCGGCCGCCTTCGCTGAACCCGGCGCACAGCATGTCGTCGCTGATGTGAAGCGAAACCTGCCGAGAGACAAGGTGCACGCTCAGACGCAGTTCAGGCGAGTGGAGGAAAAACACGGCATTGTGTACGTGTGTGGGAGGTGTGCGTGTGGGCATCTTGTTTGATATGAGCCGCAAAGCTTGGCAGAAGAGTACGCGCGCATGTGTAATGTGCGTGTGCGTGTGCGTGTGAGTGTGCGTGTGTGTATGTGAGTTGTTTGTTCGCGCACACGTCTTGTTGGAGATGCATGTTTGTGTGTGTGTGAGTCATGCGTGCGATATATATCTTGGAGATGCGTGTGTGTGTATGTGTGAGGTATGCGCGCATATTCTCGATGATCAGAGATGCGTGTTCGTGTGTGTGTGTGTGTGTGTGTGTGTGTGTGTGTGTGTGGTACGCGTACGCGTACGCGAACCTGGTCGGAGATGGCCCGCAGGGTCGGGTAGGTGCGAGTGTGTGCGTACGTGTAGTGTGCACGTGTGTGAGGTTTGTGTGCTCGCACCTTGTCTGAGATGCGTGTGTGTGTGTGTGAGGGGTATGCGTGCACACCTTGTCTGAGATGGCCCCGTACAGCTCGTTGCAGACGTCGTTGTGGATGATGGGGACCCGCACGTGCTGCACGATGTTCGACACGTTTCCGCCTGCAAAACACGACCAGGCCCGGTGAGTCTGCGCGACATGTACAGTACATGACAATGGGCTGTTTTAGCAACAGGCTCCGTAGCCGTACAACGTAATTTGCACACGTAGTTTGTAACTCCCCCATTCTGGAAGAGTCCACAGAAGCAAAAACAGAGAAAATATCATACTATTTTTGAGACCTAACTTAGGTTTGAGAGCCTATTGAAAGTGGATAACTGCAAGAAAGAAGATAGGTCATTTGGGTTTCTGACTTGAGAAATTATTGTCAAGTCAACTGTGCACTCTTCCAGAACAGGGGAGTTGTATAGCAAGCTACGTGTCATGCGTCCGTTTTGCGGCTGAGGAGCCTGCTACAAAAACTCCCCATTGAGGAGGTTCAACAACGCTTTGTTCTCCTGTCTCATTGTACAGCTCCAGGCATATTATCCAAGTGTTGTGAGTTTTCCTCATCCCCTCTTGTCTGCCTTGCCCCTCTTCCACAGCCAAGTACAAAATGTCAACACAAGGCAGAACTCAGTCACGCGGCAGCAAATCACTCAAAATGCAAAACCTGCATCGACGTCAAACTGCTCCCAGGAATCTGTGGACGACAGGGCCGGCACGCCGGGCTGTTTTAGCCTGGATCCCCCAGTTTGTAGTCTGGTTCTCGGACAGCCCGCCAAACCTGGTTCCCTCTGTCTTGTTCCCTCAGTCTACTTCACTCTGGTTCCCCTCTTCTCCGCCAGGCCTGGTCACCGCACGCTGGTTCCCTCAGTTTGTTCAGCCTGGTTCCCTCAGCCTGGTTCCTTGTCTGTTCCCCACAGCCGGGTCCCCTTTGACCTGGTTCCCTTTGATCTACTCGTCTCCCATTGTTGCTGGTATCTGATTCACCTGACTCTCTTCTCTCTACGGACCAATCTATTGTCTTTGTGGTGCAAGCGCCTGTCAATTGCCTTTCTTGTTTGTTTCCACACAACTCAGCGTGGATCTATTTTTGGTTCGGTTGGTGGTTCTTGCACGTTGTATCTTTTGTTCCCACGTTCAGTGATCTCACACACGAGAGTGCGCGAACCCACTAACTGCACCAAACGTTTGTTACTGAACTACAGAGCGTCTCTCCTTGTTTTTCCTTGTTTAATGCTCTGTATTTGGAGAACCTCTGCGATCTCGCACTCAGCAGTTGCACTGGGAACAACACAGCGCCGCCATCAGCTGAAGGTGCGTTTGCACAGGAACACAAAGACAAACTCGAGTGACGTTCTGATAAGAAACGTTTGTCGGCGTATGTGATGGATGCGTTTGTTTACGTGCAGGTTTTTTCCGAAAATTTTGACTTCCTGTTAGTTATTGATGTGCAAGAGGCCAAATTTGGAACTTTTGCAAAATTCTTGTGAGGAGGCCCAAGGCCCCGAGAAGGAAACTTCAACTTTGAACATTTGTGACGATAATGTTTGATCCTTCTGTGCAAAAGACAAGGGCAAAACGTGTTTTGTTTTCAGCCTCAAGATCCCTGGATCTCCCCTGAAAACTCAGGATCCACCAGGAACATTCGTTGCTTCGTTTTGGCCGCCACAACTTGGGACAGACAGAGAATGGAGGAAGCAGCACAAAGTTGCCAGTACTGAGATCAAGGGGATACCATTGGTCGCCCTGGACCCCTGGATCTGCCCTGAAAAATCCTGTACATGCATCCACCTGGAATATGCATTGGTTCGCTCAGGGCGCTACTACTTAGCACAGTGCTTGGATCAAAACCTTAGAACTGGGGACTCAGGTCAAGGGGAAACCCTTCGGCCCCTGGATCCACTGGGGAAGCCCCTCCTTCCCCTGGACGAGAGACGATCCAACAGACGCCGTCCGTGCGGTAAGATCAAAGGCGGTGAAGTCTTTGAAGCGCGACGTAGACAGGTGACCCGGTCGTCTGAGGGACCCCGGCTCTGAAGGACCCACGATCCAGGTTGAGAGCAAACCTTGTGGGACAGGGCCAACTCCAACCTCAAGCAAAAGGAAAAGTTTTCGCGAGAGTTGCAAACACAAAGGCTGCAATTTTAGTTTGGGGTGGGGGAGGGTAAATTCGCATTCTTTCTGCTATTCTCTCGGGAGCACATGTCCGTCACGCACCACTTTTGGACCCGTCCATTCGAAGTGGTGTGAGCAGGATCAATTATGTGTTGACATCAGCCCCTTCACCCCCATTGCTCCACTGTCTCCACCCTGACAACACAAGGAGTCAAGCCCCTCCGAGATCACTTGTTTGGACCAAACCCTGGATCACCCACACAAAAGTGACCTTGGAGAGATACCGCGAACACAAATAGCTGAGGAAGTCTGAGGAGTGAGGACAGAGACTGATGAGACTGTGGAAGCGATCAAACCCAAATCTGAGCGCGAAAATAGAAGAGAGGGGCGATAAGGAAGACGGGTCCAGGGACGGTGAGCGTGTGGGGACGGGACGAACGGTATCGTTTTCTCCAGCACCGTGTGTTGAAAGTACTGAAGTCAGTGGTGCTGAATACAATGAATCTTGCACTCCTAACTGCAGTGATCAAGGTACCTGGTCCGCGAGAGAATTATTCAGTTGTTTAGCCCCAAATCAGAATGCACCAAAGCCCAGGCGAACAACGTCTCCTCGTCTCCGAGAACGATCCTGTCTGTGTGGACCGAAAGACCTCAGCCACGGACCTCCAGAAACACAGGACGTCCTGCCAACAGGGGTGCTCCATGTGGATGAAGAATTTGCGGCAGTCAGTCGAGTTTAATTTTTTTGGACAAACGTGACTTCGGCACACTACGCCATCAGCAGAGTTCCCGGATGACAGGCATTGCACGCGCAGTGGCGTGTGAGAAGTTCATTTCGCACCAGACCAGTCTGAGAAGTTTCATGATGCCTTGCATCGAGACTGAAGTGAACTTTTTTCGCCTCAAGTGGTGGGAAGTGCTTCTCAAATGCTCTTGAGTGATCACCTGCAGTGTACACGCACTGACGTGACAACCTGACAAGTCTGCTGTTCGCGCGTTTGAAAACAAGTGTGCAGAAGCACACTCTCTTGGTGATGCCTCGCGAACTGAACCAGAGGTTGGCACCACGGTTCTTTTTTGTTTCAGATCAAAAAAACAGTTGCTGTGGTGATTCCAGCAGTCAAGTTTGCGAAAATTGAGAAACGGGAAATTCGTGGACGAAGCACGCAAACAAGTTTTGCACTGAGACCAGACGAGCCTTCCAGCAATGGTCATCGATGAGACACTTCAACGCACGATTTCATTTTCCTTTCGTGTGCCACGTGCACGGAAACACTCAAGATTCTCGGAAGAAATAACAAAGGGCTCCACCACCCGACTCCCAAAAAAATAGCTCCATGGAGCTCGCGGTGATTTGAGGAAATTTCAGTTGCTCTGATTTGGCTTGCTCTGATTTGGCTTGCTCTGATTTGGCTTGCTCTGATTTGG
>JAAUXT010038485.1_pt1 | contig 10636 bp, 13 predicted proteins | sample 7278171 | NCBI WGS metagenome assembly JAAUXT01 (sample SAMN14350112, study PRJNA611818) | marine sediment metagenome | isolation source: surface marine sediment (1.8m) | place: French Polynesia: Moorea | collected 2018-08 | reverse complement strand
TCATGCATGAGTAACACTTGCTTGAGGGCTCTGTGATCGCCACTTGACTCTCCACAACCAAAGTTGGCATGAATTTTGTGGCATGTTTTGACACTGTTGGCATGGTTTTTCTGTGCTGTTGGCTTCATTGGCATGGGTTCTTGTTCACATTAAAGTTTGGCAAAAAAACCCGGACATTTCTTCATTCTATCGGCAAAACAACGGGAAGATAAAAAACATGCCTCGCAGCCCGTTCAACCTGCTGTTTTGCAAGTCACAAGCAAGAAAGAAGAGACTGAACCGGATCGTCGTTCAGCTGACTGTGGCTGCTCCGGTTGTGGGCAAATTTCGTGGAGGTTCGGCAGACCCGAGGTGACGGTCGGACCGCGTCGCGTCGGCGCCGCGCCGGGTGACGCCTCCCGGGAGGCATTGTTCCGCTCGTGAGGCAGTGACAGCCCCAGCAGCTGAATCCGACGTCTCCATTTTGCTCTCTTGCTTTATTGCACTTGATGGGGAGAGAGTACATGCAGATGGTGGAGGAGCGCGGACTCAGAGCAGAGCGCCTTCTCACTGCGTGGTGTGCAGGGCAGAAGCTCTGCGGCTTCCTTCTCATCTTCTCAGGTGGATCTGACTCCCACGCGCAATTTTGCGCTTTGATGGGCCGCACGCAGTCGTGATGCAGCAGGCGACGTATCGCCTTTCACGGTCACTGCACGGAAGTGCTCCAGAATGTCCGGTAGAAAGCTCCGATTGTCGAAACAGCCCAAGGTACAGAGTGTGCAGTTGTAGTGTCGCTCGTGCAGTGCAGCGGGAAAGCGAACCGATTGTTTCATTGTTGAACAATTACACAACCAGTGCAATGTCTGCAAACAGGAAAACGAAGAACAGTAGTGACTCTTTTGCTGAGCTTTCAGTACACACTTCTTGCTTCTTGCACAAGTTAAGTATTCAACATGTGAAGAATGAACCTGTGCTGTGCACTCGTTCATTCTGAACACATTGAACGCTGATTGATGACAAAAAATAGATCGAAACGAAAAAGGCTCGGATAGAAGTTCCGTCTGACCGACCCCGACTCGACAGGAGACGACGTGTCTCCTTGGACGGCAGGAAGTCACGGGGCTCGACTCGTGCGGACTGCGCTTCGACTCGTGACTGACAGAGGCGGAAATGAGTCGACGACAGCACCTCAGACACACAAACTTTTCAGTCTCGTATCGGATACCACGGAATTTTGAGCAGGGAGGGAAAACTGATGCGGCCCATTCATGCAGCGGCGAATCACAAAATGGCAGGAACAAGTCAGGCGCTGAACTTGCAACCACAGACGTCGGCACAAACTGGGCGGTTTTATTGTTCTCTGGACAGCAATTGCAGTAGTGGACCGGGCACGTGTCGCACCTGGCCCCAGCACCGAACTGATGTGATCCTGTGCGACAAGGAGACAGCGGGAAACAGAGACTTGTCACCGACGCCGTTTTTTATCATTACGGAGTTTCAGCCAATACGGCCGCTCCTTTTCCAACGTGCCCCAATTGCCAGATCTGTGATACAGATCTGTGCCACCGATCTGTCAATTGGGGTACCACATGTGTAAAAAAGAAAAAGCCATGCTGAACCTCGCCATTGCCCAGAATCTGGTGAAGCAAAGAGATGGTTCGACATATAGAGTGACGGGTATCGGCAGGTTTGTTCTTCTGTCTGTACACGGACTGATCTCTTTGGCTTCCGTGTTCGCGCGATGTTCCCGTGGAATTAGATTCCCTTGAAGTGTTGGAGCTCATTTGCAAAGCTGAAACACGGTGCGTAGGTTGTGTGAAGAGACTGAATTTGATGAACAATTTTCCATTGTGTATTCCGACGCCTACGCACACATACATTCGAGGCTGACCTTTTCTGTCGGCAGATTCTCTGTTGTGGAAGCGGGAGAAAGTGAACAGCGGGAAGTTAAACGAACCACTTGTGACCGAAATGTCACTCCCTCTGGGAGTGTCGCTGGAGGCAATTGGAAGCAGCTCCACTGTCCACTGAGAAAAAGCCTGCAACACACACCTGTGTGCACACACGTGCGTGTGCGTGCGTGCGTGTGTGTGCGTGCACAGACACACATGCGCGCACACACACACACACGCGCGCGCGCGCGCGTGTTGAAGGCCATGCAGCTCCAGTCAGATTCAACAGTGCCACATGTTCGTATCACACACGAAATACATGATGCCCCTGACCAAACCAAAGGAGAACCAGACCATTGCCACCTCAACAGAAGGCCAATCCGCTTCTGTTCCCAGCCAATTGCTTTGTGAGCTTCAGGCGCAGCAAAAGAAAAATGGCACTCCACCACAGTCCTCTGTCATGTGCCTTTGTTCGCGAATTTGCCATGCAGATTGCACGCCCACTCGCGCGTCAGAATTGAGGTGAAGCGGCAGTGTATGAAATTGACACTGTAGTTATGCTGGTTGTAATTATTCTCGTGGGTTTGGACGCCACGGCTTCGCTGTCAGATTTCCGACACCGATGACGGGGCGCAGGCGGCGGCCCGTTGACCCAGGGACCCGCGCGGCAGGGTGGGGCGCGGGGCGACAGCATTCACGTCTCGTTTTCCTCATTGCTTTGACCTGTCCACTGAGATATCCTCCCAAGAACTTCCAGCGGAGACTGCACGGGTTTCGCAGTGCTCACGGCGGCGTGTTTTCTTTGCTGAGACCCCGTTGACAACTGGAAAATACTGTGACTGGTCGGTTACACGTTCTTGTTTCTTCACTCAAATGAGGTGAGAGATTCGTTTTCAGAACTCTCAACCAACTGAAGAAAAGGCAGAAACAGCCAGAGGCGTGGACGTCTCTCGTCCCGCCGTGTGAACCGGGCAGAATCGCAGTGGGAGCGAACGGCGGACAGTCACGGGGCGGGAGCGCCGCGTCTCGAACCTGACCCTCTCTGAGCCGATCACAATTACGTAATAGACGCGGCGGTTCGTCTCATCTCCGCTCGACCGAGCAGCCGCGCCCGCCTTCCGTGGTGCAGACATCCGATCGAGCACCGGTCAACAGGGTGAAAGAGCTCTGTCCCTCTTATCTCTTCGTCGTAATGGCAGTTGTGCACATGCAGGGGTCCTTGGCTGAAGGTGATCCAGACAACGGAAACAGTTTGTGGTGAACAACAAACGAGACTCTTAAATTCCACTTTGGTGTGGAGAAAAAATTCCGTGTTGGACAGGAGAGGGTTGTGCACCTGGGCAGAACCGCTCTGCTGTCCGCATCTCAGCACATCAGCGATGTGAGATGCGTGACATCCGTTGCTCTTCTCACAACTCTTGAAGTCGAGAATGGTGATTAATCCGGACCCGAGAGAGAAAAGGAACAGCATTGTCATCTCGAGGGACCCGAGAGAAGGTCGGAGAACCTGAGAGGACACTGGGTTCTCTGGTCGAGAATCCCGGATCCCGAAAACTCTCGGATGCAAAGAGGGTGCCGTTCTTTTACGTTCTCCGAAACCGGTTTCTGCGCAGAGAATGACTTCCTGTTCCTAAACATCTGGGGAACTGATCCCGGGATTCAGATTGGAGCTCGGGATCCAAAGGGGAGAACAATGGTGCACCAAAGTTCTACGGACTTGCGGGGCACAGACGTAAGGGTTCCGGAACTCATGTTGATTGCGAGTGCGAGATCGCAGAATGCCACTGAGATTTGCAGAACACGCTCTAGACATTAGTGCAGAGCAAGTTCTGCAAATTGAGGTGAAGTTTTGTGATCTCATACAAGCAAAGAGCATGTTTAAGAACCTACCTCTTATATGAGTAAGATGTGGTACAAGTTCAAATACGCATGTTACAGTGAGTGAAAGATGGCAGAATACTGCAACAAATATATTTGTATGTGTGTGCTACATCATGCTTGTACAATAAGTATGGGTTCCAGAACTCATGTTGATTGTGAGTGTGAGATCGCTGAATGCTTCTAAGATTTGCAGAACATGCTCGAGACATTAGTTGAGAGCAAGTTATGCAAATTGAGGTGAAGTTTTGTGATCTCACACAAGCAAAGAGCATGCTTCTGGAACCCACTTCTTGTATGAGCAAGATGTGGCACAAGTTCAAACATGCATGAAAATGGAGATCAAGGGAGTCTTACAACAGGTGTTCTTGTACAAGCATGATGTGGCACACACATACAAACATGTTTGTCACAGTGTTCTGCCATCTCTCACTCACTGTGATATGTATTTGAACTTGTACCACATCTTGCACATACAAGAAGTGGGTTCTGGAAACATACTCTTTGCTTATATGAGATCACAAAACTTCACCTCAATTTGCAGAACTTGCTCTGGACTAATGTCTTGAGTGTGTTCTGCAAATCTCAGTGGTATTCTGCGATCTTGCACTCGCAATCAACATGAGTTCCGGAACCCTAACTTGCAAAACTCCCTCGATCTCCGTTTTCTGTTCACTTTTCAAGGAAACGTAAAAGAACGGCACCTGGAATACGTAGCACCACTGTTGGTGAGGTGTGAACAGAACACAAAGCGAACAGACTGAACCAACATGAGCTGAGCTCGGTGGCTCGGAAGGACAGACAGTGGCCACGGTGTCTGAAACAGGTGAATACCAGAGTAATTGTGGAGGGTCGCACCGGATCACGTTCCTTGTTGCTCAAACTGGGAGGGGTTTTTGCTGGCTGAGTCTGCACACACGGGAAACACGTTGGGCTCGTGTTTGTGTTGTGTGAGGAAATGTGGCCGGTGCGAGACATTAATGCGCAGCTCCGCTGATGGTATATGACCATAATCAGCTGTATTATCCTCCACTTAAACATCTCCGCCATCGGGTGTATTGCTCGGCCGGTCGCTAATAACCTGCTGTCAGGATTGGGCTGAGAGGCGCTTGTTAAGGAACACTTCATCCGCTGTAACGGCCGCGTGCAGCTGAATAGGCGGGGGGCGGGAGGCGCTGCCCCGGGGACGCGCGGAGGATGATATTTCACGATATGAATTGTGTGTTGTGTGAAAAGTGCTCATCAGAATCTGGTGTATCGTGCACCGTTGAGGGATTTGCTTGTGCTTTCACGCTGATGTCTGGAAATCTGCATCACACAGCAGTTCAGCCCCTGCGTCTGAGGAGTTTTTCCAACGGAAATTGCGTTCAGCGTGTCGGGCCTCGAGAAACTGTTGGAAGTCTGGAGTATTTCACAAAGTTCTCAGTAAATAAGTCTCTGTGGACTTGAGTTCCCTCGGGTCGATTTCTTCCAGAGACCTGGCTCCCCTGTGTGACTATAAATATTAATGTGCTAACATGCTCGCTTGTCAGCGCTGCATATGTGAGCGTCTTATCTGAGCTGTGGTGGCGAATCGCGCCTCGTTAGCGGAAGTGGCCGCGGAGAGACGAGCTTCCTCCAGTCAACTCGTCCATCTTGTGTCCCTCTGGTGCTCGCCCCGTTTTGAAAGGTTCCGGATGCGAATCCGCATCTCGGTTACAGGTGCAGATGTTGAGGAGGGGAGGAGGAACCAAGGCGGGGCCGCCATGCTGTTCTTGTCACCCAGTGTCGCGACAAATGTATTTTTCCGTGGAACATAATTCCTCACGCACAGGTCGTCAAATCCTGATTGCGAGTTTTTTTTTCGCTTTTCCCACCCACCCTGAAAAGGTTCTTGTGCTGGTCGACGTCCAGCATGACACATTTACCTCCTGACAGCTAAGCACGAGAAATGAAGAGTCCTTTTCTTGAGCACCGAGAGCAGCTTTGTGGGAACCTAAGCCGGAGGTAGGACGCCAGTTGCCTCGCACATAAGTCCTGGTTTACAAATGTCCGCCTGTTGTCGAATGCAAATACGGCGATCTGTGGCCCATGAGAATCGGGGTCTCGGAATGGCGTCGGATTGCTGCGGCTCATGATCCAGTGGCCATCGGTGAACAGTTCGATACCAGGTGTCTGTGCGGACAAATCTGTTCCCAGCCTCCATCTGTCACAGGGCTTTCCGCGGGCGCATTTGACGTTTCCTGTCTCCAGCAAATCCAGGATCAAGTGTGTGTGTGGGAGGGGGGTGCATTTCAGTTTCGGCTGACATTTGACCCTCTGAGGCTCGAAAGAGGGGCGAATTTCTTTTTGTGGGGGATTCACAAAGGCCACTCTTTAACTTAGAGATTTTGACACCAGAAAAGCAAAACAAATGTGTTCCTTTTGCAAAAGTTCGTGGCCAACACAAATGGTCAGTGTGACAGGGGGGGGGGGGGCGCTTTGGCCCTCCTCCCAGATCCGCTGAGCTTGAGCATGCTGGGTGTGTTCGTGTTGCGTCTCCACGTTGATCTGGCGGACGTTTCTTTTTGCTACTGGTTTTGTAAGTTGTGGGCGTGAGATCAGACGCCGCACAAACGAGGAAGTTCCAGGCCCCGGCTTCTCGTGTTGCAGGCTTGATTAATGAGATTCGTGCGCTGCTGTGTGCAATGCGGGTGCAGGTAGATCTAACATGAACAACACGGACTTCGCTTCCTACTGCAGTGAATGCTGGATCTAGTTTTGATGAAACATGACACCCTTCAAATCCTTTCTCGGCAAGACTCGGCGATGTTGAGCTCTTTCTGCGGAGGGGATGAACGCCTCGCTCCTCGCTGCGGATCCTCGAGGCCGCGCGGTCAGAGACAGCGCAGCAGTAGATTGGTTCGCAGCGGACCTCGCGCAGCTGTGACAGCGATCCTCAGTGTGTGCACGGGTGAAGGGGGAGGAGAAGCGTCTCCGGCTTCTTCATCCCGGCGCTGCTGCGGGCGAGCGGGCGGGGCGGAGGATGCGCAGTGCGTTCTGTCTGCGGAGTTGCCTCCAGGTAACCGAGCTGAAACCTGCCTCATTACATTTGACAAGCATAATTCATCAGAAGGAAAGGAACATTGTTGTTTCTCGCTTGCCATCCCGAATTTGTGCTTTGGGGCAAAAGGATACGCACACGAAGATTGTGGGAGTTTGTGCGTTGCGCCGACTGCGGCGGGACAAAGTCAACAAAGAGCGTCGAGTGGTTCTTTTCTCGTGTACCCCTCGTATTGCCAGAAAGCAGTGTGTGTGTGTGTGTGTGTGTGTGTGTGTGTGTGTGTGTGGCAGAGGTTGTGGTTTCGTGCTTTGCAGGGCACACATTGGCGCCTCTCAACCCTCGAGCAAAGCAGCTCCACACACCTGAACTGATACGCTTCCTGTCACAAAATCCAGTCGCGCGACTCAGCGTGGTGGAACATTCTCGTTTCAGCTCAACGAACGACCCATGAAGCTTTGCGACATGTCGTTCCTTTTCGAACCGGTCTGCGGCGCACCTGTCACCCCTCGACGTCTCTTTTCCGCGGGATTAACGGGTCCGCATTTTTCTTCAGACAGCTTCCTCCAGGAGGCGAGACCACAGGTCTCACATTGCCTTTGACCTTCCACGTCGTGCGCAAAATAGGTTCATCCATTTGCCTCGCTTGTAGCTTGTGACTCGACAGCCGCACAGCGCGGCCTTCATCCCTGCGTCCTCTCTTCACCTGGAGGGCGCTGACCTGTCGGTGCAAAGGACAGACAAGCTGAACTGGAAACAGAGAAATCTACTTGGATTCACCGATGCCTCCTCTCGCCGCAGCATCCAGGCACCCGGCCCTCCGTCATACATACATGTGCATCTAATTGCACCTTCTTCTGCTTCGCTCCACAATCCCCTGCTCTCTCCTCGGCTCTTGCAGGCTTCAGCATATGTGCGCTTGACAGGACAGTGGTTGATTCGAAAACAGTGGCGCCCGTTTCGTGGTTTTCAATGGGATGTTTGTGTATTCTGCGTCTATTTCGCTGCCCAGTTCGCTAAACAGGAAAGCAGAGCCAGGACCTCCCCGTGTGGCTTGCATGGAAACTCGAGTCTCGTGAAGCGGTGGGAAGAATTGTCTCCTTTCATTTTCTGGTCTGAAAAGGTGTATTCATATGAATCGCGTGTAATTTCCGTGCCTGTCCTGACCGAACCAGCGGCTCCACCAAAGTCGTGTTTCGCAATTGGCTCGAATTGTGTCGCGCGGTCCGCGGTCAGGGCCGCGCACAAGTGCGGAACTTGAGGGGCTTCGGCTTTTCACACCAGCACGAGGACTCCACACTCGTCCATCACAAGAGATACTGTCGAGTGCTCTCCATATTTGCAGAATTACTGTGCTCAATCAACTCCACGCTTTCATGAGCTTGAAACTCGAGTCGGCCATTGTGTTTGAAGGATCACGCGCTTCGAGCCTGAAGCTGCAACTTCAGCCGCGATGAGTTGCGCCTGGTGATGTTCACTCGAGTCTCACTGCTGTAAATCTGAAAAAAGAACCTTTTATTTTGATTTCAGAAAGAAGTTCAAGACTCGTTCTGGAGACACTGTGCGCCTCGTGGACCTGCTGGACGAGGGTGTGAGGCGCTCCGAGGCCAAGCTCATTGAGAGCGGAAGACAAGAGGTTTGTCTGGGCTCTTGGATACCGTTCAGAGGATGGGGAAGAGGGGAGAATCTGTTCGGAAAAGATGAATGTTCAGTCTCAGGTCAACCTTGGGGCAGCTCGTACAGCGCTCTTTGCCCGTCCTGTCCGCAATCCTCGCAGCCTGGTCACCTGCACTGAGTCACTTCCGCTCAAAGCATCAGATTCTTACGGCAGTGGAAAGAAATCATTCAAATAATTGCAAGGAAGCTAAATCAACTGGACACTGCAAATTGAGATAAACTAGTGTCAGTTTTTCAGCAATTTCACCTGTCCTAGTTTGGTTCCAGCTGCGGGCCCAGTCCCAGGCTCATTCTTCTTCGAAAACCTTTCTGAAGACGTTTCCTGCTTTTTGTCGACCCATTTTCCTTAAATTACAACAAAACTCCGAGCAGTTTCAAATGCACACAAGCGACGCGCTCTCAGTATTCTCATGATTGCTTTACCTCGTGGTTGATATTTCTTGAAAGGTGCTGAGCAAAGAGGAGTTTGAGGCGGCGAAGGAGGCGGTGGCGTACGGCTGCATCAAATACGCCGACCTGAGCAGCAGCAGGAACGGAAACTACGTCTTCTCCTTTGACAAGGTATCGCATTTCAGCACTCGCTTGTTTCTCTTTCATTCGTCTTCACAAACCTTTGATGTGAGAGAAAGTGTGTTTCAAGGAATGTTTCGTGGAGACGGTTGCATGCGGTGCAGACGGCACGGATATCTTTGTGGTGCGCAGAAGAACTTTGAAATGCCTCTTCGATCGCATGCTCGAGAAAAGAAATGAAGCAGTTGAGAACGTGCTTGCGCAAAACCTTGCAAAAAACAAAAAACGTGTGACAGAGGTTTTGCCAGAGGAAAATTGCAGTTTCTGTCAGCCCGCGTCAGAGATGCCTGTCAAGGTTCGCCGCCGTCGTGGGAATGTGGTGCTCGTTCCGCTTTCGTGCCGACACGCAGTGACAGTTTGTTGTGGTGTCGTTGTCAGATGCTGGATGACAGAGGCAACACCGCCGTGTACCTCCAATACGCCTTGGTACGAATCAGGTGAGTTTCCTCGGCTCCATTATTCAACGTGTTCTCAGAGTTCCGAGGAAAAATTATCATCATGACCAGAAGCGGGATCCTGCTTTCCGTCACACGGAAGAGGGAGAGGGTGAAGTGGAGGAAGGGGCGGCGGCAATTTATTTCTGCGCCGGATTGTACGAATCGACGAATCGAATTGGAGATTTGCTCTTCAGGTCCATAGCGCGTAACGCCAAAGTGAGCGAGGAGGAGCTGGCCGAGGCGGTGGCCACCACACAGATCGAGCTCGACCACCCGAAGGAGTGGAAGCTCGCCAAGCTGCTGCTCAAGTTCCCCGAGGTGAGAGCGCGTCGACCAGCTGCCGAACTGACGCTCATGTTCGGAGACAGAGGCAGAGGCACACCACGAGGAAGGAATTCGTGCTCAGAAATCCTTTGTCCTGTCACTTGTGCGATCACAAATCGTGTGCATCCCAAAGGCTTGCACAAGTGGCTCGCCCAACAACCAAAAGTATCCAAAACTGCAGCCGTGCCACTCAGCAATGAGAAGGCATTTGGGATTCAGCGACTCAACAATGTCCACAGTTTGCCCTTCTGCCCTGAAACGGGCGGCTTGTTGCTTGGTGGTGACGCGGCGCTGTTTCGTGCAGGTGATTCTGAAGGCGATGGACGACTTCCTGCTGCACTCGCTGTGCGACTTCATGTACGAGATCGCCACCGTCTTCTCCGAGTTCTGGGAGAACTGCTACGTCGTTGAGAAGAACAAGGCCACTGGTATGTTTATCAGCCGCGCTGATATTGGTTTGCCCGTGTATCTGCGTCCGTCCATCTTGGGGGGAAAAAATAGAGGCCAGCCATAGCCAAAAGCCAGTGATAAGGAGTGTGAGTGTATGCCAATGCTTCAGGGGCAGATTCAGCCCTGGGGCAGGGTATCTTGGACATTGTCCAGGATACACCTGCCCCCCCCCCCTGCAAAGCAAATTTTTCCAACTTGGACATTGTCCGGGTCAGGGTATCTCAGACATTGTCCGGTTTAGGGTTTCTTGGACATTGTCTGGGATTTACCCAACCAACCCCCCCCCCCAAAGCAAATTTTTCCAACTCAGACATTGTCTGGGTCAAAATGTCTGGGATACCCCCCACCCCCACTACCCCTGCAAAGCAAATTTTTCCAACTCAAACATTGTCTGGGTCAGAATGTCTGGG
>JAAUXT010009634.1_pt1 | contig 10638 bp, 1 predicted proteins | sample 7278171 | NCBI WGS metagenome assembly JAAUXT01 (sample SAMN14350112, study PRJNA611818) | marine sediment metagenome | isolation source: surface marine sediment (1.8m) | place: French Polynesia: Moorea | collected 2018-08 | reverse complement strand
CCATGAAGAGTTGTTATGTGGTTTCCACAATAAAGTATTTTTGCATCGGAAAAGTCTCCCGAAGTTTGCGAAACAGCCGAACAACGGATTAATAGATAACGGGCCTCGTAGTTCTTCACGTGGAGCTTTTATCTCCAACAAACACAAACGTTCCTCTCGTGAATGTCCTTATCGAAATCGAACAGGGTCGCACGGAGCCCGCGGACAGCAGACAGACAGACACACTCAATCTCGTCTCATGTCCATATTTCGCACCCGACTGAGTTTACAGCCACTTGTGGCATTTCAATAGCCCCGTTTCACTGGATGCGTATCGTGCCTTGCGTATTTGTGCAGGTCAATAGGCACTATCGTCAAGTTTCACACTGGACGCGCCGTGCCTTGCGTTCCTCTTGCGTCAGCGTGCTGCGTCGCTCAGGAACAAGCACCTGCTAATTTTCACAGGAACGCAGCACATGGCGCGTCCATGCAGTGTGAACCCGGCCTCAGGGAGTCTTGGAGTTGGGGTCACTCAGAGTTTAAGATGAGGACACGGTGGCCCCGCTACCTGTCCCCGCTCCGGTCCCCCCTCCCGACCCCCGGTACCCCCAGACTCCGTGACCCCTTCGGTTCATCGAGCCTGCGCTATTGGCTTCGGGTTCAGAAACGGGGCCGCTGCCGCTGCTGCTGATGGTGATAAATATTTTTGACCCCGTATGACCATGGCCGGATTGAGGGGAAGTGGCGGAATCGCCTCTTTGGGGGGAGTTCTGACGAAAAGCGAGAGAATTGCGAGAAATTTCAGTTTGACCCCAAACTGCAGTCGTTCCACTGTCAGTGTCGTGAATCCCTGACTGGGTTCATGTCCTTTATGGTTTTTCGCACAAAATGCGAAGCAGCGTCGCTTGATCTGGACAACAACTGACGAGTCTTGTTTGTTTTCTCTGCTCTGCAGATGTGGCAGGAGGTCGACGAGCTGCTGCGTCCGGCGTCTCCGGACACCGACGACCACAGTCTCCATGGTGACCCGTCGTCCCCGACCTGCTCCGACAACGGCTACTCGACGGCGTCGCCGGCGTCGCCCGACAGCGCCGCCGACGAGTCGTACGACGACCTGCTGGACCTTGACTTCATCCTCGGCAACAGCTACGAAGAGCTGCAGCAGCTGCAGCAGATGTTCCCGAAGGACCTGGACTCGAAGGTGAAGCAGGCGGTGCAGATGCAGCAGGCTCCGCTCCAGCTGCACGACATGGTCAACGCGGTCGTCAGTGGCGAAGATGTGTTCACGGCGGCGTTGCAGCAGCAGCAGCAGCAGCAGATGGAGACGGACGCTGCGGCGGTGAAGCCGTCCGTCTCCCCTGTCCCCGAGACGCCGCGTCTCCAGACAACGCCGTCCGCACCGACGCCGGCGCCAGCACCAGCCCGCCCGGGGGCGTCGCCCTCGCTGGACGTGTTCACGCCGCTGCAGGTCAAGGTGGAGCCCATGTCGCCAGAGACGCCGCCCGCACAGCAGGCGTCTCCAGTGGCGGCGGCGCCATCACAGGTGTCACCGACGACGCTGGCGGCGCATGAGGCGGCGCAGCAGAAGGTCGTGGCGGCGCAGGCGCACCTCGCCGCGCAGCAGCTGCAGCTGCAACGCCTGCAGATGCTCTATCAGGCCCTGCAACAACAGGCAGCCCTGGCGCAGCAACAGGCGCAGCAACACCAGCAGGATGCCGAGCAGCTCCAGCAGGCGCATCTCCAGCTGCAACAACAGCAGCAACAACAACAACAGCAGTTGCAAAATGCTCAACTCGCAGCTCAGCAGCAACAGCAGCAGCAGCAACAACAACAACAGCAGCAACAACAGGAGCAGAAACCTCAGATCCCTGCCCAACTCTCCTCTCTCCCTTCCATCCAGCAGATGCTCTCAACACCACCCACCCTCATGCAACAACAGCAGCAACAACAAACCTCCCCCTCCCCCACCACTCCAACTAGTCCCGAGCTCGTCCCCTCCCCGACTCTGACCCCTCCCACGACACCCCTGGACCCCCGCCGCCTCGCTCTCGACCTCCTCATGGATCAACTTCCGGTTGAAACGCAGAACCTCATCGTGAAGAAGGCGTTGGAGCGGGTACAGGAACGCCTCCAGTCGGGCGGAAGTCTCCTCACGCCCAACGGCGTCGCGCGCGACATGGACCTCATCGAGCTGCTCCTCCCCTTCGCCGCGTCAGGTGGCGTCGTGCGGCGGCGGCGCCGCTCCTGGACCAAGAAATGCCCCATCATCCACACCTGTCCCTACGACAACTGCAAGAAGATGTACTCCAAGAGCTCTCACCTCAAGGCGCACCTGCGCACGCACACCGGGGAGAAGCCTTACCACTGCACCTGGAAGGGCTGCGGCTGGAAGTTCGCGCGCTCCGACGAACTGACCCGTCACTACAGGAAGCACACCGGAGAGCGCCCGTTCAAGTGTCAGCTGTGCGAGCGCGCGTTCGCTCGCAGTGACCACCTGAGTCTGCACATGAAGAAACACATCAACATCCAGTGATGTCCATCTCAACCACTCGTGGACTCAAAGACTACCTGAACTGACTGCAACTTTTAACCGTTCAGACCCCAAGGAATGGGTCCCGGTCAAGGAGTACCCATGCAGCAGATACTGAAACTGCAGACTGTGCTCGATGCATCAGAATCAGGAAAACAGGCGAGGAGAACAGAGCTCTTCCGCGCCTGTTCAATTCGGAGGAAAGGGTACTTACAACTGAAGTGCTTCAGCCATGACGCAGCAGCGCCCACTCACTTCCACTGCAAGGGACGCGACGGGTGACGCAACCGGTGTGAAACAGACCTTGTTGCCCGGTGGAGACTGGAAATCTGACGCTGTCTCCATGGCGACCGGACCATGCGTGAAGCCATGGTGACCGGAAGCACGTGACACTTGGAACCTAACAGCCTGAGTGACTGTAGCTTCCATAACTTGTGAACATCTTCTCCTGGACATGATATCCAGATGGGTGTCTCAACACGCGACATATTTATGCATTTTATTCCACAGATATGTATCCAGAACCACACAAAGTAATTGTGTCAAGTTTTTACTAATATCGTTGCAGCAGCCTAACGTGACGCAGCGCGCACGCTCACGCGCATGCGCGTTGAAGCCGCGAGGCGCCTTGCATGGAATGCAATTGATAACACTGTGTAGGTACAATGTACTTGGTCCCGAGTCTTCAAGATTCGTGTACATACTGTCTCAGAAATGTGTGTACGAGTATGCAGGTGAAAACTAATGTTCTTTTGTGCCAAACCCATAAAATGGTCTCATGTTGTTGTACTATTTGCTCGTTGTACTTGCAAGTACGTTTTTGAGTGAATGGATAGAGTACTCGTTTTGTACAGCTCGAATGTCTCTCAGTAAAACTAGAAGAAACACAGGCATTAAACCCGGAGTGTGCAATAGTATGTCTGAGCTAACCGAGGCTGTAGACTCTTTCTGCTGTCAGCACACTCGTGCATGTACTGTCTAATGTCAAAGATGACCAAAAAGAGAAGTGAAGAATAAAAGTGACCAATATACGTATCTTGACACGTGTGTTTTGTTCGTGTTCAACGCTGCACGGAAAACAGCATGTAGCGAGTCTATAGCCACTGTCCCTGTCACGGTTGGGACGTGGTGCGATCGTACCTCAGGACGCTATACCCCGTGACGGTGCGGTTACCAGCGCAGCCATGCTATAATATATTACACCTGGCCCCAACGGCCTCACAGTCTCAAGCCCGCACAGTAGATAACCAACCACGGGAGGTGTTCACGCTGGGTGTGTCACGTATTGCGTCGCGGCGTTGGTCGCCGGGCACTGCGCCGTCATGTGAGATTGTGCGTCATGGATTCAATCCGTGACGCGTGCGGTGTGAACCCGACCCGAGGAAAAGCTAGTTAGATACGAAGTTAGATCAACTGCGCCTGGCTCTCTCAACTCCCAAGGTTTGCGTGTGACGGAAGTGAGTTCGATCTTTGTCGGTTGAGAGACACTGGTGTTTAGTGAACACACAATATCCCAATCCTCCGGTGATCCAAGCTTCGCACAGTCCCTTGAATGCAACACCTGGACTCGAAATGTTTGGGGAGGACGTGAACACTTCGCTACAGTGCCCTTGACATGGTGGATCCACGATGAGCGACGAGTGACCTTGACAAGTGGAAAAAGATGATACGACATGCAGGGCCAAAATAAGGAACACAATTTTGATTTGTCGTGGACTCAGGGGAGCAGGACTATCGACTTTTCTGGACCATCAGAACACGGACGCGTGTTTGCGTTCGTCGCTTCCTGGGTCTGTCGCTGTGACCCAAATTTGAACCTCGTGCGAAACGTGTCCAAAGCCACTGAGTGAGGCTCGGATTCTCAGTGCGCGTTTCATCCTTTTGTTTCCCTTTCACCCTGTGTTCACCCTGCTCTTGAGCAGCTGCGCCGAACACCCACTCCCCACGACAGGCATCAGCACGAAATTGTTTGGTGTTCCATGCTACGTGCGCTCCGCTCTGTTTGGGGGAACCAGACTTCGTCTAAACGCTGAAGCTCAAGGTGTCACCTGCCATGGCGACATCTGTCGGATATGTGCAGAACAGGGAAGTTTCTTGAGGAAGTTTTTGCCTTTTTGAGGCGTGACGTAGCGCGAGACCTCTGGCGGTGTGAACAGGGCGCTGCTCGTGTGCGTTGTGTCCTGTTTGAATTATGAGAAAGTCCACAGATACCCGTACACCCTGGCCAAATTCTGTTTTGTAGTTTGAGGGAAAAGCACAGGTGTACAGCTCAACAACCTGAGCCGATCAGTGGTCATGAGACCTGCATGGCCCTTCAGAAACAGGAAGCCGATCGACATTGAGATCCAAACAGGAAAAAGTTCACACCTGCGGCGCTGCAGGAGGACACACCGATTTTTCTGGGGTCAGGGGACCTGGTTCCCTTGGCCCACTCCCAGATTAACTGGTGATTTGGTGCCAGACGACAGACACATGCACGTCTACTGTCTGGTGGTTTGAATGTGTGAATTCCCCGTCAGGCGAAGCACCGGCACATGGAACGTGTTTTGCAAAAAACTCCCCAGTCACTTCTTGCAGAACGGTGTGCGAACGCGTGTGACCACCCTCATTATCTGAGGACGAGGCATGGAGGGATTCTGATTGCTGTAAATTGGGGAAAGGAATGCGGCGAGGACCCGCGGGCACTGCTCGAGGTGACGCCGTACACCGCGCGCATGCGCGATCCTCCATGGCGTTCGTTTGCAATGACCTTGCGTTATGGCGTGCGACTTGCACATGCAGGGTCCCGATGCACAACAGGCCTCGAGATTCTCTCGAGTCAGACCTTTTGACCGACACACTGGCCACAGGGCGCTGCACCGTCCCTTGGGTCGCACAGAGACGCAACGCTTGACGCCTTCGGTGTGCACCAGGCTCGGAGAAGCGGGGTCGTTGCGTGACGGCATTGACCCATGTCTCAGGTTGATTTTACTCGACAAACACACCGCAGAGAACCGAGTCTTTCCCTCCATTAGGGTGAAGTGCCGTCCTTGCAGGTGCAGGAAAGAAACAAGCGCCCTCGTCTCCGAGGCTGCAGCGCCGTGCTTTCAGACTTGAGGTGCGAGGACAGCGCTGCGAAGAGGGCGCTGCGAGTCTTATTAATTCTGACGTACAGTATTGCCAACATTTGTCGGGGAAAAACGCGCTGGGGCCCGGTAACTTTTTTTGCAGCGGTCATTGGAGCAGGCCCCAGGAACCAAGGGTCCCCGCTGGACCCGGCGGAGCTGAAGTCCTGCTGTTAGGAATGGTGAAGCGCGAATACGAATCAAAACTGCCCTGGGAGCCGAGCGTGTGAAGAAGTGAGAACCGCGAGGCACGATGGCATTAGGAGTCAAGGGTCAGCGACGAGGGTCAGCGCCGCGGTCACGAGAGCCGGACACAGATTGCTGCTTGGGGAATGTGGGAAGAGAGAGCCAGTAGGGACGGACGCGGGGTCGGCTCCCCTGGGGAGGCAGGCCCTTCCTGGGTGGGTCGGTTACTCTCGCAAGGATGGTTTCTTCCCAGTTCTTGTTGCATACCTACTCGTCTGCTCGTCCGTAGGAAAAAGGGAACCCTTTGACCTAAAACCTTGCCCCTGGAGAGTTGGGGTCCTCCCTGGGACCCCTCCTTTCCGGGAGTGTCCCTCTCGCCGCCGTCACGACCTCAGCGCCCAGAACGTTTTTTTGTAGCTTTCCAGATCCTGGGTCCGCCACTGCGAGATTTTGCGCATTCTCACTGCTCAGCGTTGAGCATCGCCGCCCATCGCGTGTCGCACGATGTCCGAGGCTCCGTCTCTGACGCCGGGTCACCTGACCCAAGAAAATCAATCACCGCCGCCGCCGCACGCCATGCGTGGCGACCCCCCAGGGGTGGATTCAGGAGTGGGGCATGGGGCCTGCTTCTCCTGGTTCCCGAAAAAAACGAGACAAAAATCGCCCCAAAATCGTTCTGCCCAAATTTTGTACTTTTGCTTTCTTGCGTGGAACAATAAACCAGGTTGGGTTCACTCCATACACACACACGCACACACACGCACACACTTTGGGATCCGCTGCAGATACGTGGTGATCTAGCCTTGAACAGTCAATGAGTGCAACATTCCGTTGTGCACTGGTGAGGCAAAAGAGCCCTGAAGAGGCAGAGTCACGTGCAGCGCATGCGCGTCTAATCTCGTGTGAACTCGGCCTCAAACCTCAGTCACGGACTGAGGTCGAATCTGGGTGACTCGACACACAGACACTCGACCACAGATCCACCCCTGGATTCTGGGCCCTGGAGCTCTGGACCCGATACTGGACATACGTACCCGTGCATCCCGGAAGCACTCCGAGGCTCTGCACACGATTCTTGATCCACCTCCAGTTTTGCATGCAAAGACAGCCCGACCACATCAAATATTTGTCTCCGTCCCAGGCTTATCTCTGATTGGCCCTAAAAAACAGACAAGACACTCACAGCAGAGGTTGAACCAAACACGAAGGAACTTTCTCATCGATCCACCGCCCAAATCGATTCTACTATCGGCCGCTTGATGAGTCGGGGGGTGTTCCGATGACCTGCTGCATGACGGACGACCGTAAACATTTTGTGTTTGCCCTCGCCACGAGTCGGCCGAAGGAAAAATCGGCCCGTCAGTGGGGTCCAGAGTCAGTCAAATGAAGCCTCTATGCAGGGGGATGCAAGGCCCTGGGTCCTCTGGCTCCTGGGTAAAACCCCTACATTTGGGCCTTGGGTGATCAAACTTTCTCAAAGTATTTTACCTGAGGTTGCCCCTACAGTGGATTCAAAGCACATCGTTCGCACTTTCTCATGTATTCAACGTTTAATTTTGCCCTCAGTGTGAAAGCCTCTTGTGGTTCAGATATTGACCGAGACCGATGTCGGCCCCACTAGTCTATATTCCCTGGAGCCTCCGCCCCTAACGACCCTCCTTGACCAGAGCCGGGATCCGGTCCTGAACTTTTCCAACAGGTTCAATTTGGAGCAAGAGGACTCGATCCAAACTCGATCCCTTTGTGACCGCTCAGGCCAACACGGAGACAGACAACGCGCTCTCCGAATTATGACTTTGCCAAACAAATTAGACGCACAAAGCAATCCAATCAGGTGTCTCTCGGAGATGGATTCAGAGAGTGGATCGACGGCCGGCACTTGCGGATCCACAGGGCACGGAGATGGAGGTCCCTTAATCGTGACTATCTTATCAATTTGTTGGGTTGTAGTTGGGGTTTCATTGGAGTCCGACCCAAGTCAGGCCTGGATCAGACACCCATGACCCCAGCCTTGATTTGCCAAGTGTTGTGAACACAATTTTCATTTCAAACCTCAAACAAAAGTGTTGAGATCTGGGCTCCAGCGAAGCTATCCTTCACCTCAATCCTGGATCCGTTGGAAGGTCCCAACTGACCGAATCCCGATTCGCCCTAAATGGCCAAAGTGACCAGAACCTGGTCCACTCGAAGGCCCCTCTCTCACCAAGATCACTTGTGGGGCACCGTGTGACCAGACCCTGGATCCGCCCCTGGACGCAATAAACTCCCAATCTCCGCCCCATTACTGGTGATTTCCAGGACGTGTTCTCGGTAGATAAGGAGCGGAGCGTCACACCTGAGATGAGTGGGACCGGGTCTTCACCTGGGGAACCGTCTCCTGAGCAACTCCGGCGCAGGTTCGCACTGGAAGCGCCGACTTTCTTTCGGGATACAAAACAGCGAGCCAAGCAGCTGTGAAGATCTTCCCTGCTTTTCAACGTGACAAACTTTCAATGCGCAGGAACTTTTGACCTGTGTCTGCAAGAAAGGTGAGGTTGTTCTTTCTTCATTGTTTCAGGTTGGTGAGAGGGTTTTGGGTGACAGGGTGAGGGTGTGATAGCTGGGCCTTCCTCAGGGTGGCAAGGCCAAACGCCAGAAGAAGGGACAAGTTTGATGGAACCACAGATGTGGCTGCAAAGGCATGAAGCGTCCTCACCCTGCAGGAGTCGGGTGCACGATCCGACGTACACGTTTCGGCTCATTCCACCCAGATTCCAGGCCGTTTCCTTGGAGGTTCAAGCAACGTCGACCTCAGGATGTTTTTCGCATTGCTACTATTTTTCTGTGTTTGCGGTCAAAGGCGCAACAGATGAGGGCAAGAACTGAGTGTCATCTGTCACGAATAGTTGAAGAGGAGGAGTTGAGCTTCAAAGTGGAGACAAAATCCACGTGTGCAGTGGCGGGCAGAAGGCCTGGACCCACCCCTGCCGGTGGGGAGACGGCAGCAGCTCTTCGTTGTCTAACATGCAGTTTGTTACTCCAGAGGGTTCTGTTCGTGGTCTTATTGACGTGCACGTCTGTGTACGAGCGTTGGATTCGGGTCAAGTCAGGCGAGGGCCAATAAAAGTGCGTGCAAATTGGAGTTTGAAGTGCACCGCTCGAGTACATAACGACACATACCTCTGGAGTACTTTATGACACGTACTTATGTCATTATCAAGAGTCTGATTGGCTTGCGGTGAAACAAAAAGGGACGCGTTCTCGGCGGGTCCAGGGGGGCGCAGACCTCACCCCCTCACTCTGGAAAAATAGACCCCCCTTGAATTTGGTTCCACAATGCTGCAGGTGCTTTCAACAGATAAATTTTTGAAAAATGGGATTAGGACCACTGACCGTCTCCCTCCAGCAATTTTTTGGGGGGGTTGAATGCAGATTCGCCACTCAGACCGAGGCAGGGACCCTGTGGGACTCTCCGGGCTGAGTCATGATGTTTGTTTTGATTCCAGAAGTGAACCCAGCAGCGGAACCGGAAACGGGATCCTAGTCTGCCCAACGTGCGACTCCGAGGGCTTGACTTGGGTCCGACACTGAAGGGGCAATTGACTTCAATTTGATATGACTCTTCTCGATGTTGGAATCAGGTCCGACCTTGGTTGAAAAGCAACCGGCTCCGAAAAACAACACTTTGAGAGATTCAGATCGTCATTGGTTGGGGCGGATCCAGGAGGTGCTGCAATCTTGAAACAGTGAACCCAGCCCCAATTTTGTGTTGCACGTGCAAACTTCTTTCCTTGTTGCAGCCAAATTTGGAGTTTCCTCCTCATCGACAGAATCCTGCAGAGGACACACCCTTGTTGTGCGTGTTCGATTTCGGTCCCTCACTCAGTGTGTTCGATTTTCGCACGAATGACACCGACGGACACTCGCCCTCTGGTGGAAGCGAAGCGGCGACGTGATTTCGGCGGCAAACTCGAACGCGCCCAGTGACACGGTAAGTCGGGTGGCGTGCGTCCCATCTCCCCATCTCTGGGTTGTGTTCAGAACTTGCATGCCACACCAGCCAGCGCGCCCTTGACGTGGAAACCCCGTCCTTGCGGTGTGGATAAATCCCAACACTCCTTCCTTTGCCGGAAAAGACGAGCAAAAGTCGTCCAAGTGAAATGTCAATTGCAACGCATCGTCCTTGTTTCACGGACTTCCGACTCAACTTTGCCCTTGCAGCATGAGGCACTTCGCCCTTGCTTCATGGGGCAATTCAGTGTGAGCTCTGCACTCAAGTTCCAGATGCTGCAAGGAGATCAGTTTTGTGATCGTCACCACGGCGGAATTCCAGCTTTGTTCGGTCTGGTTTCCATGTGTTGAGGTTGCTGAACCGACCTCGCAGCGTGGCGCGAATAATTTACTCGTTGCCTCGCTGCCAGTACGGCGCTGTGGTCTCGTTGTGAAAATTAGCTCAAACCCGTACTTGTAACGAACCAAATTACCCCTCAGTGCTACGTGGTGTCGTCTTGGTCCACAAAGCGCTTTGTAAAGAACGAGACCCACCCTCTTCACTTGCACCCCGTCCGCTGGAGAGAGACACTGGAGATCAGGCGAGGGAGCAGGCCCCCGCCCCCTGACACGAGGCCTGACGAACTGTTTCGTTGGACCTGAGACGTGGACCTGAGACGTGGACCTGAGACATGGACCTGAGACGTGGACCTGAGACGTGGACCCGAGACATGGACCTGAGATGTGGACCTGAGACGTGGACCTGAGACGTGGACCTGAGATGTGGACCTGACACGTGGACCTGAGACGTGGACCTGAGATGTGGACCTGAGACATGCACCTGAGACGTGGACCTGACATGTGGACCTG
>JAAUXT010076735.1_pt1 | contig 10639 bp, 15 predicted proteins | sample 7278171 | NCBI WGS metagenome assembly JAAUXT01 (sample SAMN14350112, study PRJNA611818) | marine sediment metagenome | isolation source: surface marine sediment (1.8m) | place: French Polynesia: Moorea | collected 2018-08 | reverse complement strand
TTTGCTCTCAGTGTGTGTGTGTGTGTGTGTGTGTGTGTGTGTGTGTGTGTGTGTGTGTGTGTGTGTGTGTGTGTGTGCAACGAAAATGTGTAGCAAGTAACAACACATTTCTGTTCTTGTGACAAACAAACCGTCTCACCCCCAAGGTTTCCTTCCATCAGCACACGACCATGTGTTGCTTTGCTTCAGGTTTGAACCATCTTGATTTGCTCAATAAGTCTTGCCTCCTTCCAGACTCAGACCATCGACGACTTGGACTGGATGACGTGCTGTGAAGAGTGCAACACTGACCCGTGTCAAGAGGTGGCAACGTTCGACTTCAACTTTCCCCTCGAGGCTGGTCCGGATCTGGGCCAAAACGCCTTGGACAGAGGATTTGGGGCCGTCGCGCAGATGTACTACTTCCCAACTGGAACAATAGATCCTGTCACCATCATGCACTTGGCCTTCGACATGAACTTCGTGAGAACACGGGCTTTTCTTTCTTTCTGAAAAATATTGCTGATCCTTGCAACATGTCAGAGGCCGGACATGACAGCGGATCTGTTTCACAGTGGACAAGTTGTATCTCGCTCCATGGGGACGGAGATACAGTTGCCGCGCGTGCGCACAGTGAGAAGTTTTGCCCTTGTGTTTACGCTGACAGTTTGGCACGTTGCAGGAGACGTACGAGCGATGCCCGGGGCGCGAAGTACCAGAAAGCTCCACAGTTACTCAACAAGACCCTTCTGAGACTCCGCGACAAGACGCCTCATCGAATTCAGCCCAAGCAGAACCAGATTCTGATTCCAGCCCCAATGCGTCAAAAAGAAAAGCCTTGTCGGCGACGATTCAAAATATGTTGCACAATGTGAGTGACAAACTGATTGTCACTCCGAATGATTTCTTCAGACTGGGTCAGTATCTGCGTTTTGCACGGGAGGATGCAGAGAACATCAAGAGGCGCAAAAGTAGCCTGGATCATGCCGCATGGTCGCTGGTCCAACAATGGTGGTTTTATTCTGACAAGGAAGACGTGGAGAAGAGAAAGGTGAGTCAAAGTTTTTGAGTTCCAGTTGATGGTAGAATTCGTAACTCCAGCAGTGCTGTGCGTTTGCCTTCATTTTCCATCAACCATTTTGATGCAGATTCTCCTGGGAGCCGTCGACGCCCTGAACAAACCTTACCTCAAGGCTGAGATACGCAAAATCGTCGGCATTCCGGCATCGTTCGGGGAGCCGCCGGACCCAAAGCCTGCTGGGTCGGGCCAGGGGACCTCACCGGCCAGCAGTCCCCCTGGTCCCTGAAGGAAGGGTCGTCCTAAATGATCCAGAAAATTCGGAGCACGTCTGGGTTTATCATCGGGAGATCAAGAACCTGTGAACTTGTGAATGTTCAGCACACTTGCTCGACAGCAGAAACCACGGCAAAAACCACGCTTACGTTCCATTGGATGTCAGTCACATGTCTGCACCAATTGTGTTTCAGTCACGCAGGCATGCACAACGAAACGCGACAACTTTGCTGATTTTATGAACAAAGATTTTCCTCGTTTTATTGATTGACTTGAAAAACTTATTTGCAGACGATTAAATTACAAAAGTTCTTTTGTCCATTCACAATTGTTACAAAATTAATTTGTGATGGCAATCATATAAATCTCTGTTTTTTTTAACAAAATAATATTTAAATATTGATTCTGTTTCTTGTAAATATTTATCTTTGATCAAATTTAAAATTAAACAAATCAAATTTTGCTTTGTAATACATTTTGTTGAGCTCATGTGTTGACCTTTTGTGACAAAAAATCTCTTTGTTATTTGTATTTAGGACAACAAAAAATATATTGATTCAATGCTTCTTGGACAATCAGATTACAATTTCTGAGATTCTGAACAAACGAACATCATTTTACCCTGGAATTGACGAATTATTTTGCTCTTCACTGACCGTGTGACCGGGAGGCGAGGATCCTGAATGTTGCCGAGGAAGGACATCGCTCAAGGCACCAATCCAACCATTCACTTCGGAGAGGCAGGTCGCGGAAAAAGGCCCCAATTTTGTCTGAGCGGGCCGAGAGAGTCCGTAGAATTCATGGGAAGACAACTCTCTGCAATTCGACCTTGACGCCTTTTATGTCAAATGACAACTGAATTTCATTCTATAAACCATAAAAAGTTACAATTTTCGTGAACGTTTCTTCTCCGAAGGCGTACGCTGGCAAGTGCCCCTCCGACAGGTTGTACTTCTTGACCTCCCTTCTGTACCGTTGATGTAGGGTTGATACAGTGGGTAATCGTGCCGGTGATACCCTGGCACAACCTGCAGGGTACGAAAAATTCGCATGTAAACGGCGAAACATTCCTGGCTGAGCACTGAATCGTTTCTCAACAAAACTTAGAACGTGGTCTGGGTGCCTGGGTACGCGGACACGATCCTCATTGGCTGATCCCACTGCGCGCGGACGCTGCGCAGTCGTCGTCTGCGCAGCACGGTGCGCACACGCAGCGCAGGAGGAGGAGCGTCACCCCCGCGTCGGAACCAATGAGCGAGCTGAACGGGGCAGGCAGGACAGATCCCGTCACACCACAGCCAGCCTGGCGAGAGACGCACACAGCCGGGCCCAATCACCTGAAACACGCGTTCATGGTGCAAAAATAAAATTTGTTCGCTGTGCACAGCATTGGTGCACAGAGTGTCTGGTGGTGCCCCCACCTGGTTACAGCTGAGACGACGAACACACGAATACGCAGGAGCAGGGAGGAAAGTTTCTTCCGAGCGCATAACAATACATTGTCGTTGAAGAACTATTTATTGCCCGTCAGGTTTGACAGATTCCTGTGTAGGGGCGATTCCGTCACATTTTAACCAAAATGTCGCATGGTTCCCTGATGTCCTGAATGTCCTCACCTGCACATCCATGGCCAGGCCCGTCGCGACGTCTCTGGAAGGTCTGCAAACGATCGACGTCTTCGACAGAGTAGTCCCCAGGGCTGAATACACGTCCAGTACATTGCAGGTGCAAGTTCCCGTCCGATGCAACCAGGCTGAGGAAGAACCCAAAGTAAAGAAGGAATGCGTTCACAGGCTGATCCCTTGGGTCCAAAACATGGCGAATAGGGACGGACTTTCATCGTGGCACTGATCAAAGAACGGCGAAGAGTGTGTCAGACTTGATAACCTTCAGTGCTCAAAATGGCCAACAACATTCACAAACGCCAAGAGAGTCCAGCAAGAGACAACGCCGAGTGGTCTGCGAATTCTGGTGCGCACAACTTCTCGCTTCAGCGGCGTCAGAGCGCCAACACCGCCGACGGCGCTGCAGTGACGGCGTCCTTCCGCTTCGACGGCGTCACGTCTCCAACGCCACCGGCGGTGCTGATGGAGGCGGCGCCGTCGTTGCCTACGCGCCAACGCCGTGGAGGAAGGGACGGCGGCGTGGCGGCTGTTTCTCCAGTAGCCGCCGTGTGTGTGTGTGTGTGTGTGTGTGTGTGTGTGTGTGTGTGTGTGTATGTGTTGGGGGCAGGAGCACAGGGGAGCGAGGGTGCAACCTGTGGGTCAAGGATCGGAGCTGGGAGGTCCAATCCGCAACTGACTAAAGAGTCTGAGTCTGGACGGGAGTGTCTTTTCAGGTTTTGTCGTCAGACGTGAACATTGTACATGGGCTGCAGTTCTAATTCAGAATTGCCGGTGTGAATCTGGGCTCTCGTTCCACTGGAACGACAGAAGGCCATTCCCTTGATGCCAGAACACTGAAGTACCCGACATTCTCAGTTTTCTTTGCAATTTTCGTGGCTGTTTTGCTCCATATCAACGTAGACTCCACTTACCTTGAAAGTTAGATCTTTGCAATCGATTTTGACACAAGTCCAACTGTGTGTGTTGACAGACGAGGTGGCCGAGTGGTTAAGGCGTTGGACTGCTAATCAGTGCAAAACGGTCACGTCCACATATAGACGTGCTGTGCTGGTGTTGAAATCCAATGGGGTCTCCCCGCGTGGGTTCGAATCCCATCCTCGTCGATACATTTTTTTATTTTCACAAGGATAAAATTCTTTTTGTCTGCGCTGGCACAGTGGTACATAGGGAGCAATCACACGCCCATGCACACCATGCACTGGAGCACAGTATCAAGGCACACCCAGCAGCGAAATGAAATTGTTCGTACACCAATTTAGCAAGGATGGGGCAAGATAATTTTGGAAGGATTCAGGGTCGCCCATGCCCGGCTGGCCTGCCCCTGTGACCCCTTGATTCTAACACGTATGTGCGTGTCCAGATTCATGAGTTCAACGTGCAGGCGTGGAGGATTACGTCCTGTGTGGGTGGGGCACGTACTGCGACCAGGTGACAGCCCATACACGAGCAGACCCGTCGTCGAGAAACCCGTCAATTGGGTCAACATCGTCAGGGTGCGCAGGGTTCAGCTCTCTGACCTCAAGATTCACGACTGGAGAGGGGATTGGGCCTCATCGCTGCATTCGCTCGTGTTGTTGAGAATTGTTGAAATAAGTTGAAGTTTTGGTACTTTTGCCGCAAACCCTCAGCGAGTGTCTCGTCTTTGTGTCGTGTGTTGACGTGAAGCGTGGGACATACAGCACATGGACACACACACGCACACATGCACCGCACTATCCACGGACGCAGCTCGTTTGATTCTGATCAATTAGGTTTTTCCACTTTGGACATTTTCTTGTCGAGCACGCACTCTCAAACCGACGTTTGCATCATTGTGTGCGATGGTGTTGTACCGTGGCCCATGGCAGGTCGTCTCGCGACGATCGAGAGAAGCGAGACTTAGAATTCCCACGCACATCTCTGGCCGTAAACACCAACGTTTTGTCTGCGAATGTCGGCGGTTGTCGCACAGAATCGCGGGAGAAGTCTTTGATTCAAAATGTGCATAAATTTATTCAAATCAATCCAACATATCGAGTTGTTTTCACACAGCTTTCAGTTCTGGTGTTGTTTTTCTTGTCAAAACCAACATGTTGTCCGGCTGATTTGCACCAGTGAACCTGCACTGGTTCACGCAACCCACAACACGACGAACCCAGCGAAAAACAATCTGAGACCTTTCTCGGGCAAAGCTTCCATGCTCGCACTTTGTGGAAATCGGCCATGTCAAAATCGAAACAACATTTCACCTCTTTCAGTTCCAGGGCCATTTTTAACTTTCAAAATTCAATCTTATTGACAGAACGGAATTTGAATTCGACGGGGGGTCAGTCACCTGATCCCACCCGCGCACGCAACGCGCTGAGCCGTCCCTGGATTCGGCGGCGGCGGCGGCGGCGCTACTTTATGAGAACGGACGTCACGATGAGGACGCCGCCGAAGACGACGCCCACGGGACCGAGCGTCGCGGCGCCCAGTCCCCACGCGCCCGCTCCCACCACCGCCGACCCTGCAACAGACACCATCCGTACAGTCTACGGGCGAATCAAGGGTTGAGCGAGGAGCCACAGGGGTTCTGATCTCAACTCTGACCAAACAAACTGACATGTCAAATCAAAGACAAGCGGACCTGGTGACGCAAAAAAAAAAAACGTTTCTGCAGGTCATGGCGGCCGACTCCTACAGGTACGCGTCCTCTTTGGGGAGCAAAACGTTTCTTGCAGAAAGACGGGTCTGTGTCTCACCCAATGGACCCATCAGAGATAAATCTTCATGAAAACCAAATGGAAACTGAAGTGCTTACCGACACCGACGGCGAGCACCGGGTTGGTCTGCAGCTTGCCGAGCGCGGTGGCGAGCATCTCCATGGTGAACTGGGTCGCCTGGGTGATCTTCTCCCAGGCAACGCGTCCGAACTCGACGATGTTGTTGATGATGTGTTTTCGCTCAGCCTCCGTCGTCTTGATGATGTAGGAGAAGAGGAACTCCAGACCTGAGAGAGAAAATGTTCATCTGTGAGCGTCGAACAGTTGCCGAGCCTGAAGAACCTCCCCGACGGCCTGACCTTCAAACAATTATGGGTGTGTTTCTGTTTCATTTTCCGTGCATGAAATGGTTCATTCACATTTTTGGATCAAAAGGTCAGACATCCCAGATCACCCGAGGCCTGATCTTTTGGAACCCGAGTTGAACTCAGCAATTTTAACCCTGTCGTGCTGCTCAATGGTTCCCTGTCCAAAAACAGGAAATCTTATCATTGTTTTGGTCAGAGTTGTCTTGAGGCCCGATCTATCAAGTATGACCTTGCACCGACTGCTTCTATTCAACCCAGACTCCCACAAGATTTCCCGCACGGTTCCTACCTACCCTGGTAGACGACTTCTCCCAAGTTTCCGCCGGCTCTGATGAGCGGGTCTCGCACCCGGCTGAATGAATGAATGAATGAATGAATGAATGAATTCTTGGAACAGCATGTACGCCGTCTGGTGGACGTCGTCTTCAGACTGAGGCTCTGTGCGAAGAACAGTGAGGTAAAACAACAATGAACGTCGCGAACATCCACACAGGACTCCAGTCCACGACTTCCCCTCCCTGGCTTTGCTTCGGCTCACTCCATCACCAAGAGAAGCCTCGGCAGTCCTCTTTTATGCGCAAGCGATTACAACTCCCACACGCGCAAACTCGTGCTCGTACATACACACACATACACACACATACACACGCACACACACAAACACGCACACACACACACACACACACACACACACACACACACACATACGACATACAAACGCGCTCTTGACTGCGTGATGAATTCACCAGCGTTTCTGCGAAGCTCGCTCACGAACTCTGTCGCAACGTCTGCCACCTGGTCCAGCAGGGGGCCAAGGCGAAGCTCGAACCGGCGTCGCGTCTCCCTGTTCGCGCCTCCACCCTGCAGTATCCCCGCCGCCACCCTGAAATGATGTCAAAACCGCGTGGCACCGGGTGAGTCAAGGGACAAATCCCTCATTTGTTCAGGGCAGCGACCCGACAACAGGGACAAGAACTTCGCACAATAAAAATCCACGTTTGCACGCAGGGACACTCGACATTGACCGCAAAAAAACAGTCTTTTCTTCCGGGATTTGCTGGGCAGGTCTCCAAGTTGTCCTTGTGCATGCCAACACTTGCCATTGCTTGAAACGCAGTGAAAGGGAATGTAGAAAAGAAAACGAACCTTCTCCTGGCTTCTCTGATTGTCATCTTGCAGGCGTGTGTCACCACTTGTCCCTGCAGCAAGAAACAGATTTGATCAGACGCACTGATGCTGCGAAACGGCCAAAAAGTGGGCAGATCCAGGGCCCTTCTTACAACGCACGTTGTGTTCGACCTGCGGCGCGTCATGTGTTCGACCTGTGTGCTGACCTTGTATTCGATTACTTCGTGCACTTTATGTTCGACCTGTGTGTATTGTATTAGACCTGCATTCGCACCCTGTGTTCGACCGCTGTGCGCACTTTGTGTTCGAGACCAAAACTGCGAAAAGGGCAACAAATCCATGGCAGGCTGAGCCGGTCTCAGTGTTTTGGTGTTTTGAGAGTGGGCTGAATGAGGGTGGGCTGACTTTTGCTCGTTTAGTGGACCGATCCGTGTTCTCTGGAATGAAATGGATCCTTTTGTGCAATGACAGACCAAGCAACTGATCTTCAGACCTATTACGTTATTTTTCAGTGATAGAATGATGCAGAAAGCGCACACATTTCTTTTGGGATCACCAGTCAATGAAACTGCAGAAAGCAAAATCAATTGTTTTGTCACACCCACAAACGCAAAAGATGTCCGACAAAAGTTGCGCTCTGGGCATGCACGTCAAGTTTTGTTGTTTTTTCCCACAACCTGACTTTTTGACGACACACTGGAAGAACCCAATCTTGAATTGAAGTGTTAAACAGCCTCAGCACAGAATAGCAACTTGAATCAGACAAAGATTCGCACCTACCGCCTGGTCAGTCGAGAGTCCCGGCGAAAACTGTGCCTTGCGTAACGCTTCGCAACCGGCACCAAAAATAACACAAAATAACCATTGAGACAGACATTTCATCGGGATTCCCCACCAAATGAGGCGGGGAATCCCTCGTGACGGCGCGAGTCTCTTGTCACACCAGCCAACCGTACGGCTCCAAATCGGGTCATGCTTCCTTTTTTGGACAAGGTTATGCTTGATTTATCTTCAGCCTTCGGAATGCTCAGTGCAAGTTTTCCCGAACAAAGAACGTTTGGTGGATCCAGGGAGAATCTGGTCGTTGGGACCCCAGAAGCACCAGCGGAGCGAGTGACTGGGCCACGCCCCATGGATCATCCAGAGTCCCCAGCATAGATCTATCTTTGTTCCACCAATTCTGTGCGACAAGGATGTTTTCTTTGTGTCAGCGCGCGCCGTCTTTGATCTTGTAAACACTTGCTGAGACCGAAAAGAGAATCAAGCGGGCAGAGATCGACTCAAATGGACTCGGCAGCTTCAAACTTCTCGCCTTGAACTTTCTCCTTCAATGCAACAGTGAATTTTGCAACAGTTGAACATTGGGCTTGCCACATTTTGCTTCGGTTGAAAATCGAACCCTGAGGATGGACAATAAATTTACGTCGAATGCACACCGTGAAGAACAAAATGCGAAATTGCCAGGCTGAGCACAAGGCACACAAACAGCACTGCCAAAAACATGTGTGCCTTCTGATTTCGTCGCACTGTGCAACCCAAAATTCTCAAAATCTCGCCAGTAATTGTTTCGTTTCAGAAAATGGACACGGCATGCAGCAACAGCGAAGAAAAGAGAAACGTCCCCCATTCTGCATGGTGAACGATCTGTGACAAAAAGATAACACATCACAAAACGTCCCATTTTGAGAAAGCAGTCTTGGTCTTGTTTCAGTGTTTCAGAACTTTCTGACATATGACTTGATACGCCACAAAATTTGCGTTGCTGTTTACCAACATCAACCACTTTGATCTTTTGTTGCCACGTTGATCTGTTTCCTTTGTGGCCTCTCGTGACGAATCTGCTTGAAAAACACTGTGTGCACACAACCAATTGGAAGAAAAAGAAAATCGTGAAATCACACTGGTGTCGTCCTGTATGAACATTATGCACCTCTTCAATTTGTTCACGTGTTCAGTATGCAGGCCGCAGTCCCTCCGCAGGTGAGGGCTGCACCGATTCCGAAAACCACGCACCCCGCAGGAGGGCAGCACGGGAGGATCGCACAGCCGGCGATCATCCCCACACACCCTGAAAACAGGAAAAAGCCACCCTTAGAAACAATCTCTATGAAAAAGTAATCGCATTGCAAAGATGTCCAACTGAAAACTGACGCTCTGAGCTGCATGCCAGAACTGCTCATTGTTTCCTCGGCTTGCGGCAGCATGCACTTACCAAGAATGACTGGGATCAATGGGTCTTGGACGAAGAGGTCGACGATCGCTTTGAGTGCTTCAACTGTGAAGCGCGTCACTTTCACAATCGTCTCCCACGCTTTCTTGGCAAAACCGGTCACGTTGTTGATCAGTTTTTGTCTTTCGATTTCACCCATCACCAGGATGTAAGTGATGAAGAACTCCAGTCCTGTATCGAAATAAACATAGTCATCATATCGTAATGTATTTTCACGCCCAATTTTGTTGCCAAATGTTTTCCTTTCCAATGTAATTTTGTATGATAGTGAAGCCCCCCTCTCAACGAAAACACATGAGCGTCGCAAATTTCCACCAACAAGCCAGACGACAACTTTTCCCCCACAATTTTGTGTGCAAAATATGTCAATAGGTCTGCAGGAAGTGTGCAACATGGAGGAACGCACCTTCGTACGGGACTTCACTGATCTTTCCGCCAAGGGCCTGCACTCTTTTCTTCATCGCTCCCTTCATGTTGCTGTTGTAAAATCCCAACGCTGTGTTGTGGAGGTCCTTCTCCTTGTTCGAAGGATCTGAGAAAATTGACATTGATGACATCAGGGTGACAAAAGTGAAGTCGTTTCCAGAACAACTGGCAAACATGTTGATATCATTTGTCAACAACACAACAAGAATACACCGCTTCGAAATCGGATGTCTGTGGTTTGCAAGACCGGACACTCTCACTGACAGAGAAGAAGCACAACTGCGGCTTGACAGAGAGTATCTGTTTCTTTATCCTCAGAACATGCCGTTATCAGAAGCATGTTGTGATTTCGACAAGTGAACAACGAAAGGCTGGCATGTACCGTTTGCTTGGACGATTTCGGGGTTTCCTGCCATGATCATGGCGCCTTTGTCAAGCCATGGCCCAAACAGCTTTTCCCATTTGTCCTGAGTCATGCTTGTTGCCCCTGCCGCCCCGAGCAGGCGGGACTGGGCGCTGAAAGACGGAGAAACGAAAGCCCGCGTGAAAACGCGGAAACCCCATGCATATGTGAGCTACAAACTCAGACAAATTGTACGCGGTAAGAGCCATAGAAAGAGTTCCCGCTGGTTCCTGCCATTTTCTGTGTTTCACCGATCCATCGCAGTCGGTTGTGAGCTTTCCTTGCATCCGAAAATGAGAACGTATAAAAACGAAGTGCGCCACGAACACTTCGGCATTAAGAACTTGGCACTTGGGAGTTTGAGCACTCTGGCTGTGGTCAAGATGTTACTCGACCTGCGAACAGAAGGCTTCAGTGGTCCGCCCAGTCCGTTGGGAATGTAAGGTTGCAGGGCCCTGAACTTCTGGTGCTTTCCCCATCGTCCCTTTCGTGTTCTCTGGAC
>JAAUXT010070636.1_pt1 | contig 10639 bp, 15 predicted proteins | sample 7278171 | NCBI WGS metagenome assembly JAAUXT01 (sample SAMN14350112, study PRJNA611818) | marine sediment metagenome | isolation source: surface marine sediment (1.8m) | place: French Polynesia: Moorea | collected 2018-08 | reverse complement strand
GGTAGGGTGGGAGGTTACATTCCAAAGTGTGGACAGACGCACACATGAATGCTAAGGGTTTTTAAGCCAACAGCGGGACCTAGATGGCCGGCTACGCGCGACCATCAATCATACTTGGGGTCCCTTTGTACTGCTTGCGCAAGGTTGGTGGTCCTCCTAAGCTCGTGGTTGGACCAAGCCTGGAGGGGCGGCTGCACACAGGGAATCAAAATTCAGAAATGCATGTGCTGTTGGAGGACTTCACGTTGAGGCGGCCACGAACAGACTGTGCAGGAGACAGACAAAGAAGTTGGTCAAATTGCCTTTCATGCAGTCTCAGTCGGTTCTTTGTTTCGAAGGACAACATGCACCACTTTGGTTTTCCGCAAACCAGAAAAGCAAGAGGATTACCGGTACCCATTTCCATTTCATAGTCGGTGTCTGCGTCATCACTGATGTCTTCACGTTCAGAGGCGTTTGTTGCCGTCTGCGATCCCTCTCCACCACCGTACGTCATTTGTTTCTCCTCCACAGTGTGGTTTCTGGCAAATTTGATAGGAAGACAAAACTTACAACACTGACCGGGTTCAAGTGGGAAGCACAAGATGAAGAAAGCGCCTTCTGGATTGAAAAACAACTTTGCACCACCAACCTGATATGCCTGGAAAGTGTCGGTTGAGTTTTGAAGCTCATCGGACAGTGCGGGCATCCGAACTTCTTTCTTTTCTCCTGTTTGGCTGGTGTCTCCCCCTGCTGATTTGCTTCTTCGCGTTTCTGGCAAAAAAGTCCCATTTTGTCACGCGGACAACAAAACAAATTCAGATTGTTCTCGAACTGAACCAATGTCTCACAGTCCGGCCAGATTGATGAGCACCCTCACCTGATGACGACTGTGCATGGCTAAATGTCCTCGCAGCCCGTACGATGTGTCAAACGTTCTGAAGCACTTGCCACATTTGAACTCCCCCTCAGCATCAAGTCCTGAGACCCCCTGCCCCGTCACAGGGTCCAAATCCTGCAGAGCATTTGAGAAAATACACATGAACTGTCCAGCTGTGTTCTTCCACAAAGTTTTCATCAACCGTCAGACAACACAAAGCCTGCCTTTGAAGACCGTTCAGTCAACTGCTGGCAAACAACATTCAATTCGTTTTGCAGTTGTGGCAGGTATGAGGGCAGGGTACTCACGCCTTCGCCTGCGTGAGAAGCCATGTGATCAAGCAGGGCACTGTTGCTGTCAAAACTTCGCTGACACTTCTGACACTTCCACTTTTCTGTGAAGCACAAAGACGTGTTTGGAGTCAACCACTTCCATGGAACAACCGACAAAGAAATATTGACCTTTCAACAGGAAGACAAAGGACTGACCTTTAGGTACATAGTCGAAGTGGCGGTTGACCAAGTGACGAGTGCAGTTGAACTTGTTGCTGTAGAACAGCTTGCAATGCGGGCACTTGTACCTGAGAAGTGGAATGAAACCCTTTCGTCACAATGCAACACTGATGTTGTTTCTGCAGCACTTCTGTTCAAATTGACAACAAACTCACAGGGCAGAAGCGATGACCCTGATAAAATCCAACAATTCAGCTCAAACTAGAGCCTACTCACAATAGCTTTCCCTGTTTTCTTGTTGCTACGGGCCCAGGCCCCGAGTAGGGCTTCTCCTGTTTGCCTCGCAACCTGCAACGCAACGATTGGCAAACAACAAAATCAACCGGAGCAAAACCAACTCATTGGAGCGACAACAGCAGGGTGACCACATAAAGTTCGCGATGGAACGAAAGGCATTGCGCACTTGAAAACTTCACGCACAACCGTGTTATCTTTTTCCAAATTTGTCCCAATAACCCCTCCTTCCAATTGAAACGTAATTGCGCTCACATTTTAGCGCTCTGACGCTCGGATGTTGTCTCCAGGTGATCAGCCAAGTGACTCTGCAGCTCCTCCACAAACGTTTTGTCGCAGTGCGGGCACTTCTCCCCCACTTTCTCCACCTCCAGGACCACCACCTGTGCAACGGCAAAAGAGTATGCCAACGTGACACTCGTTTGTGACGCCTATCAAACGGAATGAATGAATGAATGAATGAATGAATGAATGAATGAATGAATGAATGAATGAATGAAAGAAAGAATGAATGAATGAATGAATGAATGAATGAATGAATGAATGAATGGCGCTTGGAACGATTTGGAGCAGAGCATTTGAACGGGGTACGTATGAGAAATATCAAAAGAAGCACTTTGAGTGCAAACTACTCACTTTGCCAGCGAACTGCTCGTGGTGAAGACGAATGTGATCCTGCACGTCCAGTTTGACCCGGAAGCGATTCGAACAGACGGTGCACTCGTAGCGGAGGTCATCGCTGTAGCGCACTGGAACCGTGACGCGCTCCCGCGGGGGCGCCACCTTCCCGTGGACGCGACGCTCGTGCACACTGACGTCACGGAATCTGCACGTGAGACAATGAGGCGTCAATCCTGATTCATACGGAGCGAAGCGGCGTGCCATGGTGAAGATTCAGTGGTGGTCAGAGACCGCACGAGGCGGCCCGTCGTCAGAAATACCAAATGTCTGGTTGTCTACCTGGAGAATTGTCTGTCACAACCTTCCACCGAACATTTGTAAATGGTCGGTGTCGGGGCTGCAGTTCCCTGAAAATAAAATTTCATAATCTGTTGTCATCACTGGACCAGGCGCCACACGGGGTTCCTTCTTTGGCGGGATGGAGATCAGTGACCTTGTAAAACGACAAGAAATGGTGCAATGCGACACACGAAAATATTCGGATCAGAATACTTTGATACCTCATTCAGTTCGTCAGGTTTGTTTATCTCTCCAATCACTTCAACTTTGATGACAATTTCCTGCGTTGGGATCCCATCATCAGCCACAGCCTCGGAAGTCACCGACTCCTGCGCCTGTTCCTCCACTTCATGCTTCACATCCACACCTCTCACGAAGGGTACACCTTCCTCCTCTGGAATCAAGGTCAACAGCTCTTCCACAGAGCTCGCTCCAGCCGTCTTCGGAGCCGTTGTCTCTTGCTCTTCCGTTCTCTCCTGTATCCACCAGGTTGGATCTGAAACAATCCAGTGGACATTGAGCTGAACAAGAATTGGTTCCGAACATTTGCAGCAAACAACAAATGGCATCCTGAGGCCTCCACAAGACAAAACACACCTTTTCCTTTCTTGCTTTCGGACGCTTTCTTCTCGCCGAGTTCCTGCAGAGTAAAATGAAAAGGAATTGGAATTCATGTTCAGGGAACAAAGTCACAACCAGCAGAGGATTGAATTTTTTGCAACCTGCCTTCTGTTTCTCTCGAACCGCCTTGGCCACATCTGCAACAAAGAATTGAGAAATTGGTCCTCTTCCACCACAATTACTATTTCAAGACACAAACTGGGATGGAAAGCTGTGAAAGAAGTTCATGATTACTGTCAGCAGGGGTGATCGTTATTTCATCGATCTCCATTTCCACTGCAACTCCACGATCGCTGTCGGCTAAATCGTCGAGTGACAGCGAGAAAACTTCAGACGATTCTTCCATTTGTATCTCGGATTCAGGAATGGTGGAAATCGCAGCATCGACATCAAACTCAATATCCGCAGGTTTGTTCGATTCTGCTGCAACCGGGCGAGACGAAACCAACCCTGAAACGAAAAGAACAAGACACTGCCAACTTGATTGTCTTGCGATTGAAGCCAAGACATCGCGCTTCTTGTGGGGTGGGCCCAGTCGAATTTTATTCTCTCAATCTGTTGTGCAAAAAATAAGTTGTGACAAACAAACCTCCCCGCACACCAAGCACCTCCGCAGTAGAAGACGGAAGCGCTTTGACAGTTTCTTCTTGCGGAGAATACTCATTTCCCCCTGAAAACAAAGGAGTGTCATTCCTTGCAGGAGTCTATTCGCCAAAACGGACAAAAGGTTTTTGGGGCGTGCACAAAGACCTCGGATTGGGACGAGTACCTGCTGTTTGATCTTGCAGCAAGAGGTCCTGAAGATTTTCAATGTCTGGGTGAAACGACTGTTGAAAAGTCGATTCTGATGTGTATGTTTTTCCACTCAGCAACGAAACCACCTTGTTACCGACCCGGGCGATGGTCCGCGGTGCTGGTTTGTTGCGCTTTATTATGTAGCGCGTTCCAATAGGAGCACTGGGTGTGCCAACTTGCGCGTATTTGAGTGCAGGGATTGCTGAAAAAAGGCACAGCATTACATGAGTTCTGCATGATAAGTTTAGGTTTATTGGGGATTGCCACAAGAAAATTCAGCACACCTTTTCAAACAGTTTTACCTTGCTCAACAGGGTCTTCAGTCACGAAACTGGTGGGTGTGGTCGGTGAGAGCCGAGTGGTGGTTTCACCAGCAAGTTGAAGTTGCGACTGAGGCTCAGCAGGACTGTTGACGATGAACAAGTTTTCTTCGGCCGCTGCCTCAGCAGGAACTAGACAAAAAGGAATGACCCAATTTATCATGCCAAGCTCACTTCTTTTGGGCTGACGCAAAATGTGGAACACCACAATATTTTCCAAACACACCTGCAGTTGGCGTTGCTTGGGCTGGAGGGCGTTTCATCTTGATCAGCACCTTGGTGCGTGGTCTCGCTGAGGCGATTTTGGGCTGCTGTTGTCTCACCACCAGGTTGGGTGGTGGCGCAGTCGTGACGCCGCTTGTGGTTGCCAAGGGAGACTGAGCAACAGGAGTATGAGCCTTCGGCTGTGTTATGGGTATCAACCTTCCATCTGGCAGGAGCAGGTATTGTGTTGCGTCCCCTGCAAAACGCACAAGTGTTTGTTTTTCAAATGAAAGAAAATGAGTTGGTTTTGAAAAGTTCGGACAAAATTGAACGGACAGACACAACCGCGGGTCCAGGGAGACCCGGGGCCTGTCCACTTCACACACACACACACACACACACATATTTTTGTGCCCCATGCACGCACTGGTTGAAGTTGAAGCTTGCCCCTAACCTCCTCTCAGTTTCCTTCAAATTTTGTGCCTCCAATGGTCGGATGCTGGCCGAGACAGATGTTGTCATCCTTCCTCAACCACAGAAGAATATTTTCACCTTTGTCTTCGGGTTGAGGTGGTGGCGCAGGAGGAGGCGGTTGACCCTTGTCTTCTGGCATCACAATGTACACGACTTGCTGCTGCTCTTCAGTCATCTTGGACGCGTCACACTGACCACAGCTCACAAAATTTATCTGCGAAGCAAGTCAATCTGCAATCTGTATTCTGGGTGGCCATGCAGGGACAATCAACATTTGTGCTTGTACGTCACTGGGGAGAACTGATAACTTTGGGTGAGAGCCACTCCCTAAAAGACACTGCCACTTCTGTGACCAGTGCATGACACAAGCTCAGTCTGCGATACGCCTGTGTAATCAGGGTGGAACAAGAGAAGCAGAAACTGTAGTCTACACTGAAACCGTTTGAACCATCCGTTTGGTGTCACAGTTGTCTCAGTCTCAATGAAAAGTTCAACATAGGATTTTCTGCTCGCAACTCACACAAACTTTCGGGGCAATCGATTTCGGTGCACAAAGTCTACGAGCTGATCGGGGGCTGATCAACCAGACCAAGAAGGCTCCAGCCCATTGTAGCCCCAAAGATTGTATTTGAAGGTGCTACACGCCCGCCATGTTGAAAGAAAGACGCAATCTAACTGCCCAACTTTTGTTCACTTCCCACTGAAGTCAGAAATCTTTTGAGAAAACTCTATGTCCTGAGTTGCCACGAAGTTATACTTGCACACGCGCACAAATAATGCTGTCCTAAATGCGAAAACCACTGAGAAATTGTGAAAGATGCCTTTTTCAACACTTGCCTGGTCAATTTGTTTTGTGTGGATACTATTTCCGGGGCCAGAGTCGGTGCTGCCCTCCGGCGTCGTCACACACGACACGGTGGAAGTTCCAACCAGGCATGGCTCGGGTAAGCATGAGCAATTTCTTATTTTTAGCCGTGATCAGGTGTCAAACTGTTCAGTGTTGCGAATGTGGAAGTGTCTAAAGTTGAGGATGTCTTGGTTTGGGAACATTTTCAACTCTGGGTCGCACAGATCTGGAGAAAATAGTGACGGAAGGGGGAGGATCCCTTCCGAAAATTTGGAGACTGCTTTCTGCAGGCAGTCAAGCAGTGGATCTTCTGTCAGTAGATCTTCGTGGGAGCTCGTCAACGTTCGAACGGTTGGTTTATCACCACTGCTCAGTTGCCATGCAAGTTTGAAGGCTGATTTTTGCCCATATCGAAGGGGTCCTTCAGGACCAATTTTGAGACTGCACAGAGGTGCAGATCCAGGATTGTCAAACGCAGAAACTCCGGGGGGGGGGCATTTCTGCTTTGAACAAATGTAGTTTTTAGGAGTCAGTGGGCATGGCCCTTGGGCTCCACAAGTTTTGTTTGAGTGAGTCCAGCGTTGGAGGGGTCTGGGGCCTCAGAGGCCTGTGGATCTGTACCTGGGGGCAGATATGTCAGACAAGATGATGGGTGATGGTGTGTGAGGTGGATGATGATGATGGCAGGTGATGATGTTGGGTGACAGTGGTGGTGCGGATATTGGGTGATTGATGATGGGGGTGATGGTGGGTGAACCAGACGGATGGGTGAGGGGTGATGGTGGGTGAACCAGATGGAGGGGTGATGGTGGGTGAACCAGAAAGATGGGTGATTGGTGATGGGTGTGATGGTGGGTGAACCAGATGGGTGGGTGATTGGTGATGACAAAACAAACATCACCTTTGCTCACCATCACCAATCAGCATTCCTTCACCCACCATCTTGTGAGAGGGTGGTTGTGTGAGAAAGGGTCTTCCGCTCATCCAAATGGATGGGTTACACACAAAACTCATTCAAGGCCACCTGACAGGTTTGCTTGTGTGGCTGTCAGGAATCTCTGTTTTCATGGAGATTCGTGTGGTGTGTGATCTCTCAGTGACATTGTAAACCCATGATGAAACTTTGCTGGCTACCAATACCCAGTGAATTTTGCAAATTAGGGGCAAGGGTGAACAGGTTTGAATGTGTCCCCCTCTTGCCTTGTCACCATGTTTTGACCACACGGGCAGCGAACAAATATTAAATTTGAGCGTTCTGGTCAAGTGAAACATTGTGCAGCTGGTGTGTGGCCACAAGAAGAACAGCTGGCACTCAGGTTAAAATGTACAAGAAGTGTCGGTTGACCACAAAATTGAGATCAGTTATACGCGACTGATTAAACAATGCCAGCTATTGAGTTGAACCCAAAACTGCAGGTCCAGAATTCAGATCCCAGGTTGGTGGAAAATGTGCTTCCAACATCGTACCTGTTGTGGAGAGTCCAAGTTGGGTTGACGAATTAATTCGGTCAGGTGCTCAGCGGAAACAAGGACGTGCGCGTTGAGAAACACATCTGCAGATCGAAAGGGCGTTTCGTCCTCCCCTTGGGAAGCTGTCCAGTTCTTGGATAGTGTGTGTTTGGTTGAATTGAGCTGCGAAATGAACATGCTTGCGTTTGATCGGGCGATTGTGGGCACCAAGAGTGAACTCCACGGGTCGCCTTCAACGTTCGTCTCGATTTTTGTAGCGCCGCTGACTTTTCCCTCGTTTCTTTGACAGACTATGCGCGCGGCGAAGTGTCCGACAGAGGAGTTGTCTCTGTCCAACTGCGCCGTCGTCAGCGACCGGGACTTCGACATCAAACAAGTGCAGTGAGTCTGATTGTTTTGCTCTGCAAGTCTGCGTCTTTCCGATGGATGGAACAGAGTCCGGCAGTTGAACTGCATCCAGATGAACGAGAGTTCTGACAAGAACAACTTGAACAATTTCTTTTGTCTTCGCAAAGTGTTGACATGGCCTTCAGGTCACTGGGGGGGGGGCGAGTGTACGAAGCTCAGTCATTTATTCCGTGGAATCTTCATGTTCTGCGACGACCTTGTGTACTGCTTTGTTTTGGACGCAGTTAACTCAGATCTTGCGCAACAATGACAACAGTGAACAACAATGGAATGTCAACAACATTGTTTGGGTGAACTGTGACCAAAAACTGTTCCAAAAAAAAAAACACACAAAAGTTGCACAAAATACTGACAGAACAAATTCAAGCATCTACAGTGGGCGGATTACGCATCCCTTCAAAGTACCACCCCTGGAACAAGAGGCACTTCCTGTATCTGTGCAACCAGTCCGCAAAACACATCCTCCACTGGGCTTGAGTGATCTCTGCCAACTCTCTGTTCACAGCAGCTGCCAATCTGGGGATGTCACCATAGTTCTTGCCTTGCAACCTTCTTTTCAGGAGGGGGAAAAGAAAGAAGTCACATGGAGATAAATCTGGAGAATACGGCGGGTGGGGCAGTTGTCTCCATTCTTCAGCAATGAGCCAGTCTTGGACAGGTTTAGCTCGATGTGCCAGTGCATTATCCATGTGTAACAAAGTTCTTGCAGGCCGTCTTCTCACTTGCAGGTGCCGCAGCAACAGGGAGTGGCGGACATGTTTCAGGAGAGGCAAAAGGTTGGCAGCTTTCACAGTTTGATTCTGCAGGGTCTCCACATGCACCAGACCATGCCGATCGAAGAATGGAACCACTAGGAGCTTCTTGCAGCTGCGCGGACATCGAGGCACTTGGGGCCTGTCATCCCCTGCTGCCAGCCATTGTTTGTTTTCCTCCTTGGTGCAGGTTTCCAGTACATAAAACCATGCCTCATCAGTGGTCACAACAGATAACATGAAGTGCACTTGCAGGCACACCCTTTGGATGAAGTCTTGGCAGAACTCTCTGCATTTCCTCATGTCTTCCTGTGTCAGCTTGTATGGTACCAGTTTGGCAGATCTCTTCTTTAATCCCAAGTCCTTGTGGAGTACACGCAAGGCTGTTCCATGGGAGATGCCTAATGTTCTGGAAATCTGGTCCACCTTGACTCTTCTGTCATTTTCTACAATCACAAAGCACTGTCTGATGGCATGTCTGGTGTGAGCCCGTTGCAGTGCTCCTGGTCTGAGAAGATCTCCAAGCTTGGTTCTTCCAGAACTGAAAGCTGCATGCCACTTGTAAACTGCACTTCTCTTGTAGGAAGTGTTCTGGAAGACGGTGTTCATGTCAGCCAATGTGTCCTTGGCTGTTTTACCCAGGCGCAGAGAGAACCAGATGCAAACTCTTTGCACAATCTTTCTTGGAATTTTCATGCTCATAGTCACCTTCTTTGCCTCCATTTCCACGTCTTCACAGGGCTGAGACTGTTGTGAGAATGTTGCTTTGTCTGACCAAAACACACTTGACAACACTACTCTGCTCAACCAGTCAAGCGACCTCAATGAGTGCGCTGGAGGTTGTCGCAGAACATGAAGATTCCACGGAATAAATGACTGAGCCCCGTATCTGAAGTTGTGACCAAGGGCTGGCGCAGAGAAGAAAAAGAATCCGGCACAAGGAGACCATCACTTGATGGCACCAACATGTCCTTCATATTTCTTTGCCAAAACTTTGGGACAATATGCGTGTGTTTCAGTGTTTTTTTGGGCAGAGTTTGTAGTGATAGAAAGCAGTCTAGTTGTGTCGTATTCCCTTTGTCGTGCTGTTGCCCAAAGCGATGCACGTACACGTAGACACGTAGACGGGCTTCAGTTGCAGTTGATTTTATTTTGCGTACGATCCCAGGATCCAAGAAACGAAACAATTGCCACATCAGTCTTGAACATCATGTTGAGCGCAAGAACGCACACGTAGGAACCCTGGTTTAGTGTTCACCCCCAATCCACACTGCGTGCGTCAACGCATGAACACGGCTCTGTGTTTAAGTACGCATGCGACTTTTTTTTTGGGTTTTCGCATTTTCCTGTGCATTTCTTTTGCGCGCTACGCACACCTGTTCACACCGCGTGTTTAGGTCCGTGTTTAAGTGCGTGAGGCGCAATTGCATTTGAGTCTGGACCCCATTTTTTTGCACGACGCGCGATGTTGCGACTGGTTTGGGATTTCTGAATAAATGTCAGCTGCTCTCCAAAATTGAATTTTGCCTTCTTCTTCTTCCAAAATGGCGCATTTTTCCCATCGAGTTCGGCATTGCGCATTGAGAAAACAGAGATGTCTTACATTTAATGACAGAAAGATCGTTCTTTTATTGATTTCACTCATAATGTCTGCACCAGAGGTCTTGACAAGGTGGTGGTGGGTTCACCCAATGAATCGTGTGAGGGAGGAGAAAGGCAAGTTTATCAATGTCATCCTTAGACTGCGAGAATTTCCTGATCATTTTCATAAGTATTTCCAGATGACAGTCAACCAGTTTGACAAACTTTTGAATCTACTAGAACCACACATCAGAAAGAAGCGCACAAATTACAGGAAACCAATTTCTCCAGTGCAAAGACTCACAGTCTACTTGAGGTACATCTCACACTTATGCCGGAACATACAAAAATTCTCCGTACACATCGTTACACAAACAAAACATGACAAGTTCACTTCTTGCGGTGCTTGGCCTCATGGCAGCTTCTCTGGGCCCGGAACTTGAATTTCTCCCCACAGTAGGTGCACGCATATTGTGCATCCCCCCCACACGTTTTGGCATGATCCATGAAAAGTTTGTAGCTTGATGTGGTGTACTCACACCCCTCTACATGACACAAGTATTCCTCATCTTTGTCATGGGTTTTGGCATGGTGTGGCACAT
>JAAUXT010137824.1_pt1 | contig 10640 bp, 14 predicted proteins | sample 7278171 | NCBI WGS metagenome assembly JAAUXT01 (sample SAMN14350112, study PRJNA611818) | marine sediment metagenome | isolation source: surface marine sediment (1.8m) | place: French Polynesia: Moorea | collected 2018-08 | reverse complement strand
GAATATTTTTTGAGTTTTTTTGGACAAAGGTTTAGGAATTATTGGTATTTGTTGAATCTTCAAACATGTAGTTCTCACAAGAAGAACTTATTTCTAGCTTGTGTATTGAGGACAAATAATAAATATCAAATATTTTTATTTGAACTGGTTGTTTTTTCAATTTATAAGAAATAAATATGATAAAGATTCCCAAATATACTGACAATTCAAAAAGATGTTGTTGTTTTTCTCATTTTATTTCACAAGTAAAAGCAAATCAATTTGTAGATTCCTTTGAAAAATTCAGGGGGAAAAGCATTTTTTTGCCTTTGACAACTGAAAGGACAATTTTCGGACAAGCTAGTTTGTTTTACATCCTAGACAGTACAAATTATAAAAGATTTTCTCAAAATACTTGTTAACTTTGGCAAAAAAGGGTTTCTTAGCAAAAAGATACTTTAATTTACTTTATGGAAAAAGGATGTACAAAGCCTGCAAAAAAACACAAAATAATACCTGGAAAAAACCTGGAAAAATCATGGAAATATCATGGAATTTTGTCAGTTAGCTGCAGTGGGAACCCTGCTTGTTGTCTTGACATTTATGAAGAGTCCTGATGTGGCTTGTGGCCTAAAACCAACAAGCACCTTTATATATCTGTCTGTCTGGTCTTCTGATGATCCATCGTGGTCCCGGCTGCTACTTGCAAGTGCTGGGTGTGCCACTGTTTGTGAAGCATTGGTGCTGCTCTTCACCTTCTGTGGGCTTCGGATGGGCTTTCCTGATGGCTTGAGGAATTGGTGACTCCTCTGTAGTTCGGCTCTGTGTTTGTCATCCAAACGTTGTGCGCGGTTGCATTACGCACGCATCATTATGCAACTGCATGAACAGCTTGAGTCTGCCACACAGGGCCTGTTTGCAACAAGGGACCTTTATTCAATCAGAAATTACCCCGGAGAAATAGGCAATGGACTGTTTCAGAGTGCAAAACGTGTGTTTGACAAATACCACTCCAAACGTTGTTGCAGGCACCTCATTCACAGTTGACGCGTTCCGCTACGGCAGCATTCCAGGGTGCACAGCTTACTTCTTGTCTCATTTCCACGCCGACCACTACGGAGGTCTGTCCAAAAAGTTCAAAAATCCTGTCTACTGCTCCAAGGTACGACAACCTCAAGATTTCAATTGGTCCTTCAAGAAGATGTGCAATGGTGGAGTTATTCCCGTCAACTGGTGTCGTCCTGTTTGTTCAACCTTCCTGACAGGCAACAGCAAATTTAGTGAAGTTGAAGCTGCGAGTTGAGGAGAAGTACATCCACTCACTGCCCATGTGCGAGCCAGTGGTGATTGACGGGGTCCGAGTGACACTTCTTGAGGCCAACCAGTCAGTAAACTTTCTATTCAAGCACACAAGGTCTCTAACTCTCGTATTTTTGACGCGAGATGTTGATTTTCTATTCTGCGACGTATTTTCGCTGCAGCTGCCCTGGGTCAGTGCTGTTCTTGTTCCAATTGCCCAAAGGGCAAAATATTCTTCACACGGGAGACTTCCGAGCATCGATGGAAATGGAAAATTATCCCCAGTTGATAGGAACCAAGATACACGAGTTGTATCTGGACACAACGTAAGAAGCCCTTCGCTTGTGGCGCTTTTGGAGCCAGCCAAACACAAAAAAAGAACCAAAAGCAAAACGCAAATTTTGTTCTTGTTTTGTAGGTACTGTGACCCCACTTATGCGTTTCCACCGCAGAAGGAGGTGGTGAAATTTGCAGTGAATCTCGTAAGCGATGCGGTGTATCTCCAGCCCAATTTGCTTGTCGTTACGGGTTCCTACACCATAGGAAAGGAAAAAATATTCATGGGTGCGATATTTACGCAGCATTGTTTGCTCCTTTTTCAATTTGTTTGCTTCCCATTGACTTTCCATGCCTGTGCCGGAACAGTGTCAATGTGTGAAACGCAGCCATTGCGGAGGAGCTGAACTCGAAAGTGTGTGTGACTCGCGAGAAGAAGGCCATTCTCGACTGCCTCGAGGATCGTACAATGGCGAACAGGTTGACGCTGCAGAAGACCCAGGCGAAGGTTCACGTGCTGCCGATGCAGTGGCTCAACCACGTCGTGAGTGCATCCAATACGTTTTACCGGGCCACGGTTTGAATTTGTTCTTTTGTGCTGCCGTGTGCTTGAGGAATCGAAACACACTCAACACCAACATTTTCGTGAAGTAAACGAGAGATGATTATCGGCCGCTTGTCGGATGATCCTAGTTTGCCCCTGTATTTAGGTGATGAATTGTCAGTTCCAGATAACCCCCCAGTTTTGGATTTTACCGTACGCAGGATAGGGCGGGGGGGATGCAGAAGTTTATTTTTCCAGTTCTCGAAATTTCTACTTCTGGATCACCCTCTCCCTCCCCTGTCTACAAAGTTGGAAGTTGGAAATTTACAGAACTGAAGTGCTGTACCGCCGATGTACGCGGCGAGCGACTGATTCTCCACTTGAAAGTCTAGTTTTGATTCTGGAGCAGATCTGTGTCCTGTTGTCTATTAAAATGAGCATCAGACGTCCAATGTGTACCGCAAATGGATTTCTCTTTCGGGCGGTTTGAGCTGCAGTCGATAAAGCTTTCCTTCTTTCAGAAATTGTCAGAATATCTTGAAGACCTGAAGCCGCGCTTTGATTCGGTGTTGGCCATCTCTCCGACTGGCTGGACTCACAGCAAGACAACAGCGCTCGAGAAAATCCGTCCACGCAAGAGTGGCAATGTCACGATCTACGGCAAGTTTCAGTTTGACTTTCATCAGCCACAAAACAGGGCAACAGATCGGACAATGTTGACAGTGGGAACCAGCCGACAGCCTGGAACACAAGGCTGAGTACGCCTCACACACGGTGGTGTCGTCGCCCAAAACTGTATGTCTCGGCCGGGGTTTGGGGGGGGGGGTCACGAGCAATTGAGAATTTGATGCCAGGAGACATCCAAATTTGTCTCACGGGCAATTGAAAAACGACGAGAAAGCGCCAGAATATTACGTTGCGACTCCGCAGATTGTAAAAATTCGCGATTTTGTCTGCTGCAGGCCTGCCGTACAGTGAACACAGCAGCTTCACTGAACTGAAAAGATTCGTTCAAATCACTCGGCCAAACAAAATCATCGCCACAGTGAACAACGGAAATCCGGCGAGCAGGCGCAAAATGGACACAATTTTCCAGTCGTGGCTCACCGAAGCAGAGGAAGGAACTCCAAGCAAGCGAGCCAGGCAGAGCACACTCACGAGCTGGTTCAGGTCGAGCACCTGAACCACACCGGGAACACGCCAACTTGTGTGTGTTGGAGGAGGTATTCTGGAGGTTCAAATTTTCGCGAAGTTGCTTCTGAAAGTTGCGTGGCCTTGTTTGTGAATTTTCAATATGCCCACAGCAGATACTGACGCGAACATTTCATTTGTGTCGTGTCAGTTTCAATTTTAGCGAAGAACAGGTCAAAACGTTCTTGCAGCGTCGTGTTGAAATTGGTCACACGCACAAATGATCAGGAATCGCAGAGATGTGTTCATGTCAATAACTGGCCATTGTGTTCACATGAGTAAATTTCTAGCATTGCTCAAATGACAAAAGAACCCTTGTTCTGGTTTCGAAATTTTACTGCAATAAAAGACATCAGAAAAACATCACCAGTTTTCGTTCAACAGAAGTGTCTGGACAGCAGAAACAACGCCTCGTCTGGCTTCAGACACATGACACAAATTCTCTGCAAATGAAAGGCACTGTCAGTGCTACCGCGAGCGAATAAAAACTCCGCGTCTTTACGTATGAAAGCTACACAGGTCCGGAGATGCCGGTAGAAGGCACAAAATTGGTGATTTTGCTGACGAATCGGCACAGCAGTTCATGTAAATTTGTGGGTCAGACTCTGCACCACTGACAAGTCCACGGATTCAACGGTGATCCAGACTGGTTGTGTGAAGACGACTGCCTTCATTCGACAAGCTCCATCGTCTCCGCAGTAGTACAGCACACATTCCAGGTTGATGCTCGTTCGTCTATCGGACCATTCCTCCGGAAAACGAACAGTGACTGAAGGCTGCTCCTCCAAGTTGACCAAGTGCCCTTTGGTGGTCACTCCGAGGCCCTCCAGCAAATGTTGACAACTTTCGTCTGAAAGCAGCAGTGTGACACGATGTTTCCGCCGCTAGCGCACCAACCGAAGAGAATCCACGCTTTTAATGTCACCGGAACACCGACCGTGCCACGAACCTGTCGACAGAACCTGCCACAGACCAGGAGCCTCGTCTGTCAAGTGCAGCGATTCGCCCAGCTCCAGTTTCAGGTCAAGTGTCAACTTTCCCTCAGGATGCACACAAACCTCCGACAAAGCAACCTGTGGGAAAGAACAAAACACTGGCAGGTTTCAACTGCGAGTTGGGATGTCAATGATTGTGCTTCAGTTCGTCAGCGGTACTCACTGGGCAATGCCTCTTCGGCACAATACTTTTGGGCGGCCCGCGTCTGTCGGTCACAGACGTTTCTGAAGTGGAATCCAACAAGTCCTTCTTGGTGTGCACTGCTGACGGCAAAATAACAGGAACCTGTCGACGAAAGGTCAAACTTGTTTACAAGAAAGCAGAGCACATCACAGGCTCGCTCCGGAAAGATCTTTGGGGCGGTCCCAAGAACCTGCCCAAAATTCCCTCCATAGTGGCGCGTTGGACCTACGGTACCCAGCTGGGCAAGTGCAACTCCGCTGAGAATCGTGGATCCTACCACTGCCTCACAACATCAGGCCTCCAGAAGCTGCCAGTGTACACACAGGCTCACTCCGAACAACACCACCCATCCGAAAAAGTAAACTTTTCCCGTCTGATATTTTGCCTGACAGGAATTCAAGAATTTTGCAGATTTGCCTTTTGCAAAATTTTGAAGAAAAAATGGGGTGGAGTGGGAGGTTGCGTCAAAGCAGACCAGAGCTCTGAACACAGGTGAAGGTGGAGGCTTTATTTACTTTGGAGGTTGGTGCTGGGGTAGCACCTGCCATAAAATTCTCTCAACAGCGTGGGTAGGACCAATCTAGAATCTGGGCAAGCCCCCAACCCCACTTTACAAAACCAACCTTGGTTGGGGGGGGGGAACCTCCCCAAGACCGGGTAATCCTTGTCTGCCTGCAAGATCGATCTAAGAGGACATGGTCTGCCCAGACTATAGGGGAGGGCCCACCCTACTTCCCCGAAGGACCAACTCAAACTTGGAGAGGGCCCACTCCACTTGGACCGCGGGCAAAATTCTATTGCCTCCAGCAATTGACAGTGCGTGACACAGGTCCGCTGCGAATGACGCGGCTGTGTAAAAACACAGAAACAAGAGATTCTATTGTCTTCACGTACCGTTGATAGTTCATTTGTGTCCAGATCTAGTGAGAGTATTCTGTGATTGTTTGTGTCTGCGATGTACAGAGAGCGCTCCGTTGGGTGGAGACAGACGCCTCCTGGTTCATTCAGAACGTTGCTGTTGTTGCCCGAGGGTGACTCCCTGGCACCGAACATTGCGGGCAACGTTTGACAACTCTTTGTGGTCAGATCCACCTTCTTTATCTGCGAGCAAGAGAAACACACAGGTTTTTGGGCGCAGTAGATCTACAGGACTTCTGACTGTTGCCCCAATTCTGTGGTGTTACAGATACTTGGATCAGTGCACCTTGTGGTTGTATGAATCTGCGAGCAGAAGCGAGGCGTTGTTCAGGACAGCAATTCCCAGCGGGTGCTGGAGCCTGGCGTTTGTTCCGACACCGTCTTCATCACCGTACGCGAACAGATTCTGCCAGACAAGACACGCGAGCTCTTTTAAGTTTCAGGGATCACAATTCAAAAATTTCATGAAGACAAAATCGGCACTCCAGAAGCAGTGAAATGCGCCGTACCGACGGGTCTTTATCGCCACCAACCAGATTTTTGACGGACCCGTCAACCAGAGATATGGTTCGGACACTCGAACTTTCTGCATCCGCAACGAACAACGTATCCAAGTCTCCAGTCTTGCCTGAAGCACACAAAATTGACAAGGACATAGTTACACTTGTTGCACTTTGAATGACATTTGAGAGTTGAGCAGTCACTCTTACCGACGGCAATTCCGGAAGGCTGCGCGAAGGCTGCTCGGTGTGGATAGTTGTTGTTCCTGTTCTCTTCTCGGCCACTTCCAGCAAACATGACGCAGCAGCCAGACTTGTAGTCCCTGACAGACAACACAAGTACCGGTGAGCCACTTGCACAAGGATCTCATATTTGACTCTGATGATGTGTCGCAACGAGAAAGACTCACTTGTTCTTGAGCCATTTGCCGCTTTCCAAGAAATACATCCAGATCTGGTGAGATCCCGCCATCGCAATGAACAATATGTCGTCTTTGCCTCCTTTGCAGGACAAAAACATGAATAACATTGAAACACAACAGGTGCACGTGTGCGCACAAGAAACACTACAGGCTGTTCTGCCCAACCTGAAATTTTGCCTACCACCACAAGTTTGCGCCACAGCCACACAATTATTGGCAAAATTTTTCCTGTTAACTTTGTTGAGTTGCAGCCTCTACCCCCAAAAATGTATCTCGAAAGGCACAAAGTCTGACAAAAGCGAGACTGAGCTCGGGCACCCTCTGCTCCGAACCTGGATCCGTCAGAGCACACACACACACACACACACACACACACACACACACACACACACACACACAAGTTAAGAATACCAAAATGACTTCACCTTTCGATGAGCCAAGCGCCACATCCCACGGAGAACTGATTGCTTGTTCACGTCCAACCTTTCCTCCGGCAAGATCATGGCCTTGGCGTCCTGTTCCAGCGACTGTCGTCACTTGCCCCGCAGCAAGATCGATCTGGGTGAGTGGAACAAAGGGCGAGATTTACAGTAGAAAACACAGCGAAAACCCTTCATTCCACGCAGTGCCTCTGTCCTTTGACCCACCAGCACGGACACAGCAGAGTCTCGCACCAGTCCTTGTACGGAAAACTGGATTCCCACGGCCCAGTGATTGACCACGAAAGAGGAACCATATTGGCACGACGGACACACCCCAGCTGTTGAAACTTCACCAGTCAAGTGCTTTCAAGGTCCAGCAGGCACAGAAAGCGGACGATTTACTTGTCTGATGCAGTGATTGTCAGCGTCAGCCACATAAACGACATCCTTTCTCCACGCGACACCCTGAGGGTTGAAGAATCGAGCTTCTGCGAAAACGCCATCTTCCAAACCGGAGTTGGGCCCTCCTACCACATGCTGCAACAAAATATTTGTCTTGGCCCTTTGACAATCATTCACACCGATCGTGAAGAAGTGATCCTTTTGCCAAAATTCCTCACCGTAATCACCCCTCTGCCGTCAGTGACGAGTACTCTGTGTTGTCCTGTGTCACTGATGGCTAATCTCTTTCTTTCTTGATCCCAACATATTTTCCCAGGAAACCGTAGCGTCGAAGGACGCGTGTTGTTCTTTTCAAGTGAAATGAAGTTTGCTTTTTGGCCACGCTTCAGCGTTCCTTTATTTTCATAAAATTCTGGAAAACAGATCAAAGGCATTGAGAAAACAAGACATCACACTTCTCAGCTCTGCTATTTTTTCACTTCGTATTGTACCTTTGGCCACCCGAACAAACAGTTCCGTTGTTTCGCTGTGCCCCTCTCCGGCCAGTATGAGCAGAATTTCGTTGGATGGCCCCAAAATGACCAACGTCGGCCAACACGATATCTGTAGTTGTTGCCAAAGTGTTGCCTCTCGGTCGTTTACCACTGGGTGAGTGATGCTGTGGCGTAACACGGCACTCAGGATGTTGGCAGATATCTGAGAGACAAGTGTGCCCTGTTGATCTTCCAGATCCACACATAATTTCGGGTTTTGGTGAATTGAGTAAACATTCCAGGAGTTTTTCCTCAGTAACGCAGAGTTCGTAGACACGCAATCACGAGCGCACCTTTTCAGAGGCCAGCAGATTTCTCTGAATCTGAATGCTTGAAATGCAAATTCGCCAAACTCACCTTTTCGTTGTCAAATTTGGCGGAGTGGACGCCAATCACAATCACACCATCTTCGACAGGAAATAACTGTTCAAGCTTGTCCAGGTCTGGGAGGATGTGAATGCAGTTGATGCAGCAATATGTGAAGAAATCCAGCACCACAATTCGTCCAGTGAGGTCTTGCTGAGCGATCAGAGGTCGACTTGTGTTGAACCATTCCCAATCTGCAAACAAGCAGTGTGCCAATGGAGACACTCTTGACTTCGACTGCTGCGCACCTCCTGCCAAATGAAATCTGGCTTGGCTGGTCCCGTTTGTTGGCCTGCCAGAACGAAAACTTGCTGAGGTTAAACTGCAAAGTCTTGAGCTGATAATGGTCACACACCGACTGTCACAAACAGCAGAGTATGACACCCCAAACACGCTCGACTGGGTCCATCTTTTTCGCAATCCTGCCATGGTGTGGCGTGCTTTGATTTCATGTGAGGACGTCGCACCTTCACTGCCAGTTTCTTTTCATCACCAATCCAGACAGGTGAGCGATAATGTGAGTTAGTGATGTGAACTAACCTTCATTAAACTCAGGAAGAGTGATCAGAACATTGCTCGCCGCGGACTCAATATAATCCTTCATCAACTGCACTTTTGCTTCATTGCTGTCAGCTTCTGAGAGTTGTATCTGAAGTTCGAAGCTTCTTTCTAAAGTCGCCAACAGATTTCCTTCATCCATTTTGTTGGGATAACATTTTCCGGGTTGAGCTGGTGTCACCTGTTCCGGTTCTGGCTTTTGTATTTCTTTATTCTTGAGTATTGAGCCTGCATGAGCTGTGGAACTCACTCATGCGGTTTGGGATGCTTCAACGAAAGAGACGGGTGCACATTTGAGTGGAAAGGTACGCAGTTAGTTTCCTTTTCCCGTATCGTGCGCAGGGAAATGTACGAGGATGCTCCAACTTCTGGGTGTCTTTTGCATGTTGTATCACCTTGCTCTTTGTTGATGTTTTGGACACTATTAACCTCTTTTTGCGGGTACTAACAAGTGAAACCGGTCAATTATTACGCATTTATGTTTACCAACAAGGCATTCCAAACCAAAACAGAACAGGAACTGTCAGAAATGGGCTTTAACTGAGCCCTTCAAAATAACCCCCGTCCTGGAACACACAATGTGCCCAACGCATGGGCCACTTCTCAAGGATGCACTGTCTGTACTCCTCTGCAGGAATGAGTCCAATGGCTTGGTGAACCGCCCTTTCCAGCTGGTCTAGGTTGGCAAAAGTCCTCCCTTTGAGGTTTCTCTTCAGTCTTGGGTAAAACCAGAAATCGTTTGGAGCCAAATCAGGCGAGCAAGGGGGCTGTGGCACACGGCGTAGACCAGTCAAAAGCAGGCGCATTTTGGTGTCTCTTGCATTATGCGGGCTGGCATTGTCCATGTGTAACTGCAGTCTTCTTCTTGGTCTTCTGACATTGATTGCAGCCTGGAGCCTGGTGAGAATCTGGAGAAAGACTGTTGTGTTCATGGTCTGGTTCCTGAGCAGCTCATAGTAAAGCATGCCACGCCAGTCAAAGAAGCTCACAAGGAGCATTTTGCCGACCGCACGTCCTCTCCGGGGAATTTGGGGTCTTGGATCTCCTGCAGACAACCATTCAGAAGACTGTGCACGGCTGAGGGGGTCATAGGTGTAAACCCAAGTTTCATCCATGGTTATTATTCTTTTCAAAGTGCCTGGATTTTCACGCACAATGCGCAACATCATGCTTGAAATGTCAAATCTCAGTCTGATATGCCTTGGAGTCCGGTGGACAGGGATGAATCTGGCACATTTTTTTTTGAGTTTGAGGTCCTTGTGCAGAATGCTGCGGATGCTGCTGTGAGGTATTCCAGTTTGTGCTGCCAATGACGACACAGTCACTCTCCTGTCTGCAACAACCAGAGCCTTCACTTGGTCAACATTGCTTGGGAATGCCCAGTTTTCCTGCATGATGCTCTCTGAAGATCCACCAACTGAGTCCTTCCTCTCTTGAAGGTGTTGTACCACTTCCGGATGCTTGTTCTGCACAGGGCATTTGCACCAAAAATTGCTTGAATGACAAGAATTGTGTGTGCCTGACTCCACCCCAACTGCACACAAAAATGTACATTGATCCTCTGGACAAACTTCCATGAAATCTCGGTCGGGCGCTTCATCTTGGAACAGAGTCCAGTGTGAGACAGGAGCAACTTGAAACGATGTCCAAAGAACCCTTTTCCTTTCACTGCCATTTGCACAGAGTAAAGACACGAGCAAAACTGTTCAGGCATGTCGGCCAATCGATCAGAATCAATAGTCTATTGTTCCGTGCAGTCCGGGTGACCACAAGGTGATACAACATGCAAAAGACACCCAGAAGTTGGAGCATCCTCGTAAACAAGCCAACACAAGTTTTCTGAGCAGTGATCTGTAGTGATATCACAAACACACTGGTTGGTATCTCGGGTGAGACTGGCCCGGTGGTGTGAATCTCTTGCTTTATTGAGTACACAGTGGCACCACCTGACAAGCGGTGGTTCTAAATTCACAGCTGGTGTGTCACACCACACTCCTCCCCCACTAGGGGGTGCTGGCCTCATTGGCCTTTACAACCAATTTTAAATATTC
>JAAUXT010113693.1_pt1 | contig 10640 bp, 12 predicted proteins | sample 7278171 | NCBI WGS metagenome assembly JAAUXT01 (sample SAMN14350112, study PRJNA611818) | marine sediment metagenome | isolation source: surface marine sediment (1.8m) | place: French Polynesia: Moorea | collected 2018-08 | reverse complement strand
TGAGAAGCATCGGCTACCAAGGGGACATGACGCTTGAGATCTTCACCGCAGACCGCAACGATCTGGTACGCAGCCGAGAGCGGATGGCGGAACTGCTCACATCGGCTGGGTGAAGTAATCATCGGTCGACAAATCCGAAGCCGCGCTTATTTTTAGTTTTAATCATCAATCTGCTTTCTAGCGATCCCCTACAGCTGAAAACGGCTGCGCCACGATCCCGGCGATGACGGCCAATGCATTGGCCCCCTGATCATTGTTACCCCGCTCGTCCTCGATATCCGTTCAAGACCGACGGAATGCCCATGACCCGGATGACGCGCCGCAGCTTTCATAAACGGCGGCGCCTTCGACCCATAACGGATACGCCTCACCGCCTCGAGCCTCGTCGGGAGAACGGCATGCTGCGTATTGTCCCGGAACACCGTTTGCTGAAACTGCCTTAGTGTCGCCCCTGCCGGTGTTGTCGGCCTTGCGGGGGTGTGTCGGTCGCCAACGCGACAAATTCAATCCTTAAGCCACAGGGAGGAAAAAAATGGTCATCATTACCCAAATCGCCTATCCGACCACGAGTGTTCAGGATATGGCCAAGCGTTTTCTGGAGGCGCCCCAGGCCCCGGAGTTCATGACCCGCCGCGGACCTTTCATCAATGCCAGCAAGACCGAGGGGATTCAGTCCTTTTCTTTGTGGGAGCTCGATAACTCACGCCTGGCCGAAGGCCTGAAATACCTGGGCAGCTATATGGCGATTTTTTTCGAAGTGCCTGGGTTCACTTATGAAATGCGCCCCTATTTCCACGTCGACGAGGCCCTGGCTATGATCGGCATGGGGTGAACCCGGAGCAGGATTCACTCGGAGGCAGGACGGGAAAGGCTCACGTCAGGGACGCTTCCGGGCGTGAGCGCCAGCGCCCGCCGTCTCGATCGGTTTGAGAGGCGGGTTGTCGTCGGCCTTTTAGGGCGAACCGGGTGTTCTTCAGAGCGGAACACCGAGTTGGCGGAACTCGGCGGTGACGACGCCGGCCCAGCCGCGGTTGGCGCGCGGGTTGGCCGGGCTCGGATGGGTGATCTGACCGCTTACAAAGCGGCCGTCGGATACCGCGGCCACGCGTCCGGCCGCGAAGGCGCCGATACCGATGACGTATCCGGGCTCAAAGTGGTGCAGCGTGCGTTGGAGGGCCTCGTCGCAGGTGGCCAGCAGAGGGCGTTTTTCCGCCGCCGGCAGCTTGTCCGGTGTGCGGTTGCGCCCGGCGGTCTCCATGAACATCAGGGGGCAGTAGTTGGCCACGAAGATATGCCTGAAAAAGGCCTGCGGCGTTCCAAAGGTGTCTGCGGCCCAGCCCCACAGCCGCCGACCGCTGACCTCGCTGCGGCGGCAGGCGAACCCATCCACCGACCGCTTGGGGTGTTCAGGGGATGGTTTGTCCACCGACTCACAGATGCCCATCCAGTCCCGGACATAGCTGATCTCCCCGAAAGGCACACCGGTTTGGGCCATGCCCCAGGGGCCGGGATTCATGCCCACCAGAATGACCCGTTTGGGACGTTGGCCATACCTGCGCAAATAGCGGTCATAAGGCCGGCGCGCATAGCGCAGCGGGTTGTAGACATGCGTTACCGGTGGCGCGAATTGCAGCCGATCCAGCGCGTCTACGAGATCGTCGGTGATGGTCTTCAGGCTCACGAGTGGGTTTCCCCGGGGCGGTGGTTGCAGATGACGTCCGTTTGATCGCCGGCCGCAAGGGCCGGCTGCCGGGTGTAGACATGTTCCCGCCGGCACTGCGGGCAGGTGAAGGCCAGCGAAGACGCCCAGAGTTGCAGGCCGGAGGGATCCTGATTGCCGTCTCCGTAGCGGGGGTCGCCCAGGACCGGATGGCCGATGGCATCAAAGTGCCGCCGGAGCTGATGCCGACGCCCCGTTTCGAGCCGAATTTCGACCACGGTCCGGTCCGATGCGCAATCGTAACGGACGGCGCGGTAGCGGGTAACCGCCGGTTTGCCGTCCAGGGGCGTGACGAGCGCGCGGAATCCGGACGCATCTTCGAGACGGCCCTGCACCACGGCGTGATAGCCCTTTTTTACCTGGCGCCGGCGAAACAGCGCCGACAGGCTGCCGGCCGTGGGACGGTCGTGGGCGACCAGGACCAGCCCCCGGGCCTCGCGGTCCAGGCGGTGGACCGGGTGGACCGGTCGTCGGTCACGGAAGGCTTTCTGTACGGCCCGCATCAGGCTGCAGTGGTCGCCGAAATCGGTCCCCTGGGTAAGCATTCCCGCCGGTTTGTACCATACGCTGAAGCCGCGATGATCATCGATGCATTCGGAGGCGGGGGGCTGCCGGGCGAGGATGGCGGCATCGTAATAGAGCTCGACCCGGTCGCCGGAATGCAGCCGGGTGGTTGCGCGCCGCACCCGTCGGCGTCGCCCTTTTGGGCGCTTGATCCACACCGCACCCTTGGAGAGGGCCTGTTTGATCCGGGATTTCGTCAGTCCGCTGCGGTGCGCGAGGTCGCTGCACAGATCATCCCTGGCACCCGCTTCGACCGCATAGCGCAAAACCATGCGTTGCGGAGAGGGCCTGCGGTGATCGGACGGTGCCGCCGACGATCCACGGCCACGGGGAGCGGGCGGTGTAAGGCTGGGCATCACATCAATTGCCCGAGAACCTGGGGTAACAGGTGATCGCGGTTGTCCCATCCCATCTCGAAGAGGCGGACATCCCAGCGTTCCTTGACTTCGGCGATGAAACCGCCGCCGCGTTGGGCCACGCTGGCCACCACCGGCGTCTCCGAGGCGAGTGCGCGCCGGGTGAGCTGCCGAAAAGCCGCTGAGAAACACTCCATTTTTCCAATCTCGTCGATAACGATCAGGTCGATGGCCGGTGTCAGACACTCCAGGGTTTGAATGAAGCGGTCCAGGGAATCGACATCGACCCCGTACTTGCCCACCCGAAAAGGGCTGTGGTTGTCGACATGGGCCAGTAAGGCCCGCTCGCCGTTCAGTCCCACCAGTTCAAACCCCCGGCGTTCGCCGTTGCGCCGCATTTCCTCGGTGTAGAACCCGGCGATTTGCTGGTCGGCCAGCGCACTGCAGACGTTGCGGATCTTCGTGGTTTTGCCGATCCCCGGGGGACCGGTGATCAAGGTGTTGGTGGCGACGGTCAATAGGCGTCTCCGTGGCCTGGGGTGTCGACCGGTGGAGGGTTTCAGGCAGGATGCCCCCGCCTGTCGCTGCGGTTCGGTGGATCGCAACGCATCGTGCGATGACGAGATGGATTATTCCATAGCATGCTTGCCGCCCGATCGAAAGAGGGGAGATCATCTGGGCCGGACCTGGAGCTGGGGGTGACCCAGGGCTCGCGGGGAGCGGCGGGCCACGCGATGGATGATCTGACTGTTCCGGGAGGTAAAGGGGCTGCTCCGCTGGGGAGCGAGCCTGCCGGCAAGACGGGCGTTCGGGAAATCGGCACAGTTAGGAAACGTGACCACGACGCGGATACGGCCGGAATAGCCGCGATCGCCGCTTGGGCCGTCGGCATTGCCTCTCCGTGAACCACCGGTCTGCAGCGGCCACAAGGGTCCCGGGAATAAATACCGCCGGCCGCAGCGGGCGCCGCAGGGGGCGCATCCGGGACGGTATGCGGCCACGCGGTCATGGGACACGTCGCCGATGAGCATGCGCACTGTCAGTCAGGAAGCGATTTCCAGGACATTCGGGCGGGTGACGACGGCGGGCGGCGTGCGGCTTTACGACCGGGGGCAAAGCCTATATAAGGGCGGTCGACGGTGCGCAAGATCGGCGCGATGAAATCCATCGCCAAGGTGGTTTATACGCTTTGGACACGCCCACTGAAAAACTGGTGATCGTCAAACCCGGGGCCTTGGGGGATACGTTGCTTCTGGCACCGGCGCTGCGGGCACTGCGTGAGGGGCGCCCGGAAATGGAGATAGCGGTGGCGGGCAGCCTGCCTGCCGCGGGTTTGTTGAAACATTTTGGCCTGGCCGAGGCGGTATTCGATATCGAATGCCTGAACCTCTATGCGCCGGCCGGGGCCGAAATCAAAATCCTGAGAGGGGCACGGGTACTGGCCTGCCTGCCCCTGGATGCGGACGGCTGCGCTGCGCTACGTGATCGGGCCGGCGTCGCGTCGATCAAGGTCTGCCCGGCGCGCGAGCGGAAGGTTGGCCAGCACATGGCCGTCTACCTGCACCAGTGCTTGAAAGGCCTTATCCCCGGAACGGGAAAACTCTCGCACGCCCCCTTGGCGTGCCCGGATGGCGCCACCATACGCCCGGCCGAACCCTATGCGGTTCTGGCTCCGGGCGCCGGAAGTGCGGCCAAATGCGCTCCGCTCAATCGCTTTGAGGCCGCCGCCCGCGAATGGCACGCCCGAGGCGTTTTACCGGTCTTCCTGGCCGGCGAGGTTGAAATCGATCGGGGCTTGGCCGCGCATTATCCCGATCGATTTCCGTGCATCGCGACGCCGTCGTTGACGGCGCTGGCCGGGCTCATGAAGGGGGCTGTCGCGGTTTGCGCCAACGACAGCGGGCCGGCCCATCTGGCCGGGCTGCTGGGTGCGCCCACAACGGTCTATTTCGGTCCCACCGATCCTGACGTCTGGCGGCCGTGGGGGCCCCGGGTGGTTGTACGGCGTTTTAAATCGATAAATAAAATATAGAAATATTATAATAATATAAATATAAATAGTATATGAATAACATTAACTATATGACCGTGCGCTACAGCGGCATTCTTGACGATCCTCAAGCCTTTACCCGCTCCCTGGCGCGACCCCTCGATCGCTTCCTATGGATCAATGCCGATCGAACCGATCTTGCTTCGCTGCGAGCCATGTTGGCGCGATCCGGGTTTGAAACCGAGGCGCTGCCCTGGCACCCGACGGGCTTGCGGGTCAAATATCCGGCGGCGGGGCTGGGGCACCACTGGGCCTATCGCGCCGGTCTTTTTCAGATCCAGGAAGCCGGTTCCATGCTTCCGGTCCTGGTGATGGACCCGCGTCCCGGCGAGCGGATCCTCGATCTGTGTGCGGCGCCCGGGAACAAGACCGCCCAGATTGCCCTGGCACTTGAAAACCGGGGGACCGTCGTTTCCAACGATGTCATCGGCGAGCGCCAGCGGGCCACGCGGATGACGATCGACCGCCTGGGCCTCGCCAATGTGACCCTGACCTGCATGGACGGGGTCAATTACCCGCGCACGGCCGGCGTTTTCGATGCCGTCCTGGTGGATGCGCCCTGCACCTGCGAGGGGACCTCCCGCCGAAATCCAGCACGGGCACCCGCTGCCGACCCGCCCTATGCGAGCAAAGCCCGAAAACAGAAACTGCTGCTGCGCCAGGCCATCCGTCGCTGCGCCCGGGGGGGGCGGATCGTTTATAGCACCTGTACCTATGCGCCCGAGGAGAACGAGGCGGTCGTCGATGCGGTCATGCGGGAATGGCCCGGGGCGGTGCGGATCTTGCCGTCCCGCATCGATGGCATGCGCACGGCTCCCGGCCTTGTGCGATGGCAGGGCCGGGATTTCCATCCCGACCTGAGGCGAAGCATGCGCGTTTGGCCGCATCAAAACGACACGGCGGGATTCTACGTGGCCCTGTTGGAGAAGACGGCACCGGATTCGCCCCATTCGGCCGCGACGCCCCGTATGGACGACCATGAAAGTCCATGGGGTGGCCATGGATGCCGCCCTTACAGCGCGAATGATCCCCTGCTGGTCGAAATCCGGCGGCGTTTCGGGCTTTCCGCCCGCTGCTTCGATACGTACTGCATTCTACCCAAAAACCGACGGGAAATCTGCATGGTGGCGGCCGACCATCGTCCGCCCGTCATCGGCAGGCCCCCGGTGGGGCTGCCTTTCCTGCGGGTCGGCAACCGCTACCCCAAGCTGACGACGGCGGCCGCCATGGTGCTGGGCGCAGGGGCCACCCGCAATTGCATCACGCTCACGGCCGATCAACTCGGAGACTACCTGGCCCGGCGGGCATTCGCCGCAACCAGCGATCAGATTCAGGGGGGGGCGGGCGGATATGTCATGATCCGGTATCAGGGATTCACCCTGGGGTTGGGCTGCCTGCATGCAACCCGGGGCAGCATCGAAAGCCTGTATCCCAAAAACATGGCCGTCGACCGGGAACACCTCATTGCCTGAAACGCTGTTTGCCTGTCGATTTCCTTTTCCATGTGGGAATCCGATTGCCTAGTGTGTAAACCAATTCCGCCAAAATGGGCGCCGAATCCTGTTTTTTCTTGGAAAAATCCCGCAAAATGGGCTTGCACGCTTTTTGCTTCCCTTGAAGTATGCTGGCATCAACCCATTCGACCGGCCCAGGTCCCGGCCGCTGCAGGAGACGATGGCGCAGATCATCCCCTATCCGCAAAAAACCCATGTTCTCATCGTGGAGGATGACTGGGTGATTCGCGAAGTCCTCAAAGAGCACTTTCGCGATCAACCCAATTGCAGCCTTTCGTTTTTCAGCGATCTCGGCCAAGCGCTCTATTTTCTGCGTCTCGATTGCAACGCGCAGCTGATTCTCAGCAACATCAATTTGTGTGCTACCGGAGGCGTCAATCTGTCCGCTGCCCATTTGATGCAGAATCAATGCGAGGTGGTCATCTCCCCTGGCTACAACACGGAAGCGGATCGCTTCAGATCTTTTGACGCCGGGCGCGAACTCTACCGCGTTCACCCCCTTAGGTTTGACGCCCTCTGCCGCATGATGCGCGTCGATGAGCAGGCAAGTTCCATCACCCACCAGTCCTGAGGGCATGCCTTCCGGCCCAGCAGCGCTTCCCGCAAACGGAAATGGCGGACGTTATCTCCCGACGGCTCGACATGATTGGCGGAGTCTGGATGCGGATGCGGGAAAAGCAAACGTGCCGGGCGGTAATTGCGCCGTCTTCAGGGCCTGTCCGGGGCGATCAACGCTTCAAACAATGTGCGCGGTGCCCCGCAGACCGGGCAACGGTAGGGCGGTTCTTCACCGTCGTGGATGTAGCCGCAGATCTTGCAGCGCCAGCGTTTCACGGGGTTTTATCCTTTGGCTTGAGATGGCCGGCAAGGTCCTCTAAGCGCCGAACGTGATGGGCCTGATCACTTTTCTCAAAACTGAAATAATGTTTGCCGAAACCTTGGGCGGATGCCACAAAACGCGCCGAACCCACCACGGCGAATATGTTGACACCCCGTGCAGCCAGCCGCTCGAACTGGTTGCGGTCCTTGCCGACCAGCACGACGGCGTCGGGCCAAACATGACGGCGGATCAGCGGCCCCATCCCGGGCCTGCTCATCGGTCCGCAAAGATAGGCCAGTTCAAAGTCCGCAGCGATGCGCGTCAGCATATCCGTGACCGACGACGCGTGATCCAGGCGATGCAACCTCCAGATCAAGGCCTCCGCCTCGAACAGCACCACGGGCGCGGAAGGGGCGATAATCCGCATCCGCGCCTCGGCATCGCCTGCCGCTGTGCGTGCTCTCAAGATAAAGGTGCCGGTGGTCGGGGCCTCGTATTTGAGAAAGCCGTAGCCATCCACGCCGGTCAGCACGCTGCCGATTTCGTGTTCGTCGATCCAGAAACGGCCCCGCACGCCTCCCATGGCCAGCGGGCCCCGGTGGGTGCGGAGCTTGAGAAAAAAGGCACGCTTGGGTGTGGCCAGCTGATCGAAGAGGCTGACACCGGCGATTGAATGCTGGACTGCGAGAAATGGGGCCAGCAGCAGAGGAATGCCAAAAAGCAGCATGCGCCGCCATTTGGCGGCCCGGGGGGGGCGTGGGTCCGTTGGGGTCAAGGTCGACATCGAACTAATGTCCTGTGGTTGGGGGCGGCAGCCGGTTGGATCGCGAGGGCTGCCGACGCCGTGCAAGGCTGCGGGCCGGCGCTCCGACGCCCAAACAATTGTAACAACCCTTGCCGTCCGCGCGATGAACACTCGGCTTGCATTTACTAGCGGAAAGTTGGTTTGAACGCAAGGCGCGGTGTGCGGTCGATTTCGCCAAGGGCCGCCAGGCGGCCTGGATACGTCAACGCAGCAGGCCCGATAGCATGCAGATCACAGTGGAATGTTACGCCGGCTACCGTGGCGAGGAAACCCCTCGCCGTTTTCGTCTGGGGGAGCGCTATCAGGACGTGACCGCGATCCTCGATCGGTGGCTCGGCCCCGATCATCGCTACTTCAAACTCATGACCAACGATGGCGGCATTTGGATCATACGCCACGATACGGTTCATGCAAACTGGGAACTGATTTCGTTCCGGCAGGGATAACCGCCGGGAATTCGTTTTGCCCCCGATATCCGCCGGGTACGAACGTTCGATCATCGCCGTGCCCGGGGCTGTTTTACGGTCGCAATCCTTGTCACCATCGGCCCGCACGCAGTTGTTGATTGACATGTACCCGGGCCGGTATGAAATTTTCAATATGGACCTTTGGGGATTCGAGATCAGTGACTGGCCGGATTTACGTAATCCCGTGGTGGTGATCGGCCTGGGGGGATGGGGCAACGCCCTGAACGTGGCCAAGGGATCGGCCGCCTACCTCGTCGAGCGGATGGGGGCCCGGCAATTCGGTGCCTTGAACGCCGACGTCTTTTACCGATTCGACGAAAACCGGCCAACCGTGACCATCCAAAACGGCCTGATGCACACGCTTCGATTTGATCACGGCGGGCTGTTCGCCGCCCATTCACCGGAAAGTCGCCACGACCTCCTGGTGATCGTAGTCGAAGAGCCGCATTTGCGCTGGGACGCTTTTTCCGAACAACTCCTCGACATCGCCGCGAATGTCGGTGCGACCGAATTCATATCGCTGGGCAGCCTGTATGACGGCGTCCTGCACACGGACGCCGTCCTCTCGGCCATCGCCAGCGATGCCGACCACCTCAAGGAATTGGTTGCGCTTCACATCCGGCCCGTAACCTACCATGGCCCCACGGCGATCCATTCGATCCTCCACCGCAAGGCCTGCGAACGCAGCCTGAAAGCCAGCAGCCTCTGGACCCACTGCCCCTACTACCTCGAGGGCACCACGCATCCCGGCCTCGTTGCTGCGACCGTCGGCATGCTGTCCCGCCTGCTCGATCTGCAAATCGACACCCGGGACCTCGTCGACGAGTGGGAGAAGATCAAGCGAGAGATTCAAACGGCGATCGAGGCCAATCCCAAGCTCCAGAAACTGATCGGCGAATTGCGCCGTGCCAAGGTGCGGGGCGCACGCACCAGTAGCCCGATCAAACGTACGGACGGCGACAAGATCATCCGTCTCAAGGATTTCCGCGATGGTGAATGAAATCCCGACAACGGCCCCGGCCGACGGACGATCGTGTCCCGGGGTGGCGATGGAAACCTGGCGCCAAGGGCGATCATTGACGCGGCGATGGGCACTTTCCGGGCGATCTTTTCCTTGAGCTCCGCCGGTGAGTGATATAGAACGACCCCAACCCGTCGCGGCGCCAAAACCGACCTGAAAGGCCCATGTTTCGGGGGCCCGATCGCCAGAGATGCCGTCACAACTCTCGCCGCCGGGCCGCGCGGCCGATCGCCCTGACGGCTCGCACCCTGCCGTTGGCCGAAACCTGTTGGTGCTGCGGTTCCAGGACCGAGGAATGCGAGCCGGCAGACATCTGAGGATGCTTCGGCCATCCGCAGCCGCTCGATTGCAACCCAAACTGGAAATGGTGTCCCATGAGCGCCAAGGACTATTACGGGATTCTGGGAATTGAACCGACCGCGAGCGTCAAGGAAATCAAGAACGCCTACCGCGAGCTGGCTTTCAAATACCATCCGGACCGCAACCAGGACAATCCCGACGCCGTTAATCAGATGAAAGCCGTGAACGAAGCCTATGCGGTCTTGTCGGACGCGACCAAACGGCGCGAGTACGATACCATCCGCACGCAGTTCGGTTCTGCGGCCCATGATCGCTTCCGCCGCAACTACTCGGAAGAGGACATCTTCGCTGGTACCGATATTTTTCGGGTGTTCGAGGAATTGACCCGGCTGCACGGTTTCCGGCACTACGAGGAGATATTCAAGGAGTTTTACGGTCCTGGTTACCGCTCATTCGAAGTCAAGCGGCCGGGCATGTTTTTCAAAGGTTTCGTTTTTTCCGGCGGCCATGCCCCCGGCCGGGGCCAAGGCCGCAAAGACCCCCGCGGTCCGGCTCTGGGCCGGCTCGGGCGTCGCATGGCCGAAAAGCTGTTAGGGGCGCATTGGCCCCAGCGCGGGAAGGATGTCGATGCGGTGATTCGCCTTTCCGCGGAAGAGGCCCGCAGCGGGGGACCTTACGCGTACTTTTACCGCCAGCAGCAAAAGAAGCTGGTCGTGAAAATCCCGCCGAGCGTGCGGGAAGGGCAGCGCATCCGGCTGACCGGGCTGGGCGAACCGGGGCGGGGCGGGGCCGAAGCCGGGGACCTCTATCTAAGGGTGGCCATTGACCGCCCGCTGATGGCGACGGTCAAATCCAAAATCAAGCGCTGGCTTAAAAACGGATAGACGTTTTCATTCCCGAGATCAGAGAAAAAGCGGACCGGTTGATCCAAAAGCCGGGATACGATCCAATGGCCTGACGCCACCCCCCCCACTGATCCGGAGGGGCGCGCCTCCCGCCATGCCCGTTGGCCCACGATTTCAG
>JAAUXT010045301.1_pt1 | contig 10640 bp, 13 predicted proteins | sample 7278171 | NCBI WGS metagenome assembly JAAUXT01 (sample SAMN14350112, study PRJNA611818) | marine sediment metagenome | isolation source: surface marine sediment (1.8m) | place: French Polynesia: Moorea | collected 2018-08 | reverse complement strand
CCCTGACCCTCACCCCTGACCCTCACCCCTGACCCTCACCCCTGACCCTCACCCCTGACCCTCACCCCTGACACTCACCCTTGACCCTCACCCCTGACCCTCACCCCTGACACTCACCCCTGACCCTCACCCCTCACCCCTGACCCTCACCCATGATGCAGTCAGACCCACAGATGGCGCTGTTGACTCACCACGGCAGGTGGCGCCGTCGTCGTTGAGCGCGAAGCCGGCGACGCATGCGCAGCGCACGGTGCGCTCGTCCACGGTGGCGCAGTAGTGCTGACACCCGCCGTTCTGCTTGTAGCACTTCGGGGCCTCGGGGTCGAGCTCTGTCAACGGAAGTAAACACGCTCTGAGAACCCAGGCACAAATCCAGAATCTGGTTGAGCGACACTCGTTGAGACCTCTCCCACTAAGAACGTTGAAAAGGAAATTACAAAATCTTCAAGCCTGCAGCACAATTTTGGGGGATATTTTTCGTGGGGAGGAGTTGAGAGAGAGAGAGAGCCAGCCAGTCCCCTTGAGCCTCTGAATCTTCCACAGATCAGTGTTGAGCGCTGTGTTGCTCTGCATTGCTTTAAAAAGAATTGAATTCGCAACAGAACACAGAGCAGATGAGGGCTCTGCGTTTCTGTGTCACAGAGAAACACAAAACTCTCTGCATTGAGGTGAAAGGAACGTATTTTTGACGCAGAGAAGCGCAGAATCGCGACGCAGAGCATAGCATAGCCCCCAGGTGAGTACAGACCGACGCAGGTGCGCGAGTCTGAGTCGAGGATGTATCCCGGGTGGCAGGAGCAGGAGAAGGAGCCACGCGTGTTGTTACACAGCTGCTCACAGCCGCCGTTCATCCGCGAACACTCGTCCTCGTCTGCAACGGGAAGAACGGGCAGATCCAGGGTACCAACCCAGACAGGGTACAGGCGTTCAGCTCTTGCAGCATCCAGGTTCATTCTCAACAGGGTCCAGGACCTTGTTTGCCCTTGGAGTCTTGCGCCTTGGGCTTCAAACCCTTCCCGTGTCACAAGTAGCACAGGCTCCAACTCACACACACGCACACACGTGCACACTCACACTCACGCATCTTCTTATAACACACACACAGACACACACACAAACGCATACTCACGCACCTACTCCCGCACACACGCTCACACACACCTGCTCATCACCCCACACACGCACACGCACGCACATTTTCATGCACACGCACAGACGCTCTCTCTCTTCTCTCTCTCTCTCTCTCTCTCTCTCACACACACATCTCATCATCCACATGTACACGCACTCAGACACGCACGCACACACACACGCACACACACGCACCGACGCAGGAGACGCCGTCGCCGGCGATGTGGAAGCCCTCCCGGCAGCCGCACTGGTGCTCCCCGAGCCGGTTGAAGCAGAGCTGGTCGCAGCCTCCGTTCCCGGCCCCGCACTCGTCCACGTCTGCGCACAAACAACCGCGTTTTCAGAAAGGAATTGCGAGCGCAGGGCGTCCATCCTCCCGGACTGCAGGGCGCCCTTTTGGGCTGGTACAGAGTTGGACCAAGGACGTTCGGCCCTGACTGGTGCAGAACCGGCGGCCCTGTTCAGAGGAAGCCCATCCCTACCTTGTTTCACAGTGCCCATCTCGTCTCCTGTCCCACCGTGCCCCACCCCACCCTATCATGACCTCACTTTACATGTTCAACACAACCTCACTTTGCCACACCCACACCAGCTCCCCACCCCACCTATTCTGTACGGCTGCTCTCCCTGGCCCCACCTGGGTTTACCTTGCCCTGTCAAGCCCCACCCGCCCCGCCCCGGCCCACCCAGCACAGTCCCACCCACCTCGCCTCATCCACCCCACCCCGCTCCACCAAGGCTGAGGGTGAAGCCGCCCTGACAGTAGCAGTGGAAGGAATCCACCACGCCCACCCCGCCCCACCCCGACCCGCAGGCCCGGCCCGGCCCGCCCCGCCCCGCCCCGCCCCGCCCGGGCCTCACCGTCGCAGGACCAGCGGTCGGGGTTGAGGGTGAATCCCCGCTGACAGTAGCAGTGGAAGGACCCGAGCGTGTTGTTGCAGTGCTGCTCGCACTTGGCGATCCCGGCCCGACACTCGTTCACGTCTGCGTGCCAGAAATGACGAACAAAATTACACATTCATTGTTGTCCAGTGCCACGATTGAGAAGGCGGGGCCAGAGATTGATCCAGACGACGTGGGGCCGGAACCCAGCATACAGACATTGAACATTTTGTTGGAAGATTGTAACAATGAGACAAAACTTTACTAACAAGGAAAAGGTGACTTTGCAGGGTCTTTGCGTGGTTTGCTGTGAAAATGAAGGACCCAGAAACCCCTGTTTCCTGGACTGGGCGCGGGGCTCTGACCAGTGTGTGTGTGTGTGTGTGTGTGTGTGTGTGTGTGTGTGTGTGTGTGTGTGTGAACTGTGCAAGTGTGTGTATGTGTGTGCCTGAACTGTGCAATGTGTGTGTGTGACATGTGCATGGAGGTTTGTGTGTGTGTGGTTCTGACCTGTGCAGTGTGTGTGTGTGTGTGACCTTTGCACTGTGTGTGTGTGTCTGACCTGTACACTGTGTGTGTGTGCGTGCGGGGCTCTGACCTATGCACTGGGCCTGTACACGTGTGTGTGCGTGTGTGTGTGACCTGTGCACTGTGTGTGTGTGTGTGTGCGTGTGTGTGTATTCGGGGCTCTGACCTGTGCACTGCGTGTGTGTGTGTGTGTGTGTGTATGTGCAGGGCTCTGACCTGTGCACTGTGTGTGTGTGTGTGTGTGTGTGTGTGTGTGTGTGTGTGTGTGTACTCGAGGCTCTGACCTGTGCACTGGGTGCGGTCGCTGCCCAGGTCGTAGCCCGGCGGGCAGAGGCAGCGGAAGGACCCGATGGTGTTCTCACAGGCGTGGCTGCACCCCGCCGACCCGTCCCGACACTCGTCCAGCTCTGAAACACAGTGGGAAAGTTGTCTGAGCTGGGTGGGTGCAGGGGTAGGGCACGTCCAGGGTGGGGCACATCCAGGGGTGGGGCACATCCAGGGGTAGGGTGCATCCAGGGGTGAGGCACATCCAGGGTTTGTGGAGTGCATCCAGGGGTAGGGTGCATCCAGGAGTGCAGCTGGTCTTGTGGTCGGACGCACATGGGTGGGGCGCACCCAGGAGTTGGGTGCATCCAGGAGTCAGACGGACCCAGGGCTCAGATGCACTGAAAGTGGTGTGCTTCAGGGGGTGTGGTGCACTCAAGAGGAGTGGGGTGCATCCAGGGGTGGGCTGTGTCCAGTGGTGGGGTGCGTGGTTCAGGGACGGGCCTAAACGCCCGCAGTCACAGCGGCCTTGACCACACACGGCGCCGACTCACCCTGGCAGACGCCGCGGCTGTCCATGCTGTACCCGGCGGCGCACGCGCAGTGGAAGCTTCCAGCCGTGTTCACACAGCGCTGCTGACACCCGCCGTTCCCTGACACGCACTCGTTCACATCTGCGAGGAAAGAAGTTAGTCTTCATGCGCAAGTTTTCCTTGTTCAATGAGGGAAATCGGATTCCACACACAAGGTTGGATCTTGCACAATGTCGGATCAGCCCCATCTCAACCCTGGATCTGACTCCCCTGGCAGGGGGTTCGGAGGTGGGGGACTACCGACAGATCCGCTCTGAGGTTGGGCACTGGGGAGTGGTCCAGCAGATACACGCGGCAGTCTGAGACAAACAATGTTGCTGACACCACTGTTTTTGCCAGATGGTGTGATCAGTCAATGACTCGGAAATACACGGAAACAAATGTGGTCTTGGTAGGTGTGTCCTGCTGACGACCTATCAAGATGAGTCACCGCATGCGATTTTCGCTCGTGTTAAATATGTTTGTGAGCACGTACCGAGGCAGGTCTGCCCGTCATGCCTTGCGAGCGCGTAGCCTCGTTTGCAGGAGCAGGTCCCGTACCACGTGCTGTGGCCCGGCGTGCACACGTGATCGCAGTCCCCGTTGTTGAAGCGACAGTCCCGCAGAGACACCTTCAGCTCTACAACGCATGCGCAGCATGGAAAAGTTTACACGTGACGTAAAGCACATGTCTGGCTGCGGGCGGGAGGGGTTCTCTGGACAGCGCTGCTTCTTTGTGAGACAAACCGCAGGTCACTTTGGCAGATCCAGGGACCTGGGGACAAGGATACACAGACCCAAGGAAATTTATGGCAATTTATGGCAATGTTTCTGTTTGTTTTTCAAAGGTTTTGATTTCAAGTTGAAGCTGGGATCCTCTGACCCTGAACACATGTTTGCCCCTCGTTTTGTACCCCTGGAGGTTATACCCTGGCCGAGGTGAAGGTCATGCCCCCCCATGTCCGGTTCTGGATTCATCAGCAGATCTCACTCACTTTTGAAGCTCTTTCTCTTCATCCCATCATCCTCTTTACGTTGAGTCACGTGATCCTCAGTGACTTCCGGAACTTCCTCCTCTTCCGGTTCCTCAACTGCCGGCTCAGACTTGTGCACTTCCGGTTTCTCAGTGTCAGACTTTGGGTCTTCCGGTTGCTCTGTTTCCGGCTGCTCCAGCTCCTGTTGAGGCTGCTCCTCTGGCACGGACGGCCCTGACGCCATCTTTCCCATGGGTCGTTCGTTCTCCACTGCAACAAAATCCAGAGAAAGAAAGTGTCACCAGGTGTCAGAGCAAAGCGGATTCGCAGGACTTGAGTACTCACGGTTGTATTCAGCCTCCTCCTGTTTCCGTCTCTGTTCCTCCTTCCACTTCTGCATCTCCTGCATCTGCAGTCAAAGGAACATCGAGACATCGCACCCGTGTGATGAAAGGCGGATCGTCCGTTGCCCACAGGCCCCGTCCCTGGAGCCCCAGGTCCAGGTTCGCGGAAACTCCCAACAATCCTCATTCCAGCACAAGCGTCGTGCAGAACTGGGATCGGGGCGTCCCGGGACTGGCCCCCTTCACAAACCCACAATTCCACTGTTCTCTGCAGGAAAAGTGACACTGGCCAGTGTTTTTGAGCGTTTCGCCAATTTCGTGTCGTGTTGCAAGGACTCGCGGTGTGGTGGGACGCACCTGCGCCTCCTTGTGGGCGGCGTGGTCGTGCGGCTCTGGCGGCGTCGCGCGGGCGTCGGCGGCGGCGGCGTCATCGGATGCGTCCGCGGGGGCGGGAGGCGGCACCGACTCCGGGACGTCTGCGGTGAAAACGTGAAGCTTCGAAAGGAGTGGCGTTTGTGAGGAAATGTCAAATACAAAAATTTATTCTCTTCGTGGCTGCACTCTGTTCCTATGGAAACAATCGTGCTGCGCCCATTGGGGTTTTCACACAGATGCATCAAAATGTTGATGCAAGGCCAGGAACGGACTGAACTATTTTTGATACTCTCCATTGGGCATTATATTAACTTTTATGCCTACGCATCAAAATTATGACGCCAGCGTCAAAAATTCTGACGCCGCCCTGCCTGAGTGAAAACCTCTATTGTCGTCCTTGGGGGTTGGCAGACACGCATGCGCGGTAAACGGCGCCGCCACTCACGGCTCGGGACGGGGATCCGGTGCATGAAGACGACGCGTTGTTTCTTCAGCGGCGACGGCGTCTTGGACGACGCCAGCGTCTGCGACGGCGTCTCCGGCGCGTCCTGGCTCGGCGCCGGCGTCTTGACGTCGTTGAGCGTGCGGTGCAGCTGCGCGATCAGCTCCCGGTGCAGCTGTGATCGAACCACCGGAAGTCCGCCCGGGAGAACCGGAAGTTGAGCCGGAAGTTTCGGCAGCTGCGCTGGAAGCGCTGGAGCCCGGATCTTTCTTCTGATTGGCTGTGTTGAGGCCTTGACCCGACGCCGCGTTGTGGTCTGAACCGGAAGTACAAAGGCGCCATTTTGAGATATCAGTGACTGCGACTTTGAAAAGAATGTTTGTTGAGATGTCTATTTCTTTCCGAGTTCAGTGTGAATAGATCTACAGTACGACGTTGCGATTCCGGCGTTTCAAAAAGGAAGTGCCACAACGTTGGAACCCTGTGTGTCGTTCTTTTAGATTTCAATGCTCCTATGTACTCACTGTCTGCGTTGAGGATCGCGAACTTGAAGAGCGGGACTCTGATCCACGGAAAGTCTACAAACGAACAAGAACCTTGACGGGTATGGGGTTGGCTCCGGCCCCCTGAGGGTTCAAATCTGAGGACCAACCTTGGGTCCATCAGGTGAGGACCTCTAGCCTTCAAAACTTTACAAGTGAAACGAAAAAAGACATTTACACCTGAAGCACAAAACAAGGGTCGAAAAACTTTGTCCCGTGAACTGGGGGGTCTCAGGCCCACCAGTCCCCCTGGCGACGGGTGACTCTGACCTGCAGATCGTTGCAGAGGTGCGAGTCGCAGAGACACCAGGTGGCGGCGCGTCCGCTCCAGCCGCTGTCACGTGACGTGTGGCAGCCCGTGCTGCGTATGTCCAGAGCGGGCCACGCCGCGCCAGCGTTCGCGCAACCCCAGTACATCTCTGCAGTGGAACGACCAGTCTGAACCCAGTGCAAATCTGGCATATCCCGCGCACTCGTAAACACGTGCACTTTTTTGCAAGTTGTACGGTACGCACACACACACACACACACACACACACACACACACACACACACACACACCGGAAGCCTAATGTGAGGTCATAGAGGCTCTTTCTTACTCCGTGTGAATGACAAGTGCAGCTTGCTTCTCGCCGGGTGCGTCACGTGCAGTGCCCATGAACAAGGACGCAGTGCTCTTTTGTTTGTGCAGGGATGCAGCACCCATTGACTTGCACAGGGATGCAGCACCCATTGAGTTGTGCAGGGATGCAGCACCCATTGACTTGTACTGGGATGCAGCACCCATTGACTTGTACTGGGATACAGCACCCATTGACCTGCGCAGGGATGCAGCATGCGTTACAGGTACACTGGCTTGCTTGAGGTAACATGTCTAAAGGAGTCACACCTCCACGTTCTGAAGTCTCATTGGCACAACAGCGTCATTTGCGGTTCGTGTTGTACGTAATTAATCCTTGTACTTTGTTTTCCATGTTGCTTTTGCATGACTGCAGTGTAAAAACACGACTCTACTGCACACCGCATTGGAACGTCACTTTGGTGTTGGACGCGCGATTTGACGTTGAAAACGCGTGTTGGTTGCGCATGCGCGCAGCGCGGTGAGAGCGGGTCGTGCCCCGCGGCGTCGCGCACTGCCGCTGATCCTGGGCGGGTTTGGCAGCATGAAAACGCACACGTCAAACGCAGCCCCTGGAGACGTGGCATCACAACGCACCTTTTGCAGAAGTTACGCCAAGCCCTGAATTTGGCGTGTCACAAGTCTCCAAAGCTGAGTTGGCTCTTCAGCTTTCCCTTGATGCCTTTTTGTCAAGTGCCAGAACATGATTTCAGTGCCACTTTAATGGACTATTTCTTGAGTCGACCCACAAAATTTTCAGAGCTTGAGTGGTTTGCTGATTCTCGCCATCAACCCAACCCAGCCCTGAGGGTCCAATTCCAAGGAGTGGCGCCACCCCAACTTCAAGAGACACCACATGAAGAAAGAAATGATGTTTATTGGAACAGGGCCCCAAGGTTCGTCCCTTGGTGTTGCCCACTCAGTGGGGCCCCTGGGTTCACACAGAACGCGCCCTGCGTCAGGCCCCTTCATGTCACTGGGCGCTGACTGGATACAGCTCTTTGGTTCGCAAGACCGCTGGACTCTGTCTGTCACAGAGAGAGAGAGAGAGAGAGAGAGAGAGAAATACACAGAAACACACACACACACACACACACACACCTTTTCAAAAGATATAGCGCATCGGGGAAGTTTGTTCACGTGCTCAACTATCTGGGGTCAAGGTGGCTTACCCTGTCACAATCTGGGTTCAAGGTCGTGAAAAGCTGACCCTGGCACAATCTCAAAGACCTTGACCCTTACTTCACATGACCCCGGGCCCCTCCCTGCCCAGTCATCCCAGTCTTTCTCTGCCTGACCGTCCCGGTATTTCAGGCCCGGTGTAACGAAAAGGCTCATGAGGAGGCACGGGTGTCTGTCTGTTTCAGTTGACTTGAAATGGCCAGACATGGGGTGAACAAACTTCAAGGCTCATTTCACCCCCAAACTGAAATGGGGAGATATACGTTCAGGCTCACACCTAAAATGGCCAAACACCCGTGTCAAAACAAAGGGGCGTCTCCTCATTTCGTTCCACGGGTTGCCTGGTCCCCACCAGGGCCCCCGTCCTGCCTGCTCGCCCGCGGAGACGTGACGCGACTGGCGATGCGGCAGCGCGCGTGTCGGGGTCGCCTCGCGGCCGTGCCTCCGTCCGGTCCCGCCGCGACCCGCCCCTCCGACACCGCGGGGCGGCACCGTGTCGTGTACGGGGGGATCCAGGGCGGATCGGGCACGCCAGATCCGACTCATTTCAACTTGCCTTCAACAACACGCACAATGAATTCCTGATGTGCATTTGTGGTGCAGGCTACAAAAAATTGAGGTGTTGTGGGAACTGTCCTCGGGCCCACTGGTTCCACCCCTGGACCCGCCGCTGGACCCACTGCTGGACCCGGCCCAGAAGGGGACCCTCCATTTCTCCATCAGAGGTCCATCCCTTGTTTTGAATCCTCTGTGCTCAAACCCTGTGAATCTCAGTTCTCATCTTCGAAATTTGCACAGTGCACGGGCGGACATGGGATTTGAGCATCGGAGCCAGAAAACCGTCCTTTTGGGAAAAGGAACAACTGGGTGGGGCCTGATAAGTGGGGACAAGATGGAGGAGGACGGTCTGAAACCTCTGTCAGACTGGAAGTCCACACATGCGCAGTGTCCCAGCGTCCGGCGTGACGCTTTGTATGCTGAGAACCGAGGACTGGGCACTGGGGATTGGATACCCTGGCGGGTCCACCAACTCACGTGTAGAAAGCAGGGAGTTCTTGCACGAAGCAACGCAAGCATCGTCCGTCTACCCGCACGTGTTGTTTCAAGAGACAGGCGGAAATACTCAGGAAGACGGGTGCACGAGACTCTGATTCCAATTCCGTTCAGTGTCATCGCACCGGACGCAAAAAGCGCGCTGATTCGTGTGCTAAACCTCCCTACTCTCCACACGTGTTCCCATGTCCAAACACTAGCTTCCAAGCATTTCCACCGCTGAAACTATTCCAAACATGCGAGTGAGTTTTTTTTTTCCACTCGAGACCGGTCAGTGGTGGTGAGTTTGGACGGCGGCCGGGGCGGTGTGGACACAGCGGACAGAGTCCGGCTCGGCCGAGCTGGCGCGGCGCCCGCGAGGGGGGGAGGGAGAGCCGTTTACCTCGCTCTCTGTAGAATAGACCCGCGCTGCTAAACAGACTCCAACCTCCAATAGACGAGCAAATAGACTAGATTTTAATTGGGCTGGTGTGGGAATATGACCACTGGGTTTTCTTGTGGTTTCCTGGGATGAGGTTCCGTGCGATGGCCCGGTCTGGCCGCGGGCGGAGGGAGGGGGTGCGGCCGCAGAGCTGAAGCGCCCCCACCCGCAGTGAAACCCATATTTTGAGGAAACACGACTTTTCTGCAAAGGTCAAGGTACCAAAGGTCCATCCACCCTTGGTTAGTCTCCCATCATCTGAGGTTTGCAGACTTCGTATCACGACACTCTGTGTCAGAATCAACAAGACATCACTGGCAATGGTCCAGGATTTCGTACAAGGCCGGCCGACCCCAGAGGAACCAACTTCTTCTTTGAACAAATTTACCGTGCGCTGGTTGTGGGACTGAGACAGGAGACTTTGACCAGGGCTGGAGCGGACCCGTAAGGCGCCTTGCCTCAACAAGAAGCAGTGCTCAAGGCAACTGCAGTGCGAAGTCCCTTGCCGGTGATTTCGTCGATTCTTCCTTGCCCTCCTTGTCTTCCTTGCCTTGGTGCACTGCCTTATAGAGCCCCCCCCCTACACACACACAGAGGGGTCCAGGCCAGGGGGGGTCCAGGCTGGGGGGCAGGGGACATTTCATCCACCTTGCCATATACTGCACTACCACATGGTGCTTGCCCGAAAGGGACTTCGCACAACTAAGCGTCTGGGAAACCACAGGGGCAAATTCAGGAGCCCTGAGGCCCCCACTACGGAGAAAAGCCCTCCTGCAGAAGTCTCCTCCGAAGCGGGCCTCCCCCAGACCAGAACCTCGGCCCGCCTCTGGATTCCAATAGTCAGTGTCTGGTTGGACGGTGTTGGCTACGAAAGTCGGCCGCGGTGCGCTGAGTCTGGCCCGTCCGAAGACACTCTCCTCGAGGCGCAGTTGGAAGCCACTCAACATGAGCCGGGCGGCGGGGGTCACGTGTCGAGTAGCAAAGGTACCGCGTCTCAGTGCAGGTCAATGGGAAGAGCACCCTGCGCAGGTCAAGGGGTTTTCACGTGGGCACTTTCGGCGTCAGAAAAGTTGACATCGACGTCCAAATTTCACTGTTGACGTCAAGTTTAACACAAGAACCAACGGAGGATGTCAAAAATTAGAGAGGTTTCGATGCAACACGTCCGTGCCGAGGTCTGAAGCCACAAAATTACGTGGGAACTCACCCTGCCACGTAGGCTATTTCCGTGGCTATTTCAGGAGAAATCTGGCTGACTTTATTCACATGTCTCAACCCCAATGCCTTCTTTGAGTCCTTCTGCAGATACAT
>JAAUXT010059407.1_pt1 | contig 10641 bp, 10 predicted proteins | sample 7278171 | NCBI WGS metagenome assembly JAAUXT01 (sample SAMN14350112, study PRJNA611818) | marine sediment metagenome | isolation source: surface marine sediment (1.8m) | place: French Polynesia: Moorea | collected 2018-08 | reverse complement strand
CCCGAGGACGGTCTCGCGGCGCCCCTCGGGCCTCGCCGGCGGTGCTTGCCACAGACCGCCAAAGACGCCAGCGTCCGCCGCGTGGCGGCTGCCGGGTGCCGCGACGGAACGCTCGCGGACGTGAAACCTGTCGGGTTCCCCCACCCTCGTCCGGGATCAGGCATCCGTTATCGGTTAAGCATATGCGGTGGGGGCCGTACCGGCACGAGCCACTGGGACACGCCGTGAATACCTCCCTGTAGGCTCGACGGCCGCTATCCCTGCGGCCGACGGTCCCGGCCACTCATGCCGGTGCGGCCCTAAACGAACACCAATCCGGGCTCAGGGGCACTGCCGATGGCCGTGGACCCGTCCGGTTACCGGCCATGCATCATCGGTCTTCGCTCACCCTCCGGCCTCGAGCTCGGTAGTTATCGGGAACAAGCACCGTGTTGACCGGCGTGCGTGAGTCGTCGGCTTGGGGATAGTCCAGGGTGTAATGCAAACCACGGCTCTCCTTGCGCTCGAGGGCCGAGCGTATGATGAGCTCAGCAACCAGGACCAGGTTCCGGAGCTCGATCAGGTCGTTGGTTACCCGGAAATTGCCATAGTACTCTGCGATTTCGTGGGTCAGCAGGTCCGCCCTTCGTCTCGCTCGTTGCAGGCGTTTGGTGGTTCGAACGATGCCCACGTAGTCCCACATGAAACGGCGGAGCTCGTGCCAGTTGTGGGCCACGACAACCTCTTCGTCGGAGTCGGTGACCCGACTTTCGTCCCACTCCGGCAATTCTGCGGGGGGAGACGCCCGGACCAGGTCGGCGCGGATGTCGCTGGCTGCCGCCTCCGCGAACACCAGGCACTCGAGCAGGGAGTTGCTGGCCATGCGATTGGCGCCGTGCAGGCCCGTGTGGGAGACCTCACCCACGGCATAAAGGCCCAAGAGGTCGGTCCGTCCCCTCAAGTCGGTCATTACGCCGCCGCAGGTGTAGTGGGCGGCCGGCACGACCGGTATCGGCTGGGTTGCCATATCCACCCCGAACGCCCTGCACCGGGCATAGATGTTGGGGAAATGCTGCTTGACGAAGTCAGGCGACTTGTGCCGGATGTCCAGGTAGACGTACTCACTGCCCAGCCTCTTCATCTCGTGGTCAATCGCGCGGGCGACGACGTCCCGCGGGGCGAGCTCGCCCCGCGGGTCGAACCTGTGCATGAAGGGTCCGCCGTCCGGCAGCAACAGCCGACCGCCCTCGCCGCGAACCGCCTCGCTGATCAGAAAAGACTTGGCCTCAGGGTGGTACAGACAGGTGGGATGGAACTGGATGAACTCCATGTTGGCCACCCGGCAACCGGCACGCCAGGCCATGGCGATGCCATCACCTGTGGCCACGTCGGGATTGCTGGTGTAGAGGTACACTTTTCCCGCGCCGCCGGTCGCCAGGACCACGGAGCGGGCGCGAAACACCTTGACCTTGCGGTCCTGGCGGTCATAGATGTAGGCGCCCAGGCAGCGATTCTCGGTGAGCCCCAGCTTGGCCCCGGTGATAAGGTCCAGGGCGAGATGATGCTCGAAGACAGCCACGTTGGGCCGCGTCCGGGCCTCCTCGGCGAGCGTGCTCTCGAGCGCGTAGCCGGTTGCATCAGCTGCGTGAATGACCCGCCTGTGACGATGACCGCCCTCGCGGGTCAGGTGATACCCTACTGTGCCGTCCGGGCGGCGCTCGCGCGTGAAGGCAACGCCTTGGGCAATGAGCCAGTCGATGGCGGCGCCGCTGTGCTCGACCGTGAAGCGCACCGTATCCACGTCGCAGAGGCCGGCCCCTGCGTTAAGGGTGTCGTCCACGTGGGATGCCAGAGAGTCTTCCGGGTCGAGAACGACGGAAATGCCTCCCTGTGCCCAGAGCGTGGCGCCGTCCGTGAGCGCTGCTTTGGAAACGACAGCGACTGCGGCGTCATCAGCCAGGCGCAGGGCGAGGCTAAGTCCAGCCGCTCCGCTGCCGATAACCAGTACGTCTGCCTGATATTGCAGGGCCATCTCCGGGTCGTTCACCATTGGACCAGACGGCGGCGGTTTCTGGCTGGTAGCGCCTGCGGCAGGCGTTGGAAACCGGCGCCGCCGACCCAATCTCGCATATAATAATAAACCGAAATCACTTGCGAACTATCCGGGAACGCTTATGTCTACGACCATAGGTAGCTGGCGCGCACCGGTCATGAGGAGTCGGCCGGTTGGGCGAAGAGGGTGTTGACAAGGCGCTCGTTCAGCGCGTTCAGAGCGGTGATAAGGAGGCTTTCGACGTGCTGGTTCTCAAGTACCAGCATAAGCTCGTGAAGCTGATATCGCGTTACATTCGGGATCCATCCGAGGTAATGGACGTCGCTCAAGAATCTTTCCTCAAGGCGTATCGTGCGCTGCCGAATTTTCGCGGCGATAGCGCTTTTTACACATGGCTGTACCGCATCGCCATAAACACGGCAAAGAATTACCTGGTCGCTCAAAGTCGTCGGCCACCCGACGATGACGTCAATTCCACGGAGGCGGAGCAGTATGACGGCGAGTCGGACCTGAAAGAAAACGCGACCCCTGAACGGTTGCTGCTTCGGGATGAGATTGAGCAGACAGTCGTCGATGCCATCGAGCAGTTGCCAGAGGATTTGCGCACAGCGATTACCTTGCGGGAGTTGGAAGGGTTGAGCTACGAAGACATCGCCATCGCGATGGATTGCCCCATCGGCACGGTTCGGTCCCGCATATTCCGCGCAAGGGAAGCCATAAACAGACGTCTAGAACCACTGTTGGACTAAAGGAATCTGGAAGCCAATATGACTGATGACATACGCGAACGGCTGTCGGCCCTGGTCGATGGAGAAATGAAGGAGCAAGAGGCGGTCAGTCTACTCGACCGCCTCAACCGAGACCCGGGCCTGAAACAGACCTGGGAGCGTTATCATCTGGTGAGCGATGTGATGCGCAACAACCTTCCTCCGGTGCCGAGCGTCGATCTGGTGGATCGGGTCCGGCGTTCGCTGCACGACGAGCCAGTGGTGCTCAGGCCGGCTCACCGCGACGCAGCCAGTCTCAAGCCGGTCGCCAGCCTGGCTCTTGCGGCCTCCATAGCGGTAGTTGCGGTGCTCGGCTTTCGCGGCTATCTCGGCTCACCGAAAGCGCCCGACGCCACGGTCGCGCATGCCGAGTTAAATCAGGGGGCTAATGCGGATTCTGCAGGAATGCGGTGGGATGTGGACCGTCCCGACGTGGAGCAGCGCTTGAACGCCTATCTGGTGAATCATAACGGCCACACCGGGACCGGCATGAGTGGCGTCATGCCTTACGCCAGGATCGTTGCTTACAACGGTGGGCGTTGACCATCAGACCACGCTGTGCCGACCGGGCACAGCGTGGTCTGCTTTCCCCGCCACCGTTATCATCGTCGCGTTATCCGGCTTCATTGCTCCCTTCGTCCACGCGTCGGAAGAGGCGAGGGCGTGGCTCAAGCGAATGAGCGAAGCTTCGAAGACTCTGAACTACGAGGGCACTTTCGTATACCGCCAAGGGGCACACATGGAAAGCGTGCGTATCATCCACCGAGCGGACGATGACGGCGAGAAAGAGAGGCTCGTATCGCTAAACGGCGAAGCCCGCGAAGTGCTACGTGACCAGTCGCAGGTGACGTGCATCATGCCCGATAACCACGCCGTCGTCGTGGACAGTCGACACAATAAGAACCGTCTCGCGCCCAGTTTTGACGTCATCGACGCACGCCTGGAAGCGCATTATGTCCTGGCTGTTCACGGAAGCGAACGCATCGCCGGCAGATCGGCTCGACTCATCAGCATCAAGCCGCGGGACGAGTTCCGCTATGGGTACAGCCTGTGGCTCGACAAGGAAACTGCGCTCCTCCTCAGGTCGGAGCTTCTGGATGGTCAGCAGAATATTCTCGAGCAGGTGTTGTACACCAGCGTAAGCATGCACGAGACCATACCGGATACCATGCTCGAACCGGACGTCTCGGGAAAAGGGCTTGTATGGTATACCACCGAGTCACCCGATCCGGCACTTGCGGAAGTTGAATCGGCGTGGAGTGTCGAGGAACTGCCCGCCGGCTTTCTGCTGAAGTCGAGCGACAAGAGCCTCATCGCCAACAGCCCGATACCCGTGCGACACATGGTGTTCAGCGACGGGCTGGCGTCTTTTTCCATCTACATAGAAAAGCTGTCCGACGAAAAGGAGCCCTTTGAGGGGTTTTCGGAGATGGGCGCCGTGAGCGCCTTCGGACGCATAGTCGACGGCTACCAGATCACCGCGGTTGGCGAGGTTCCCAAAGCGACCGTGGAACGCGCAGGCGTGGCCGTACGTCGGGAGTAAACAGGCGTTTGCTGGAAGAGAACGGTACAGTCAGCCGCGTGGAAGACGGTTATGCCTGGGTGGAAACCGAGCGCCGCAGCAGCTGTAGCTCCTGTGCCGCACGCAGCGGCTGTGGTACGGCGGTGCTAGCCAAGGTCTTGGGAAGACGGCAACCCAAGGTGCGCGCCATTAACCGGATCGGAGCCAGGGCCGGCGACAGGGTGGTGCTTGGCCTCGCCGAGCAGGCGCTCCTGCAAGGCTCAGCAGCCGTATACCTGGTGCCTTTGGTGAGCATGATGGTGATGGCGGGTCTCGGCGAGTGGTTTGCCAGCGGCGTGCCCGGCTCCGCTGAGCCGGTCAGCATCCTTTCGGGGCTGGCGGGCCTGGGCGGCGGGCTTATTTGGCTGAGCTGGTTTTCCCGTCGCATCGGCAGCGACGACCGTTACCAACCCGTTCTGATTCGAAAGCTGGGCTAGTCCATGAAGCTTCCCGTCGATGATGTCATGTCTGGCCACTGGGCCCACGGAGTATTCGCTTAGCACTATTCAGCCGGAGTATCCATGAAGAGGTTTGTTTCCGCGTCGCGCCTCGCGACACCGCTCCTGATGGTTGCGTTTCTGCTCTTTGCTGACGCGGCTGGGGCCAGAACGGCGCTGCCAGACTTTACCGAGCTGGTTGACAAGCTCGGGCCCGCAGTGGTCAACATCAGCACAACACAGCGGAAAGCCCAGCGGCGCAGCCTTCCGAAGGGCTTTGAAATGCCCGACATTCCCGAAGACAGCCCGTTCAACGACTTCCTGCGCCGCTTCTTTGGCGAAGGTGAAAACGAGGAATTCGACGCCCAGTCGCTCGGCTCCGGCTTCATCGTGTCCGACGACGGGTACGTCGTATCGAACTACCACGTCATCAAGGAGGCGGAGGAGATCGTCGTACGTCTGAGCGACCGCCGGGAGTTCCGCGCTGAAGTCATCGGCACCGACGAGCGCAGCGACATCGCCTTGTTGAAGATCGAGGCGAGCAAACTGCCGTCTGTACAGCTCGGGCAATCGCAGGACCTGCGAGTGGGAGAGTGGGTGCTGGCCATAGGGTCTCCGTTCGGGTTTGAGCACTCGGTGACAGCGGGGATTGTAAGTGCCAAGGGACGCAGCCTGCCGTCGGAAAACTACGTGCCCTTCATCCAAACCGACGTGGCGATAAACCCGGGCAACTCCGGGGGGCCGCTTTTCAACCTAAAAGGCGACGTGGTGGGCGTAAATTCCCAAATCTACAGCCGCACCGGCGGTTTTATGGGATTATCCTTCGCGATACCCGTGGATGTGGTTATGAACGTGGTGGAGCAGCTCAAGAACCAGGGGCGGGTGACGCGTGGCTGGCTTGGGGTGCTCATCCAGGACGTCACTTACGAGCTGGCTGAGTCCTTCGGCATGCGTCGCCCTCGAGGCGCGTTGGTGGCGAAAGTGCTTCCCGAAAGTCCTGCGGAGCAAGCCGGTTTTCAGGTGGGTGACATTGTGCTGGAGTTCGACGGCAAGGCCGTGGGTCACTCCTCTGACCTGCCTCCGATTGTCGGCAGCACCCCGGTCGGCAGGGACGTGCCCGTTGAAATCCTGCGGGAGGGCGGCTCAAAAGAGCTGAGCGTCAAAATTGCTGAGCTCCCCAACGAGGAGGAGCTGGAGCTAGCCAGCGCGGCGCGTCCGGGAACCGCCTCCGAGCGCAGGCTCGGCGTGACCGTTCGCGATCTCACCGCGGAGCAGCGCAAAGAGCTGCAGCTGGAGAGCCACGGCGTAATGGTTCGAGACGTGGGGCAGGGTGCCGCGGCACGCGCTGGGATTCGCCAGGGTGACGTGATACTGCTGGTCAACAACGTGCGCGTCAAGGACAGCGAGCACTTTAAGAGCCTTGCTGAAGAGCTTCCCGAGGGCAAGCCGGTGCCGGTTCTCGTGCACAGGCAGGGCAATCCACTTTTTCTGGCACTGAAGGTGGCCGACTAGGGGGACGCGGCTGACCCCTGTGACGGAGTACTCGGGCCCTGAGCCGATCGCGCCATTGGTGTTCGGTTAGGGTCGTAACGGCATGAGTGGCCGGGGACCGTCGGCCGCAGGGATAGCGGCCGTCGAGCCTACCGGGACGTATCCACGGCGTGTCCCGGCGGCTCGTGCCGGTACGGCCCCCACTGCGAATGCTTAACCGGATGCCGACCGCGCGCAGAGCGGGGTGGCGAGCGTCGGTTGGCAGGGTTTCTGGGACCTGAGATTTCGGTTAAACTCTTCGCCGCATAGAAATTCCCGGCAGCTGGTGTGGCCCGGCGGCTTCGACGGCCGTGGGCGCGCCATGTTGCCTGCACAGAAGGGCGTTCGCATGCGCCCTTTTTTTTATCCGATGCATTACATCCGTAACTTTTCCATCATTGCGCATATCGACCATGGCAAGTCGACCCTTGCCGATCGCTTCATAGAGCGGTGCGGTGGTTTGAGTACGCGTGAAATGTCCGCGCAGGTGCTTGATTCCATGGAGCTGGAGCGCGAGCGCGGCATTACCATAAAGGCCCAGAGCGTTACTCTGGGATTTCAGGCCCGCGATGGAAACACTTACCAGCTGAATTTCATCGATACGCCGGGCCACGTGGACTTCTCGTACGAAGTGTCGCGCTCTCTTGCGGCCTGTGAGGGTGCGCTGCTCGTCGTTGACGCGGCACAGGGGGTCGAGGCCCAGAGCGTTGCCAACTGCTACACGGCCATCGACCAGGGCTTGGACGTCCTGCCTGTCTTGAACAAGATTGATCTGCCGTCGGCGGATCCAGAGCGGGTAATCAACGAGATCGAGGAAATTATAGGTATCGACGCGAGCCATGCTCTGCGGGTAAGCGCCAAGACCGGTGAGGGTGTCACGGAGTTGCTTGAATCCATCGTGGAGCGAATTCCTGCGCCGAGCGGTGTTATCGCTGCGCCTCTGAAAGCGCTGATCATCGATTCGTGGTTCGACTCCTACCTCGGCGTTATCTCGCTGGTCCGGGTCGTGGACGGCCGTCTTTTTCGTGGGCAGCGGGTGCGCATCATGTCCAGCGCCGCGGTGGTGCAGGTGGACAAAGTGGGCATCTTCACTCCGAAGCGCCTGGAGAGAGACGTGCTGGAGGCCGGCGAGGTGGGCTTCGTGGTGGCAGGGATCAAGGACATTGAAGGGGCGCCCGTGGGTGACACCATCACCGATGCGAAGCAGCCGGCAGAGTCCGCGCTACCCGGCTTCAAGTCCATCAAGCCCCAGGTCTTTGCGGGCCTTTATCCCCTGCGGTCCAACGACTACGAGCCGTTCCGGGATGCGTTGGGAAAATTGCGCCTCAACGATTCGGCTTTGCACTACGAGCCGGAAACTTCCCAGGCGCTGGGTTTCGGCTTCAGATGCGGCTTTCTGGGGATGCTTCACATGGAGATCGTCCAGGAGCGTCTGGAGCGTGAGTACGCCCTGGAGCTCATCACCACGGCTCCGACGGTCGAGTATCAGGTGTTGACCACAGGCGGAGAGACGCTCTACGTGGAGAACCCGGCGTTGCTTCCTGCGCCGAACCGGATAGCGGAGATTCGCGAGCCGTTGGTCGAGGCAAATATTCTTGCGCCACATGACTACGTTGGCAGCGTCATCAGCCTGTGCATCGAGAAACGAGGGATTCAGCGTTCCATGCAGTACCTGGGTAAGCAGGTGTCGCTGGTCTACGAGCTGCCCATGAGCGAAGTGGTGCTGGATTTCTTTGATAGACTCAAGTCGATTAGTCGTGGTTACGCATCCCTGGAATATCATTTCCTGAGGTTTCAATCTGCCGACCTCGTCAAGCTCGACATGCTCATCAACGGTGAACGCGTCGACTCCCTCTCAGCCATTGTTCACCGCGCCCAAAGCCAGACCCGCGGGCGGGAACTGGCCGAGCGCATGCGGGAGATCATTCCACGCCAGATGTACGAAGTGGCCATTCAGGCGGCGATCGGCTCGCAGGTTGTTGCACGGCAGACGGTCAAGGCACTGCGCAAGAACGTGACAGCCAAGTGCTATGGGGGGGACGTGACACGCAAGCGGAAGCTGCTGGAGAAACAAAAGGCCGGCAAGAAGCGTATGAAACAGGTCGGCAAGATTGAGATACCGCAGGAAGCTTTTCTGGCCGTGCTGCAGGTGGGAAAGAAAGAATGAAACTCGATTTCGCAACGATTCTGACCTTGCTGGTGCTGGCCAGCGGCGCCATATGGGCGTACGACTCGATAGTGCTTGCGCGTCGCCGCAAGTCGGCGACCGAGCAGGCGCGGCAGGAGGACGGGCGGGAACTCGCCCTGCAGCCTTCCAAGCTCGTGGAGTACGCGCGCTCGTTCTTCCCCATCTTCCTCATCGTCCTGCTCCTCAGGTCCTTTCTTGTCGAGCCGTTCCGGATCCCTTCGGGCTCAATGATGCCAACGCTCGTCATCGGCGATTTCATCCTGGTCAACAAATTCACCTACGGCATACGCCTGCCTGTCGTCGACAAGAAGATCATCGAGCTCGGAGAGCCGCAGCGTGGAGACGTGATGGTGTTCCGGTTTCCGGAGGATCCCTCCGTTCCCTTCATCAAGCGCGTGGTCGGTCTGCCTGGCGACCGTGTTGCATATTACAAAAAGGTGCTCTATATCAACGGAGAACCGATGGAGCAGGCGGCCAGGGGGGTGTATACCGGCATTGGCTCCGGCATGACGATGACGGGGGCGCAGGTGTTCGAGGAGGCTCTGGCGGAACAGAAACATGAGATTCTCGTGCAGCCGGGCCATCCGACCCTGGAGGGCGAATCAGTGGTACCTGAGGGCCACTATTTCGTCATGGGGGACAATCGGGACAACAGTCGCGACAGCCGGTTCTGGGGAACGGTCCCGAACGAGAACCTGATTGGTAAAGCATTTCTTATCTGGATGAACTGGGACTGGGCTGCAGGCGGCATCGGTTGGGACAGGATCGGAAGATCAATCGAGTGAATGGTGTCCTGCGGGAGGGACTGCTTATGAACGGAAGCGACAGTCAGCATGGAATGACGCTTGTCGGCTGGCTTATCACCCTGGTGCTGGTTGGTGCCGTGGCATTACTGGTCCTCAAGCTGGTGCCCGTCTACCTGGAGAAATTCAAGGTGGAGAGGGCGCTGCATGCAGTCGCTGAGGAAATCGGGCCCCAGGTAAGTAAGCCGGAAGTATATAGGCGGTTCATGAGGCGCATGGATGTGGAGGACGTGGACAGGTTCACGAAAGCCAATTTGCACAAGTTTCTTGAGGTGGAGAAGAAGGGGAACACAGTGACCCTGACCCTCGAGTATCAGAGCCAGCCGCACCTCTTTCATAACATCTGGCTGCTCATAAAGTTCAAGTTTCAGGCCAGCAACCGATAAGGCGCCATGTCCCTAGGCCGCTTCTCGAAGCGGATTCGCCACCAGTTCTCCGACCAGGGGTTGCTCGAGCAGGCGTTGACGCACCGCAGCGCAGGCAGTCCCCACAACGAGCGTTTGGAGTTCCTCGGTGATGCAATTCTGAATTTCGTTATCGCCGAGGAGCTGTATCGGCGATTCGCCAGTGCACGGGAGGGCGAGCTGACGCGGCTTCGGGCCACTTTGGTCCGGGGCGCGACGCTCTCGGCGCTGGCCCGTGAGCTGGAGCTTGGCGCTCATCTCAGGCTGGGCAGCGGTGAGCTCAAGAGTGGCGGACGGGAGCGTGACTCAATCCTGGCAGACGGCTTCGAAGCCTTAGTGGGTGCCATCTACCAGGACGGCGGCATGCAAGCCTGCCGGCAGTTCATCGGCGATGCCTACGAGCGAACCCTTTCCGCCCTGTCTCTGCAACGGGCGACGAAGGACCCAAAGACCAGGCTTCAGGAGTGGCTTCAGTCCCGTCAGATGCCACTCCCGGACTACTCGGTACTGGTGGTGGAAGGGGCTGCGCACCATCAGAAGTTCACGGTCGAATGTCGAATTTCGGAGTTGGGGCTTCTGACACAGGGAGAGGGCGGCAGTCGCCGAAAGGCAGAGCAGGATGCCGCCGAGAAGGCGCTGGTTTCACTTACCCGTGGCTAGCCAGCGTTCTCTGGCAGCCTGCCACCGGTGCGTCGCCCCGAAAACCGGCATCCGTGAATGGTTACGCCTTCACGGCGGGGCCATACCGGCACGAGCCGCGTGACGCGCCGTGTATACCACCCTGAAGACTCGGCGACCGCTGGCCCTGCCGCCGGCGGTCCCGGCCACGCATGCCGGTACGGGCCCGGCGGAGCACCAATGCGGATCCCGGGACCGGGCGGCGCGCAATGACCGCTGAGTCCAAGGCGGCACATCGGTG
>JAAUXT010021042.1_pt1 | contig 10641 bp, 8 predicted proteins | sample 7278171 | NCBI WGS metagenome assembly JAAUXT01 (sample SAMN14350112, study PRJNA611818) | marine sediment metagenome | isolation source: surface marine sediment (1.8m) | place: French Polynesia: Moorea | collected 2018-08 | reverse complement strand
TGAATGACTGATTCTCCACTGGGGCAAACACGCTGAAGTAATCAATCACTGTATCAATCACTGATCTCGCTAAAAGTGATCGATTCTGGCTCCTGGATACAATGATCAGTCTGCGAGTGATCTCCTGCCTGATGAATGAAAATGCTTTGATTTTGACTATGTCCATGTTGAATTGAAGCAAGAAAGAGAGGGAAAACCCCGTGATCACATGACACCCCCATGGGGGGGGGGAGGAATGCAGGCTAAAAAGCCAGCAAAATAGTGATATTGTGCTATTATGTATCTATTTCCTATCTAAATAATTATTGTAAAATTATTCAGAATATTAAAAATTGTCTGTAGAGGCCAGCACCCCCTGGTGGGGGAGGAGTGTAGTGTGACACACCAGCCTCAAATGTTAGAACCATTGCTCACCAGATGGTGTGATTGGAAACAGGTCAATAAATATGGAGGTTCCCGCCCTCGGGGACAGTCTCTCCAGTGTGTTTGTGATATCACTACAATTTACCCATCAACAAAAACATGTTGACATCCTAAAGACAAAAGGGGACATCGCACCCGCAGTTGCCTTAGCACTGCTTCTCTTGTTTTCAGATTTGTCGAACGAGCATCGTTGGTTGTTTCACATAGAGACCAACAGGGTTTGCCTGCTGTGTCCTGAGAATGTTTTTGCTGCTCACGTGGAGAATTCTTGCGCTTGTACGAAATGCATGAGTAACTTTACACGATTCGAATAAAACTGAGCTGACATTCTTGTGTTAGTTCCTTCTGGTCCACGGCCCTCATCTCGCCGATGGGAAACACAACGTTGACACGATGGTGTTCGTGTGAATAGCTTTATTCAAACTCCGACGTTCGCACTGTACATCAAGAGCACAATGAATCAAATGCGTTGCCCTTGGTTTCTTCATTTTGCATTCAGAATTGAGACTGATAAAGCAGCAGATTTTTGAAACGAAACAACGCTACTGTCGAAGAAACGGGAATCACTAAAAGAAACACGCACCCACACCCTTCCACACCGCTCCAACACCCTTGTTTGCAATTTCGTACAGCCTCCAAGAAATGCCATTTGCTCGGCACTTTCACAGTGGTCATGGGACAAAATTTGCACGAATACTTATGTACAAAGTTTCAGTTGGGTGTGCACCGAGAAATGCGCGTACAAATTGTGGGTTGATACTTCAAGCAAGCGTAGAGTGTCCCGACTGACGAGCTTCTGTTCAATTTGACACCACTCGTCACGATTCTTCGCTCTGCGCTACGGTCCAAGTTCAGAACCGCGGTGTTTGCAACACGCGCTCAAGGTCTTGCAGCTGTAACAGCCTTGTTTCACTCAAGTTCTTTTCGTCCTTTCAAACTGTTCCGCAGACGACACTTCGGCACAGCAACACGAAACATGTCGGTGGTACAGTGTGTAGAGCAGTGGCTGGTGCCCCTAGTTCTGCTGCACGGAGCCGTACTCGTTCGTCTCGTCGCCTCCCGACCCCGGCGCCTGCTGCTCGTCGTCGCCACGCGGGGGCGCTGGGTGCGCGTATTTGTCGTATTCGGGTTTGTGCTTCTCCTCCTTCACGACGACCGATTCAAACCCATCCGTCGCTCCGTTCTCCGGCTTCATGCCTGTGTACGGACCTGCAGCAGCAACAAGAATGCTGATCAGAGTTGTGTCGTGTGACGTGAGGCCGAGGAGCAGCTGTTATGCAGGAACACAGACAAAACGCAAGCGACCAACATGATGAAATCAGTCCACCTTTTCATTTCATTTGAACAAAGAATGCAAGCGTAAACCCAGCAACGTTTCTGTGAAGTTGTGCATCCCAGCAACGAAAGCCTCGGTTTCGACCTCGGCGCTCGCATCACTCACCGTTGTCAATCATGTCCGGGTTGACGCCCGCTGCCTCGCCCGCTGCGCGCGCCTCCTCCTTCTCGCGGTCGCGTCGGTCTCGTGACCTGTCGCGCTTCCGGTCACGTGGCGACCTGCTGCGGCGGCTGCGTTTGCGGTCGCGTGAGCGCGAGCGCTTCCGCTCTCGAGAGCGAGACCGACGCCGTTTCTTCTCTTCCAGACCGGCTGTGAAGGGAACAATGTTGCTGTGAACGATCGCAGCATTCACGTGCGCCGGACACCAAAAGTGAAGAAGTGTGAAAGAGCGTTTGTAAACTGAGCACCAGTTGAAGCGGAGCCTGCATCACGGTTTGTTCTTTCACGCACTGAACGGTCAAATTCTACTTCGGATACCAAGGAACTGGGGCAGACTACAAGTTTTTGAACACGACTGGAGTTTGGAGGGTGGCACCGTCCGCGCAACACACCTCCCGAGTTCCGGATCATTTGGCAGGGCACCACCCAAGCCCTCCTTACCACATTCCTTCTTCCATCTCACTGGTCTCTCTCCTCCGGGTGTACGTGCGAACTCACAGTTCCGTGAGTTTACCGCACATCGTGCCCTTCGCGCCGCGCACCGCCCCTCCCCATAGTGTGTGTCCCTGGGACGATACTCACGCTCCTCCTTGATCTCGCGCTCCTCGCGCTTCCTCTCCCTCTCGCGCGGGCTGCGGCTCCTGCGGCGCCGCTCGGCTCGCTCCGGCCGCTCAGCGCGCTCCCTGCTGCGCGAGCGGCGGCGCCCGGCCCCGCGCGACCTGCTGCGACTGCGCCGCCGCCGCCGGTCCCGACTCTCCGACCGATCATCACGCCTGCAAGATAACAAGCGCGATGTCATTTGGTTCACACAAAAGCAGATCTGCCCGGAAGGATGCCCCATTTGACCCTTTGTGGAAACGGCACATGTGACTTCAAGAAAACTGTCATTGTCATTTCAGGTCAACATATTTGAGTGAGAAGCCTGGAAAAGACAACGGCTTATTTGCCAGTGGGCGTCCCAGTGACTCCAACGTTGCCTCCACGCCCAAGCATTCTGTCTGCGTTTGCGTCTGCTGCAAGTCAGTGCCACATGCCGTCAAACAGTGAGTTTCGGATCGCGTAAAACTGCACGAATGAGCTGCAGATACTCACAGACACATCTTGGTGAATGTTCCATTTTCCACTGGGATTCACTGATAGCAGTGCATTTGGAGCGAACTGGCACGCGAATGATTGAGCAAAAGGGTACAAGCCCGTGGTCACTTAATCAATGTTCTTTCAACAAAGTGACAGATCGTGGCTCACTGCGAAAAAAAAGAAACTCACGTGATCGCGCTCTCCTCACGCCCTGAATACTTGGTGTTCACGTCGGGTCCGCCCTTCCGCGTACCGCCCAGCCCGCCGCCTGCAAAAACACAGCGTGCATGGGATGAGAAACATGCGCCTCGGTGGCCTGTGTGCTGGAAGTTTTTGGCGGGCAAAACAAGCTTGCTTTTCCTTTTGACGGCTCCCGTCCAAAATACCACACCGCCATCGCCTGTCATCAGAACACACTACGCCAGGTCAAAAGAGTCAGTTTGTTCGTTTAAAGGCTTGTTGGTTGTTGATTCACACGACTCGGACAATTCTAGAGTCACGTGTGTTCATGTGGGTGGATGAAACTGAAAGTGAAACTCCCGCGATCGAAGACCAATCAATGGAACATCGATCACGTGACTGATTGGATGTTACTCCAGCCCTGGGAGGACGCCGCCCTGATCAAGGGAATTGCCGTGTCTTTGTTGACACCGCGCGGGTGTTGCGTGTTTGCGAGATGAGCGTGCCTCGTTGGCATAGACATCCCGGGCACAACAAAAACAAGAACACTTGGCAGTGTCGACACGCGCCGACATTGCTATTTTCCCGCCTCAGCAAGCTGGTGCCTGTGAAAAGCATGCTCTGAGGCACATTCACCTGTGGAGAGGCAAGGGCAAAAGGGAAGGCCTCCTGCGATGTCTTCATCTCGTGCACACACTTGCAGCGTTGATAACTTGTGTCTCTAGTTTGCTGGGGTGGATCGTGGTCAGGAGGCGCATGTTTTTTGGAGCTCACGAGCGAACTGAGCACCTCACACAAACAACGTCACACCGGGCCTCGCATCGCCCAAAGTACACGAGCTACTGGCACAATAACCTTCTCTCGCCCCGTGAATTGATCCATCGATCTCACCGCATTTAATCTGCTCATTAGTTTGCATTAAGCTCGCCCGGCTCCGATAGCAGAAACTCGATAACTCTGATTGCTATCAATGGGTATTTACCTTCTAAAATTTCAGGGCAATAAAATCAGGATCGATTGCGGCAGAGGCTGAGAAAAATATGGACAACCGTGAGGGATGAACTTTTCGAAAATATTTCAGACTTAGCCTCGGACAAAATTGCCAAAAATTGAAGCGCACGAAGAGAGTCAACGCAATTTGGGGCAATTTGTGAAATTGCTAGCGACATGAAATTAACTTTCCAGAGCAAACAGACAATTCGCAAACGAGTTTTCACCATCAGATCTACGCTTGAAAACAAATCAGACTGTTCTCGGAGAGAGCCCGCCAGATGCAAGCAAATCTTCAGGCCCACTGACCGAGTCTTCTGGGTCTCCAGCCCTTGACGGTCCTGGCCCGTTCCACGTCCACCAACACTCGCCTCCCGTCGATCTTCTTTCCGTCCGCGTGTTTGTACGCAGCTGCAACACAAGCGTGAGTATGTCAGCCAATACCAGCTGTTCGCTGCAGATAAGTCGAGCACGTGCGCCCCGGTGCCTTACCCCTGCACGGACGCACGCGCGCGGGTGCATGCGCAACTCCTCCCTGCAATCAAAGGACGGGTTCGAGAAATAGCGCCGCATTCAATTTTGGCCAGTGAGAACATCTTTCAACAACGTGCCAACAGCGAGCTGAACGTTCGAACCAGTCCCTGGATGTGCTGTTTTGGAGTACGACATGGAAACAAAGAACAGCGCCCCACAGAGGTCACCAATCTCTGTGGGTTCTCAGAACGGATGAGCACCTGCGTGTGACACATTCACTTCACCTGACGTGCCTCCTCATCTCCAACTCCAGGGGCGTTGACAGCAGCAAGCAACCACTAACTTACCTGGGAAAAACGTTTCATTATCTTTACATCAAACAAAGCGCTGTGTGAATGAACCCCACTGTCGCTGCTGTTCAAGCGACATTCCACCATTGCGCGTGGAACCAAAGAGGAAGACGAACTGAACTGAATCACGCTGGAACCTCGAAGGTCACAGACCACCCAAAGATTAACTGCAGCTTTCGGTTGACTGAACCCCCGCTGAACAACACACGGAAAATGATAAAAATGCCTGAAGTGTCTTCCTGTATGGTTTTCAGAAAAAATGTGGAGGTGGAAAGAAAGCAAAAGAAACCGTGTTCCTGCTCAGTGGTTGCTGTCCCTCAGTTGTTGTTCCGGTGTTGGTTTGAAACCTACCTGCCTGGCTGTGTGTACAGCCACAGAGACTAAATTTATTATTATTCGCTACAGGTTGAACGGAAAATAAATGTGAAAAAAAGTTCCTGTGAATTTCTGGACGCGATGACTCCGCCGGACGATGTCATACCTACCTATGGTTGCCTTGACGAAGGCAACTGTTTTCTGAAAACTTCTTTCCCTTGGGTCGAACAATCTGAACCAGAACTTGGATATGCCGTGATTTGAACAAAGCAGCTTCTCCCCAAGTCTCCCCCCCCCCTCCAACTCAATCTTTTACCCAAAGGTTTCCAGTTGAAATCACACTCCCCGATCCACGGAAAAGAAGTTTCCAATTTGTACATGTGTCAAGTTGCAAACATAATTAGTAAAACAGTTTGGGCACTTACGCAACAAAATCTGAAAACACGAAGAGATGTGGAGCTGCTGCGATTTTTTGTCATTTCCCTCAAGAAGGTTTTTGAGTCCATAGCGACGCACGAACGGCAGAGCTGGTTGTCCTGGCAACAAAGGCCACTACTTACCCAGCTTACCTGATCAGTTTCCTTGGACACCAGCTGTACACCTGTTGTCACCACACAAGAAATCGTGACCCGATGTACAACTGGCTCCAAGGTGTTTTCGCTTGTTTACAAATTTGAGCCGAATTTTCGTGCACCGAGATGAAAAAGCATACGTGTTTTGTTGTTTTCTCCTTTTTTATCCAGAATGAAAGGACGGAAACGAAGCGAAAATGTGTTCGTTCAAAAAGTTTTTCGCTTCAAAAATACCTCGAGCGTACACCGCTGAACTGTTTCGTTCTGCAGCTTGCTTGTCGTAGCTTCGCAGTTGAACCTTCCCTGATGAAGGTAACCTGCCCCCTCCCTCTCTTTCCATTGTTACTGCTGTAGTTTGGAATCCCACAAAATGACTCCGATCTGTTTGAAATCTAAATTCCCAACTTCTTTGAAAATTTTGCCCTATCCAAAAATGAATGCTGTGCGACATCGTTTTGTTTTTTTTACTTTGAGTCGATGTCTTTCCCACCCGGCTTACCATCACATCTTACCAAGCCTATACAAACCTATTCATTGTTAATAGCGCATAGCTCACAAACTCTTTTTGGGGACAACGGTATGGGACACGGGTTAGCACCGCCCTCTCTGCAGCATAAAACACAAAAGACAATTATTAAAGCTGCTCATAAATTGAACCAAAGCACAATCGAGTTTTCTCTTACCAAGGTGCTACGTTTCAATGGAAACCAAAGAGATTTCTATCTACACTACCACTGGCGAACACAAAGCACTGTTGTATTTGTTGCCAATGAATGAACGAAATGAAGTGCTGGCAATCTCATGGTCATTGCAGTTGCACTGTACCAACGCGCGAAGGAAGCATGATACCCTGCAAAGGACGGATCCAGTGCAAGTCAGGGGACGAACCCAAAGGAGAGCAATCCAAGGACATTTTTGAGCATGTTTACACACTAACTTTGGGGTAAGTGCTGGGAATGGGGGGTTCGAGGGGCCTGGATCCGCCCCTGACCAACGAAGGAATCAGGGAGAGCTGGGCCGAATGTCACATCCATGATCCCAACATTGACGCGAAGGATTTGGTATCTCCTGCATCTGCTTCGTGCATACATCTACTGAGTGAGGCAGCTGTGTGCCACCCAATTCTGTTCCGTGCTTTTCAAAACTCAGTCGAAAGCGGCGACTTTACGCCTTACCCATTATTTTCATTTTGCACAATTTTCTTTTCTTTGTTCGCTCAGCTTTGGTCCCACAGAACACAAGTTCCAGGAGTCTCAAACTTGTCCACTGTGATTTCACGGGGGCAAGAAGACAAGCTGTTGCAACCGCAATGTCACTGGACGTCGTGGCGTCTTGTCACGTGATCCCGTAAAGTCACAACGATCCAGAACTGTTCGGCAGAAAACTCCACACCTTGCTCTTCCTTCCACCTTGTGACTTCTGCTCCTTTTCCTGATGCGTGTATCTCTGTGTCTTCTCCATGTGGCGTCGCTACTCTTCCGTGTTGCCCCGGAGACCAGGTCGCTTCGGTTTCACAACCGTCCATCCGGTATCCACAGGTTACCAGCCAAATGGACACCACGCCTCTCAGACAACGCATAGTGTGGGCTTTAGTGAACTCACTGAGAACAATACTTACAGTGCATGTCTCGCTCGTGCTCGTACTCGACAAACGCGAATCCGCGAGGTTTGGCGCTCCGCACATTGTGCACCATGCGAATCTGAAAAGAAAAAACATGGGAAAATAGTTAACAGAAGAGAGTTAAACACCCAGTGCTTGAGCAGTCCGCGCGTGTAAACACGTCAACCACGAGCTACACGGGCAAACGTCGCATGTCCAGACATTGCGGTTTGTTGCCATCCACGTGATGTAAAACTCAATTGAAAGGCAGAATTCTGCACGAAGAAGTGAGTGGATAAATGGCCGTGTTGTTTGATATCAGGGAGCTCGTAACGGGCCATAAACGATGCTTTAAACGTTCCAAACGGTCCCACATGCACACAGCTCCGGACTGAAATAATCTTGGCCCAGGCCCCGAGGGCCATTGCAGACGCAATCAATGCAATGGTCTCGTCTCGGTTCGGGCAGGCGGCGAGCGGGGCCACGCAGCACGTAGGGAACGGGAGCATGTGTACAGCGGGAAGGGGTGGGGGCACACTGCGGACAGGAGCACATTGCGGGCGGGGGTGGGGCCGTGCAGCGGTTGGGGGCACAGCAGGAGGTGGTCGGAGCACACAGCGAGTGGGGGGCAACACAGGTCGGCGCAGGGATTCAGGATTTCCGTCTGTCTCTGCGTGAAGCTCGGAACCAGAAACGAACCGGACACCACAGAAACGGCATTCCCCGACCCAATCATTTTGTATTCATCTCTGCCGGCGACGCAGCAAAATTGCATTTATCCCATCTTCCATTTATCATAAAACTTCATTGCACCGACTTGAGCCCGATTCTGCGGAGTGTAAAACCGACGACCCTCTCCATACTTCAACAATGCCATTCATAACGCGCCGGAATGGGTTTAAATATGGTTCAGTCGCATGCGAAGCTTGGATCTTGAAGTGGGAGAGATGGTCATTTGTTCCTCAATGTGGATAAAACCCAAGCTTCCAAGCTTTCCCTTGTGAAGCCCGCAGATGTGGGACTTTTCTGGCTGACACAATTTTCTCAGGTCCGCTACGTTCGCACATCCGCTGCAGCCATCTCGGTGAGATTCAACTGCAGTTTTCAGAATGAAACACGAGCAGCGCTGCAGCTGCGAATCGCTGCTGCCTCCTCGTTCGGACTCCATTCTCATTGGGCCGTTGCTTGTGCGCGGGAAACCGCAATCGCTCCAGAATAGCCCAAGTGCAAGGTCCACAATTGCTGTGTGCCCTTTAATGTTGAGAAATGACAAATGTATTTTGCCGACCCGGAGCACACTACCAATCTGGATTCTGGGTCAAACGGTCTGAATTACAAAGCAGCAGCTGGGCGCGTCACGGGCAGCAAATGGGCGAGGGCCAGTCCGTACTCCACACCAAACAGAATCAGAGCTTTGTGGCTCAGTGGAGAAAGGTTCAAAATGGGAAAGTAGAAGGACTTGACAGAGGACAAAACTTCTGTCACAGAGGATATGATTAAGCACAACAAGGATCAACAACAGAAAGGTGCAAGGATCAACAGCACCAGCAGGAAAGTAGCTGCTTTGATGAAAGTTTCTGAAACAACAGTTTTGAGAATTCACAAAGCAATTGACAAGGGTGAAATCAAATCAACAGCAAACAGGAGAGGTAGACCAGGGGGAAAACATGACTCCTTTGATAAGGCTTCGGTGAGAAGAATTGTTCATGGGCTTTACTGCCAGAAGAATCAAAAAGAAAAACACATATTTTGGCCTCTCCCCTCCCTCTCCCCCTAAAAAATGATCGTGCTCCTTCCCGGGGCTGGGAAATTTTCTAATCGGCGCGGACAAATCAGAAAGGGAAGGCCTCTGGCTCCCTTCCCTTCTCCGTCAAGTACTTTACTCTTTTTTCCTTTGCACTACACGCGCAAAACATTTCCACCTTGAACATTGGGCCCTTTGACCTGGAAAACACAAAACGCCCTTTTTATTTCGACAAAATGAAAGTGGTACTCTGGCCGAGACCGAGATCAACCGCACCAACCCTGAATCCTGGATCCACCAGAGGTTCGTCGAGGAGATGATCACCTCCGAGCTTTTTTAGTGAGGAGGTGATCATCTCCTCGCTCCCATTGTTTACCATACATAAGGCACCTGCTGTGCCATTGTCTGAGTTCTTATAGATTATCAAGTAATCTACTGTTTTGCAAGTGTACTGATGTCAAAGCATTCAAGTCTTTTGTGTTAAATGGTTTGATATGGCTGCACTGGGCTAACAGTAGAATTACTGAAAAGGAACCTAATGTAAAGAACAAAGAGAATGGCACAGACGGGGCCTTATTGAACAATAGAAGCGTCTTGCACCGAGTTGTTCAAGACTTTTTGAGAAGCAGAAATCCTCAGGCACGCCACCACCCCAGGGGAAATCAACTTCTTCCAAATGCACGAGGAAACGGCATGAAAATACCAGCAGCTCCCGCCCAAAATACACCGCGTCCCCTAGTTATTTATCCTCAGCACTTTTCAGACACGACTTTGCATAATTTAACATTGTCTTTCTACACTGCAGTCTGCTTCAAGGGAAACTTCTACATTGTCGGCTTATTTCAGGAATAGGAACTTGGCACTGCCCACGAAACAAACGAACGCAGCCTCTCTGCACGAGCTGCAACTCTCAACGCGGGCTGTCTTGCCGAAGAACAACAAATTTGTGATTGCAAAATGTTCTGCATTCTTCAGACTGGGAATGAAAGGAAACAGCTCCAAAACATGTGCTCCTCGTGTTCAAATTTGGACGTTTCAGTGGCAAATGCACAAGTCCAGGAGCGAGGACACGTCCCAAAGCGCCGCCGAGACTGACACCGTGAAATCCCTGCGGCGACGTCGGCTGGTAGTGGTCTACCTCCAGGGCCTGAAAGTTCTCGGTTTCGTCTGTTCTATTTACCAGTGCGACGCCATGTCTCCACAAAGGCCAGCGAGAATATCTGCACACCCCCGGCGCACGGACTGCCCTGGAGCTGTGCACACCACAGCGAGAACACAGCCCTCCAATAGATTTTTGGGTGATTTGAGGTGGGTTGCACGATTTGAGCCAAATCGGTGCGAGCCAAATCGAAGCACCTATAGGCAGCGTCTTCCAAAAGTATGTCAGCAGCAGTTTCATAGTCAAGATGAGAATTGATTTA
>JAAUXT010059153.1_pt1 | contig 10642 bp, 8 predicted proteins | sample 7278171 | NCBI WGS metagenome assembly JAAUXT01 (sample SAMN14350112, study PRJNA611818) | marine sediment metagenome | isolation source: surface marine sediment (1.8m) | place: French Polynesia: Moorea | collected 2018-08 | reverse complement strand
AATTTCTATGAAAGGAGGATGTTCCATAATGCACTCTCTTAGCTTTGGAATAAACGTTCAAACGTACGACATCGTTCTTCCTTTAAATCCAAGCTCATCTTCGTGAGACAACAGACAGACAGGAAAGATAGAGAAAAAGACAAAAGAAAGAAAACGAAAAGAGAGAGGCAGAGGGGTACACAGACAGTGCACCTGCGCGCGAACCAACACACACACGCACACACACACACACACACACACACACACACACACACACACACACGTGCGCAGGCGTGCGCGCACCTGGCGTTGCTGAACTTGCGGTCCATGAGCGCCTCCATGCCCCTGTCGCCGTACGCCTTCCACATGAGCCACAGCTTGAAGGCGTCCGGCTTCCGCCCGCACTGGATCGACTTGTCACCTGCAGTCATTAAACATGCAAAGTCTCAAGCTGCACACGTAACGTACCACGCAGTCGCACGCACACATACACGCACGCACAAACGCACACATTTCCCTCTGATCAAGACGCCTGACCACAGTCGATTGACACCAATGCACACGCAACCAATAAATGTGCGTCTTTCATCACACCAGATGCACGCACCTTTTCATCAGCACTCACACTCCTCGACGGTACAAGAGATCTTGCCACTCACCTATGTCGTAGGACACGTCGTAGAACTTGTCCTGTTGGTAGAGGTATTGCGCCTTCACTGAGTTGCACTCCTCAAACAGACCCTGTGGAGCAACAGATAGTTGCAGCAACATTGTGTGAGAAGGGCCGTGCCCCACCGGTTCTCTCTGGGAAAGATTCCAACGTTCTGTGCGGTTGATACCTTGTGTCTGTTGAGGAGAATGGTGCACTGTAGTGGAACTCCGACGACCTTGTGCGGGTTCCACAGCACCGAGTCAGTCCTGGAAACGAGCGCAGTGTGAGCAATACAACCACGCACCCACACAGACGTGCACCGCACACACACACACACACACGCACAACTGACCTCTCGACTCCGCTGAGCAGGTGTTTGTGCGTGTTGGAGAGAAGACACCCTCCTCCCCACGCGGCCTGAAACAAGGAACGTCGCGTCAGCGCTGCAGGTTCTGTTTGGGTGAGAAGCCCTGGAATAGACTCTGCCCTTTGTTGTGGGACAGAAGTGGGATCAGCAGAGCAGGTGCACACAGTCACGGAGGCTTTCAAAACACATGAAAACACGTTCCAATCACTCAGACGCTGGCAGCCCCTCCGACAGAACGTCAGATTTGTGATGAACGCGCTCACCACGGTGACGGGGGTGGCGTGTTGAACCCACACGCAAGTAAACGCACAAACACGCACAGACTCACGTCGGCGTGAAGCCACATGCCGTGCTCCTCGCACACGTCCGCGATGTCGTTCAGCGGGTCGAACGCGCCCAGCACCGTCGTGCTGCACGTCGCGACGACGAAGAACGGATCCGCGCCCTGCGAAACAGAACACACCACAGGATTGATCCCGACTCGACAGGGTGAGGGGTTACAACTTGGATGAGAAAGGACACACGTGAAACAGAATGTTGCCCCTGCCACGCAAAACGAATTGAGCAGAATGCTTTGGTTCCGAGGGGTAACTCTGGCATCGCCCTGCCGGCATTCGCAAAAAGTTGACCCTTGCCACCCCGCTCTGACCTGCTGCTTGGCGCGCTGCACCTGGGCGCGCAGGTCGTCGACGCGCATCCTGCCGCGCGCATCCGTCTCCACCGGAAACACGTGGTCCAGGCCGAGTCCGGCCACCGCCGCGGCCGTCTTCGCGCCGTAGTGCGCCTGCGCAACCCAAGTACAAATCGTTGAACACACAAGTGGGCGGGAAAGGTCGAAAATGGGACTTTTGGCTTGCAACCAACTCACAAAAAGAAGGTAAATCAGACCAATGAATGGAACTTGATGGAATGTTCTCTTGTGCAAGAAGTGTCCGACCCGTTGCTGGTTCCCCCCGAGAGACGCAGACTCACCCCCTCGGACATGAAGAGCGCGAGCGGCTTGGAGCCGAAGAGCCCGCGCTGCTTGAGGTTCGGGTCGCGTCGGTAGCGCGCGAGGTGCAGCGCCGCCATGATGCCCTGGTTCCCGCCTCGAAAACAGAACAAACAGAGCCGTGCTCAACTCCACACGTGTTGTGTCAAGAGGGCCGCCTTGAGTCAGGTTCGCATCTGTTGCGAAGTCATCACCCTTGAGATATTGTCACCGGGGGGGGGGGCGGTGCTTCACCTGAAAACAGACCAAACCTGGAACGAACGGGCCTCCTCCACGAGCGACAGGGACAGACCTGACTTCCCTGCTGCAGACATTGGAACTGACAGCCCCCTTGCAGCTGCAGGAGGAAGAAGCCTGATCAGTAGCTTCAGAGTGATCCAATTTCTTCGGGGAGAGGAAGTGGCTCCGACCGTGGTGCAGGGGAGACGTGTGTCCATCACTCTCACCTAAATACTTCTCACAAAACCTTGCGTGAACCTATTCAAAGAACACATCTTGCTTCCAATTTCTCGCAAGTCTCAAGTTTTACTCTTTTCGCCCCACTCTGAGCTGGTCCCCTGCCTGAAAAGAATCACCTCCGGAAAGAAGGAAAAAGGAACCGTTCATGTTTTCGTTTCAAAAGGCGTCTCAGTGTTGGAAGCCCCGCTGAAGGATTACTCTAGACCGTCAGTAGTCGTAGAACTTTATTAGTGCGCAGAAAGCCACACTGGAAATGCAAGTTTGTGAACGCTTTCTTTCAACCACCAGACACCGAAACATAAGATCTGTTCCCTCAGCTCAGGTGAAGGCACGTGTAGAGGGTGCACGTGTCGAACACACTGAAGCCACGTGTTTTTGTTTCCTGCCAAATTCAGTGCAGTAGAAGCTGCAGACACCAAACCAGGTGTTGTCCTATGAAACAATCTTCCTGATTGTGGTGACAATTAAAACAACAGGAATGAAAATCGAGTTGATGGTGGAAACTGAAGCTATTGTCCAGGGCATCAGCAACACTGGGAACTCCACCAGAAATACACACACAAGAAAAATTGTGCTGCTGGGTATCCAGCACAGTGCATTGGAAGCACTTGCAATCAACACTTGGACAACAGTACTTTTGCTTGAAGTTTTCCTGGACACGGCCCCAGCAAGTTTCTTTCTGTTCTTTTCAACATTGATCACAAGCAAAACATGTACAACAAGCATCAAAACAAAAGTGAGCACGAGCAATATGACTGTGAGCCAGACAGTGATTTGTATCAAAATAGTTTTGTTTTCTGGATCAAAGAAAGGTGAACACCAAACATTTGGGACACTTGTACGCACCAGCTTCAGTGTAACAGACACAGTAGTTGTCAACACCAGCCCAACACTGAAGAACAACGCTACTATCTTGGTGATAAATGAAGCTTTCTTGACTCTTGTGTCCAGGGGATGAATCACCACCATCAATCTACTCAATGATACCAAAGACAGAAGAGCTGGAGAGAGCCAGGAGAAACAGACAAAAATCCCACATGCAGCAAAACACAGTGTGCCACTGGTCCACTCTTTCTGTTTCAGGACAAAACTTTCTTTGAAATGCAAATCTGAAATCCACAAGCAGCACAAGTAGGTAACACACAACAAATCAGTGATGTTCAGAAACCCCACCGTTATCTGAAATGCTTTTGACTTGTCTTTCTGGGAAGAACATTTTTGCAAAATTACTGAAACAATAGCACAAACAAAGATGAACACTGAAACACAATAATATGCCACTTTAACTGACACAGATAAGAGCAAAGATTGACATGACTTTGGCCATTGTGGTGCTGCAGGACAGATGACAGGTGATGGAACCAAACAGCATACTGAATAGTTGTTGCTCAGCAGGACTTCTATTTTTAGGTTTTCAAATGCAAGCTTGGAAACACTGCTGAGTACATTTTCCTGAATATTCACAAGTTTCAGAAGAGGGGAATTGCTTGTCATTTGGCTTGAAATATCTACCAATAGGTTTCTCTGCAGATTAATGAAAAGTAGCTGAGGTAAACAAGCAAAGGCTTCATCCTGTACATTGGTAATGTTGTTGTCATTTAGCTGAATGCTCTTCAACGCCCCACCACCATCAAAACACTTATCAAGTATATTTGTCAAATTATTGTATGCTGCATCAATCAAAACTGTTGCAGAATTCCTCCTGACAAGAAAACAAATGTGTTTCAAGTTGTTGTCTTTCAGTGTGACTGCCACAACTTTTGTTGCTCTCATCAACATTGTTTGAATGAAGTATTCAGTGCATCTGGAAATGCTGAAAATGTGGTATGGAACTTTGCTTGGCACAACCAGTTGTTTGTTCTGAATGTCATGGCATCTCAGTACATAGGTCAAGCACCTGCAATTGCTGGGGCAGGACACAGAATGCAAAAAACACAAATGCTCATCATCACCCAAGGGACAGTCTGCATCTCGGTCACAAACTTCTCCCAGGTGAAGACACACCTGTGAATCTCTGCATTTGAAGAAATTTTTGCACTTTAAATGCTCCAGGCACCAGGTGTTGTTGAACTCATCTGTTCCATCTGGACAATCCCACTTCCCATCACAAACATATTCCCAAGGAACACAGTAGAATTTCATACATTTGTGCAACATATTGCATTCAAATTTAGCACAGTTCTGTAAATGTTCACCTGTTGAGCATGGAATTATTCTGTCATACTCATTCAAACGGTATGAACAAATTTGCGATATATTATAACAAACGGCCAAAAATTTTCTGCATGGGATTTGTGTGTGTTGGGAACATTGCTTTACCTCAGTTGAAAGCAGAGCGGACAGGAGCTGACTTTCATCTTCAGCGTTTGACCCACAGTCTGCTATCATATCGTTCACCAAATCACCAGGTATTTGTTGACCATTGGCACAGATGACTGGAATTTTCTCCCTGTCAAATGGGGTTATGTGAGTTTCACGAAAGTTAAAAGTGAAACATTCTGATTTGTTTCCAGAAGAACGATAAAACAAAGAACATGTCCTGTTTCCAGAGCTATCAATCACAAATTTGCATGTTTCAGGGTATTCTGATGTGGAATTACATTCACAGCCAGATTCATCAGACGGTCCGTCATCAGAGCAGTCATCTTGGTCATCACAGACATTCAGGACAGAAATATATGCTCCACCAGCACAATGAAAGATATTGCCACCTTGAACAATTTTCTTGCTTTTTTCACTGATTATGTACAGTGCCTCAGAAATGTTTAATATCTTTTTCCACAAAATTTGATGTGTGGCTGGGTGTTTGTGACAAGAGTAGGCCTGCATCATATCAAATGTGAAGAGAGGTGGAAACTCTACCTGGACTGCATCAAGTAGAAAAGTGAAATCACCAAAACTCCACTTCACTGTGTCTTTCTGGACAAACATTTGTTCCAAGTTGTCAGTCTGTCTTTGCCACTTGAACAAAAAACATGTTTTGTGCTTCAAAATGCACGATTGTGTGTATGTGTGTTTGGTCAATTCAGTTGTTGTTGATGATTGAACATTTGTTTTGTTTTCTGAGCGGCAGATCACACTGTTAGAAATTTTATCTTTACAAGACACCTGAATCCATTCAGGGTGTGCTCTGTTCGCAATCAAGACAGCAGTACATGTGGACCCAGACTTGTTGCGGTGAGGGTTCACGGACACATTTGTGTACTGGTTGAGAAAACGAAACCTGCTGAATTGTATCCTACTGTTCGCTCTTGCAACACTCCTCCATTGTTGGTAGGCCAGTGGATCACCTGTTTCCCAGCACCACCTTCCCTGAGGATAAAGACACACACGTGTTTGCAAGATGTTGGTGCAAATTGTTTTGTCATTTGTTGCTCTACTTTCTTTTGATGACTTCTGCTGCCTGGCGCCATTACTGCACAAAAACACTGCACGTACATGGTGCGACAGTTGCAGAGAAATCGACGTTTACCAACCTCAGAGCTGAGAACTAGACCAACCAGAATGACCCACACATGACGAAATACAGCTGCAGAAGACTTCGTCAGATTTGTCAGTTGAAGCATGTCATCTCTACTGTTCACTGAGGGTAAAAAGGCTCCTGCTGATCTGCACAACTTTGCAGCGTGCAGCCAAGATATTGTGGAAGAAATCTCATTACAGTTGTTCATGAATTGATCAAAATGAAACACCAAAAATACAAAACTTCTGTTGTGTTTGGCAAAGGCGAATTTATCGCAGAAAACAATGGCTTTGCACTTTGTGGTGTGTGCTCTCACTTCAGAAGAGTTTGTGCTTTGAGAGGTTTGTGCTTTGGCAGAGTTAGAAACGCATCCAAAGATACGCTGCACTGCCAGCCGCTGATCCACGGTTTGACGAGAATGCACACAATAGAAAGGCTTTTGTGGATCCGAAACGTAATACGTCCCCTGTGGGCCACTACGAAGCTTCATCCTTTCAGCTCTGCAGTTTATAGACCTGCCTTGAGTTGTTTGACTTGTGTGCACTGTGATCTGGCAGTTGTCTGTGTGAGTGTGGGAGACAAGCGCATCCTCAACAAGCCAGAACAGCCTGATTACAAAGGACTTCGTCTCCACGTTCGTCAGTGTGATTCTTTCTGGTCGCTCTCCCATTTGTATGGCACAGCTTGGTGAACCGGAGCTCAGTGTATAATTGCTGGCCCAGGTGAAGTGGTACTTGAACCGAAAGTACTGTGGGTCTGCAAACTGAAATGTTGTTTCTACTTCCAAAGACACTCGTTGTTTTTGGAATCTAGAATTTAAAAGACGAATTACAAGCAGATTTGTGGGGATCTTTTCTTCCAGCAGTGATCTCAATACAGGCAATGTGTTGAATGGAAGGGTCTTTGCCATGATTGCCCCAAGAGGGAGTGGAGTCTTTCTTGTCTGTTCACTGTTTGAAGCACCAACTTCAACAACAATATCCACCCAACTGTTGGGTTGATTCTGTGAGAATATGACATCAAAAACTGGGCTACTGGAATGGGTTGGTGTCTCCATCTCTGCTTGCAGGTGAAAATACAATTGGGCAGGTGCATATCTGTTTGACTGATTCAGTGCCATCTAAATGGACAATGCTTTCTTCTCCATATTGTGTCCACAGTAAATATTGTCTCGTCCTTCACTTATGTGTTTTGTGTAATTATAGATGTCTGGTGTCCCATACATGAGAACATTTTCACATCCTCCTGGTTCCAGAATGAAGTTAAGACATCATTCATGTGTACATCTACGCATGCTTGTCTTCTTCAGTGAAAGAAGTGCATAGAAGACATTGTAGGGGAAATGGTGATGCTTTTGAGAAAATTACAAACATGCTATCTGCCACATTTTACATTTTTAGCAAAGGAACCCTGGTTTTTCACAATCTGTTAGCATTCATTGAGATTAGCTTCACCCTTTGGTGAGCAAGCACTTTCCATATTTTCACATTTTGACTCTTGAAGGGGGTGGGGTCACCTGATGACTTTCCTGAAGACAGGGCTTGAGGTGAACAGAACTTGTGAAATTTTTATTGGAAGGCAACAAGCACCAAACTTGATTGTAGAATTGGTGTGAAGCAATATTTCTGTTTTGTTTGATGAAATGCAGAATTGCAACATTTTGTTTGTGAAGTACATGTGCACATTTGACAAAAAGTGACAATTGGAAAAGGTGTGTCAATGCCTGATGCTTCAAGAGGACTCAAACATGGCTCTTGTGCCTTTGCTCACCAAAGGGAAAAGCACAAAATTTTGGCTTACCTTTTAAGAAACCTGTAACTGTGTAGCGTAGAACTTGATATCTCTTGTTTATGTGACCATGTTTGAAGTTGTGCAGAAAACACAAACCAGAATTCATCACTGGCGGTTGCATAATCTTTGTGTAGTGATCTGTGTTGTGATTGAACTGAGCCACCAAACACTGTCCTTCACTCACTGAGAGCTCAGCAAACATCTGATGTCTATAAGCTGAACAGTAAACACAAGCACAACTGGACTTCAAGCTTGGAAGTGTTTTGAGTTTTGTGCACAGATTTAGAAATTTTGCAGTTTTTGGTTGTTGTCCATAAAACAGACAAGTGTTGATTTCTATAACTTGACATTTGGTGGTGTATACACTGGAGCTTATGTGGGCAGAACCATATTCAGGATAGAGATAGAAAACCAACACAACAGTGGAACTTTTTGAGTAAATGTTACGATGCCTATAAGAAACTTCAGAATAACAGGCAGTTGCTAATTCAGTGGGAGGGTCACTGATCATGTCATAACTTGTAACACCAGCAAATTGACACAATATGTTTCTTGTTCCAGTGTAGGCAATCTTCTTTGTTGTCACATTGAAGGTGGCTTTGGTTTCTGCATTTAATTGCAAGATAAATAGGTATTGATGATGTGTTGGGTTTGGAAAAGTGATGCTCATACCAAGTGTATTGTTTATGACAACACTTATGTGGTTGTCAAGTTTCAGAACCCTGTGTCCCATCACAACTGACTCTGCTTTTCTTGACCATTTCAGCAAAACAGAGACAGTGCATTGGAAAGTTGCTGAGATGTACTTGGACATATCATTTTTGAAAGGCTTTGGTTTGAGCTGTTCAGACAACAGGCTTGGTCCGTCCCAAGCTTGAACATGTGCGTCCTGTGAGATAAAAAGTTCCAATCTCTGAAACTTTAACACCACAAGATGGTACATAAAACGGGTGGCTTTGATTTGGAAATTCAAGAAAACCCACTTCAAGTGTGGGTACTCATACTTTTGGAGTGGCTCACTCTCTGCTATGCCAGCATCCATCACGGCATAGGACATCAGAATCTCATAATTTACTGGGACCAGAAATGACACAAGGACTTTCACCCTTCTGTGAGGGAAGTAATTGATAAATTGAGAGTGAGTTCCACAGTATTTAAACTGGCCTCCTGTGTCCTTGTATTTCGATCCCTGTATCTTTCCACAAAGTAAATCTCTTGCAGAGCCAACAACGAAATAACCCATCAAGCAACTCTGCAGATTCATATACTGAATACTGACATGATGAAAGCTCAAGTTTAGTCTCAAATTTGCATCCAAAGCAAACAGCCAGATATACAAAAGTCTTTGAATGTAACGCATGAGTTCTCTCTCCTCGGTGTGCACTACTTGATGGATGGATCCTGAAAGTTTTTTCATTTGACATTTGCTATAGTCCTGAAAGACAGGAGAAAATTTTGATGACACAAAAGAAACCCCGGGCCAAGTTCGGATCTAGACAAAACGAGCCAATCAAAAAAAAAAGATCCTGTGTTCGTGTGTGTTTTTCGCATGCAACAGTACCCTGGAGTTTGTTTGATTTCAAGCTGTAAACTTGTGGCTGACAGATTTTTTCTCGTCACGTGGCTGTGAGAAAATGAACTAAACAAGTGTGGTTTGTTTCACCAGAAAATGGCTGGGGAAGCATGGAACAAGCGCTGTTGAACGTTGCTGAGACGTTGTGACACAAGAGAGGACAAGACCGAGCACACAGGGAGAATCACAGGAACGAGGCAACAATTCTATTGTGCAAATTAGAAAATAGAAAACAAACCTCTTCCCTCCACATCCTGTTCGTTTGACTCTTGATGGCAAGATAAAAGTAGCGCGATGACTCTGTGTGCTGCTGATATTTTCTGACTTTCCCTGTCTTGGCCCAACAAAATTTGATTTTCTGAGCTATGTCCGGTGAAGTATTGCTCAGAAAGGAGAGATACTCATGCAGCATTTTTGTTACATAACTTGACCATTTTTTCCTCATATTTTGGGGAATAGAGATTCTTGGATGAAAATGCTTCATATTTAAATTGTGTGATTCACTTGTGCAAGACTCAAAAAACATCAAGAATGTTGGCACTAGAAAAACTATAATCTTGCCTTTTGAACACATCACTATGTATTTGGCACAGAACTTCTTCATGTCTGAATCAACCAGATTCTGTTTCGTCCAAGCATGAAAAATTTTTGTGACATGTATCATTGTTGAAATTTTGCCTCCCAAACAAGAACACAAGTCCACTGTTGACCATCACTTCCCCTGCACCACACGCATGTCTGCATGTGGGGATGGACCAACGTCAGCTGTGTTGATCAAAGTAAACTTTATTTGCAGAAATCCATGCTGATTTATCAATGGTGACAAAAGGACAATATCGCTTTGTCTGACGAACACTCTCCGCTGGCAAGGCAGAAGAAAAATGTGCAGAAAAGAACACAGCGGGACTGCTCAATCCGTCGGAAAACAAAAAAATACAAAGTGAAAATTCTTTGTTTCTCGGACAGAAAGGAAACGGACGGTCATGTCCACGAGACAATGCAGCATAGTTTTGAGCACAACGAGATTGTGCATCAAAAGAATAAAATCTGAGTATCTTGGAGTTTATCAAATCAGCCAACGTCGGAGTGGCATGACTGCCGCTGGAGAAACTCTTGATTCGCTTGGCCAAGGAATCCGACACACAAGCACTCCGGCTCAAAAATAGCTCCATGGAGCTCGCGGTGATTTGAGGAAATTTCAGTTGCTCTGATTTAGCTTACTCTGATTTGGCTCACTCTGATTTGGCTCGCTCTGAATTGGGTCACTTTTTTTGTCAAAATTCTTACTTTTTTCACTTAATATTCACAACTTGGGAACTCATTTAGCACATATCCAAATGGAACAAATTTAACCAAATGGAACTTTT
>JAAUXT010076975.1_pt1 | contig 10643 bp, 9 predicted proteins | sample 7278171 | NCBI WGS metagenome assembly JAAUXT01 (sample SAMN14350112, study PRJNA611818) | marine sediment metagenome | isolation source: surface marine sediment (1.8m) | place: French Polynesia: Moorea | collected 2018-08 | reverse complement strand
TGTTCTCATTTCCGGACGCAAGGAAAGCTCACAACCGACTGCGATGGATCGGTAAAACACAGAAAATGGTCGGAACCAGCGGGAACTCTTTCATGGCTCTTACCGCGTACAATTCCGGGGGCTGGGGCCCGGTCGCCCAGGGATTGGGCCCAGGGCGAAAAATTGGGTCCACCTTGATGAAGGAATAATGAATCTGAGACTTACCCCCCCCCCCACGCCCCGCCACAGTGGCCGATTGGTGGGTCCTCGTGTGCTGCCCCCCGCAGAGTTTTGATTTGTGTTCTTGTACAGAATTTTGATCGATCTATTGTGTTCTTTGTGTGGATGTCAGTGAACCAGGGACGGAGGAATTCATATAGATCCTATCACTTTTCCGGCCGCGGTATTTTTGGCATCAATTCCGAGAGATTCGCAAAAAGGATAAAAGATTCTCTGTGGTGTTTGTTTGTTTTTCTCTGCAGATATATCATCGTTTGAATTTCATTTCACGCATGAAAAATGCTCAAAGGTGCCTTTTCAAATTTGCGGTCTGTGAGGTGCAAATTCTTCACAGGCAGGAAGCAGACTCAGGGGTGGGTCAAGGGTGACCCTCCTGATTGCGTGCACGCTTTTGTGTCTGTTTGACACCTCTCTCCGAACCCTTATTTTTTCCACTATATGAGAGCTCCAAAGTCACAGTAGGTCCTCAGGGGGTCAGATCCCAGGGCAACCCCCAACCCTGCACTGCTGGCCGTCACTTTGCTGACCCAGTGGGGCTGGTCGTCCAGCACCAGTCCCCAAAATCACCTCAGACGCTTTGTGTTCCTGTTGTTCGTTTGATGTCCAGTGGCCCCGCTGGAGATGGACCCTGGCCTGGGCTGGACAGGGTCGAACCTCTCACCCCAATCCTGTTCTGCGCACTACTTCCAACAAGAACGCGCCCGTTGTGTGAGATGCACCCTGGATCCACAGGACAACGACCATGGAAGGTCATTCATCAGCTTTTGTGGTGTCATCAATTTTGAAAAAAAAGTTCCAATTAAACCAACACTTCTCGCTATGCAAGTTTAATGCGGCCGTTGTATGTGTGGAGTGAACGCGCACACGTCCCACTGTCAATGGGATACGGTCCGCAGCCTGGGAGTCTGATTGGATATCGATCTATTCCGATCATGTCTCGACATCGATCTGTTGACATTGAGGTACGATGAGCAGCCCAGGTCTACAAAACGACCGGCCCAGGCTCACGGGGCTGGTTCACACTGAAGGCGTCATGCCCTGCGTCGCGAGATGCCTTGCAGAGAGATTCGGGAACGCAATAGGCGTGTTCGATTTACGCGTGCGAACAGCCCCCGGTGCAGTGGTGCCACTTCGCCCCTGGGTTGGAGATGGGGCGAAGTCAGACATTTTGTCTCATTGGGCGAGCCGCACGCGTAAATTGAATGCGCCCAATGCAACGCGATTCTCTGGCTGATCAGGGGCCGAGACCTTCCTTGTGTTGATTTGCCTGTTGCCCATTTGCCTATTTGCCTGTTTGCCTATTTCCCTATTCGATTTGAACCATTGGGTGCAAAAATTTTCGACCTTAGTTGGAGCTCGCCTCTCTGGAGTTGGGCCCGAGTCGACTCCACGGATGGGGGAATCAGGGTCACCACAGGTTTTCTAGAACATCAATTTCCTCGGTCAACAAGGCGCAACGTTTTGTCCCTCAGATCTTTCAAATTTTTAATTGCTCACCCCCGTGGGGTTCAGCTTCCCCTGAGCAGATACTGGACCTTTCCCCGAGTTCTGAACCTCAAACCGCAGCAGCCGATTTCAGGTCTGGTTCATTGCGAAACGACTGTGTGATGTTCAGTGGAGATCTCAACTGATCATCCACTTTGCCGCGGGGAAAGCTGTTTCTTTCAGAGGTTGTTTGTTATATGAAACGCAACTCTATTTGCCTCTGGAAAATTTTGTATTTTGCCATTTCCTTCCATTAGCGCACACGCCCCGTGCTGCGAGCACACATCCGCGATGAATATAATATATGCACATCCATCAACAGTCTATGGCAGAGATCTTTTTGCCGTCTCACAGATGGAGATCTGCTCTGCTTTGCAGAGTCATTTTTCAGTCAGCAGAGAAAGAGCAAAGAACATTATGAAGCTGAGTTTCAGTGGAAGCTGTCTGACCACTGGACTGTTGGGAGTTCTGCAGGTCAGGCCCAGGCCCCTCAGACGGAACTGCAGAACCGTGTGGACGTTGTTCATTGTCCTATTCACTACTGCTGTTGTTGGGCTGAATGCTGTGAGCTACGTTTACGAGCACGTGTGGGTTGAGAAAGACTGGGGCATTGGGCACGTGAGTCTTCCTTGCCATGAACTGTGATTGAAAAGCAGTATTTTTTCAATTTTTAAACGCTTGTTTTCTCATTTCAGGCCATGAACATTGCATCAACTGTTTTCCCCTTCTTGTCAGTCCCTCTGTTCATCGGACTGTTTTTCAACCAAGAACACCTGAAACACCACAGGACAGTGACACGTGTGAGAAACACAAGAGAAGTGACAAGTTTTCTGCTTTATCTCTCGCTCCTGGTTGTAATTCTTGCCTTCAAGTCATGTGATTACTCTGTCAGAGAGTACGTCACTCATTTTGAGGGACGGAGGAATTACTACAGCTTTGTTGTTCCCAACTCTTCTCTCAGTCTGGCATGTGTTCTTGTAAAGGACCTGGTCTTGCAATGGTCTGACTTAGTTTCAGTTGCAAGTTCTTTCTATGTCTCCAATCTTGTTGGATCTCTGGTGCACATGTTTGAAACACAAAACAAGAAACTTGCTGACATGGTGGATTCATCAGAACTGAATATTGTGCCACAATTCAATATATGGAGAACTCATTATGAAGGTAAAGTTTGATACTTTTCTGGGAAATCTTTATGCAAAAGGCAGAAATCCAAAGACAATTTATGACTTGGCAAGATGAAATGCTATGCATTCTGGGTCTGTTTGCAGAACTGGTTGGTTTGGTAGAAAAGATCAACAATCACATCAGGGTGTACACCTGTTACTTGGTTCTAATGCCCTGTTGGGGGGTTATGGGTACAATCTATCTGAGCACTGTCTTCTGTGGAACTAGCAGTGTCAGTTTTGCTGTGTGGACCTGCAGGCATTTGATGATGTTGATGGTTATCATGTGCCCTGCTGTGGCCTTGCACAATCAGGTGTCTTCTGCAAATGTTGTGAAACAATAAAAAGCCACCTCAAAATATTTCATATTCATTGCCTGAGGCTTACTTGAGAACACAAGGAAAACTGGTCCAAACTCTTTTTGCATTTCAGGCTGAAAATACACTGAGCTTGCTGAGAAAGATAAACATGCAAAAACTTCCTGACTGTGTACTTCGTGAGATCCGTGAGTGATTTTGAGTGAATCTGTAGCTGCCACAAAAGGAGAACTGTGTTTCAGGAGAGGTTTTTGTTTCAGACCAAGTTCAGATGGGCAACCACATAAATCCTGTTTGTCTGACCGCTTGGAATCTATTTTCCTTGGACATGGGTTCATTCAGGACAGTCTGTGTCTTTCTTCCTTTTTGTAATTTTGATCTGCCACCTTGGGATATCTATCTTGATCTCTGTGTTGTGTTTCAGATGGTCGGAACTATTGCGGCGTATTTCCTGGTGGTGAAGCAGTTTGCAGATCAAGACACGAAGATCAACTGTGTGGTGAACAACGCAACAGAATCCAGTCCTATTGGCTGAGTGTGTCAATGGTCCGGGTCATTTGATATATCACGGTGTGTAAGAATATCATGTATGATTTCAATTTTAAACACAGGTTTTCAACGAGCTGTGTTGTGCTCTTGAGACGAACACACAAATTGTTTTTGCAAATAAAAGATTGAAAACCGGAATTGTTCAGAATATTCTCGCCTCAGACAAACGGCTCCATTGGTCCTATTGGTTGTACTTAGTGTGAGATGCGGGACGGGATGTAGCGGACCTGAATTTTCGAAGTTGTCAGGTCATAATATTGTGCCGGAACAACATTCTCGTTGAGTTGGTTGGAGGCAAGGGTACCAGAAAAAAATTCTGGCAGATTGCAAGTTGAAACTTCAAAATGTCTTGTGAGGGGCTGTCCCTGAACAAAAACACTGTTGCAGAAGTACCGGATACATCACTTTGAGCGAATGAAATGAAAATACATGTACTGCAGTACATGCACTGACCTTCATGGCAAAACCAGAAATGTACAGCTGGGTATGTCAAGCATCAGAGATGTTTGTCTTGTCGAATCCTCGCTTTGGTTGAACCACTTTGGTTGGTAAGGACTAGACCCAGCTGGGTGCCCCCATTATTGAAGGTTTGGCGGGGCCTAAGCCTCCTGGACAGCAAGAGTTGGGTCTGCTGTTTTACGTGTACCGGCTAACGGAAAAGGCGTGCGTGCGTACCTGCTCCAATCAGGAGACCCGTGGCTTTTCAGGTCTCAAGAGGTTTGCCACATAAAATTTGGCACCACACACAAGACAACACTGCTGTCACACCCCATCACACACACACTGGGGTGTTCAGCATCAGTCCTGAGAGAGAAGGTGACCAACAGGAGGACAGCAAAAGCTGTTTCCCTGATCTTGACAGACATTGAAACAGAGGTCTTTGGCCAGTGAAATTTGGTTTACCATTCGGCAAAACATTGAGAAAGAACATTTTATGTCAGGCTGTCTCCACGGAGCGTAGACGCCAAGACCCAGCAGACCTGTCCTCACCCTGACAGGGACGTACCCGAGGGACCAAAGGGCCCTGCTCCAGTTTCCAGGGGACCCAGATGCAGATGCCAAGAATTTCTACTCAAATCTGCAATTGTGGGTGACAACCTTTGTGTAGGTGGTGGAAATTGGCTTGCTGATGACCACAGGTCCCGCAGTCAAGGTCTGAACGCTACCTCTGACCAGGCCAATCTACTTCTCACGCCGAGATTCCGAGATCCAACGGAAGCTCAATAAGTTTTTCCAGTTTTTCTTGAGACATTCACAAACAGCAATCGACGTGGCAGCAGGGCTGGCACACCTTTGAAAACTCATTGAACTTGTGGAATTCAGTTCCAAACAGCAGTTTGTTTGAACAGTGCTGCGTCTCCCATTAATTCGCGGGTTTGATATTGACGGGAAAATTTGAGAACAGTTTACAAATTCTTATTTCTCACCTCTTTGTTTCGGGGGAACGTTTCAGCCAGATCAGCTGCATGCCGGGGACACACAACAAAAACCCAAAATGAAGGGCACATGTGGTTTGAATGGAAATAGTTTTGCTTGGAGACTCTTGGAGATTCTTCAGGCGAGACCAAGGCCTCTTGTTCAAAACTGCAGAACCATATGGACTTTGTCTCTGGTTTTCTTCTTCGTGCTGTTGTCCAGCTCCTACACAGCCATGTATGTGCATTACAATGCATGGGAAAGAAAAGACTGGCACATTGGGCATGTGAGTTTCTTTTTCTCACAAAGGAGCTGAAAATGCTTCTCAAGTTCCCACCAAAAGACCCCCACTCCAAACAATGCGAACATTAATACGATTGCCATTTCAGGTTTTGAATATAGCAGCAGGCATATTCTCATTGTGTGGATTCCCTTTGTTTGTGTGGGTCTTTTTCAACCAACAATATTTGGAACAGCACAGAAGAGTCACACAAGGACAAAATGAGACTGACGCCAAAAAGTTCTTGTTTTACCCAATTTTCTTGTGTTTAGCAGCGGGTTTGAGATTTTCTTCTGAATACGGTATTCTGGAGTATCTCACTGATATTGATGAGTACAACAACAGCTACAAATTCGTACCTCTTAGTGGCTCTTACAAACTGGCATTTGTTATCATAACTGATGTGGTATTTTCTTGGGGTGACCTTATCTTGGTCACCAGTTACCTCAATGTTTCAAGTCTCATTTCATCCCTGGTACAGAAGCTGAAAGTGCAAAACGTCAAACTGATAAATTTGATGGATTCAGCAGAGATTTGCATTGAAGAAAGATTACACTCATGGAGAAGGACTTATGAAGGTGAAAACCAAACTCTTTGTCTGAGAGATCCACATAGTTTTGAGGCACAAAGGCTGCCTGTGAGAATCAACACATGATTGTTTGTTAACTTTCACAGACTTGGTTGACTTGGTTGGAAACATAAATGATTGCTTCAAAGTGTACACCTGTTATTTGGTTCTGCTACCTTGCTGGGGAATAATGGTCACAATTTACTTGACCACCACCTACTGTGGAAGTAACAAAATTGTTTTTGTCACGTGGACCTGCAGATACGTTTTGACTTTGTTGGTCATCATGTGCCCAGCTGTGGCCTTGAACAGCGAGGTGTGTGTCTCAAATATAGGTCTCTGTGTGTCACCAAGTTTACGTCAGGCAAAACAGATTCCTTTTGTCCTTTCAGACTCAAAACACAAGCAGCCTGCTGAGGAAAGCCAATTTTCAAAAGCTCCCTCCTTCTGTCAGTCAAGAAATAAGTGAGTCAACTTCTTGGAAAAAGAACACAAGATTGAGGCTGTTTGTGTGTGGTGGAATATTGAAAGAATAGGTTTATTACAGACCAAATGAAGCTGGACAACCACGTGAATCCAGTTTGTGTAACTGCTTGGAATCTCTTTTCCGTCGATATGGGATCTTTTAGAACAGTAAATTCCTTTGTATATATTCCTCTGTTCCTTGAAAAAAAATATTTTATCAAAAGAACATGTCTGCTCTCCACCCCTGTTTTTGCATTTTTAGTGAGACGGAAACTGATTTGACCCCTTTAATTCACAAATGAATGCTTGTACATTTCAGATCATTGGTACTCTTGTTGCCTACTTTGTGGTGGTGAAGCAGTTTGCTGATGAGAGCACCAAGCTGTATTGTGAGCAGAATATGCAGAACACAACCACCTCCAGTCCTTTTGGATAATGACATTTGATTTGTTCACACACAGACACATTCCTGTGTGAATTTTTTCATTCAGTTTTGTTCCTGAAGGAAGGAGCACAGAGATGAACCTGAATAGTTGGGCATTTGAGTATCATTTCAAGACATTTTTGTTGTGCTTGTTCTTCTGAAGTGCAAACAGTGTTTGTTTCAATAATGAAGAGCAGTGATTTAGGTGTTGCAAAACACAGCTGCAAGAATCAAGCTCAGCCAGGAGATCCCACACGTGCACAAGTCTGGTGTTGTTGAATTTATCAAATCAATATTTTTTTTGTCTGGTGTTGTTGAATTTATCAAATCAATATTTTTTTTGTCCCACACAGTGCACGAAAAGATTGCACTTTACGCGAAATAATGAGGAAGACCAAATTGAATCTGATGCATCCTGGTGTACCCAAAACATATTTGCAGTCTGTACAGATCCTGGGATTACCGCGCACAGAACACAGACAACGACTTTTCAGGGTTGTCACACCATCAATGGCCGTGACAGGAAGCCTGGCGTCAGATTGATCAAATGCAAAAGAAAACAGTTGCAAATGGAAGGTTGTTTGAACAGTCCTGTAGTCTCCATCAATGGCAGGTCCTGAGAATATAACTGAAATTTTGGAAAGAAATTCATGTGTTTGGCATTGAGGATTTTGGCTGTTCGTTGGCAACTGGTGAAGACGCAGATTCACCGCAATGGGTGTCATGAAGATCAGTTTGGATGGAAACACATTGGCTTTGGGACTGTTGGAGGTTCTGCAGGTCAGACCCAGGCCTCTCTTACTGAACTGCAGAACTGTGTGGACTTTGTCTTGTGTGTTGTTTCTGATGACAATTTGTGGCTCGTTCACTGCGATGTACGTCTATCACCATGTCTGGGTGATGGAGGATTGGGACATTGGTCATGTGAGTAACTTGCTGTTCCTCTCATGTGCATGAAATACAAATGATATTTCAATGAAAAAGAAAACAAACAGTGTCAATTCTGTTTTTCAGGCTATAAACATTGGATCAAGCATTTCTCCATTTCTTGCAGTCCCATTGTTTGTGTGGAAATTCTTTGACCCATGTTACCTGAGAAAGTACAAGGAAGTGATTCTTCCAGAAAATGAAAGAAGAGCCAAACATGTTATTCTTTACACAGCTTTTCTTTGTGTGTCAACAGGTTTAGCAGTTTATAGCTTCATGCAGAATCTGCCATTGTTTCCTGAGGACGAGTACAACTTCAGGTTCATACCACTCAGTGGTGCCTCCCATCTTGTGTTTGTCATAATCAGTGGTGTAGCATTTCTGTGGGCTGAGCTGGCGTCAGTTGCCATCTCCCTGTACATGTCTTGTCTCATTGCATCCATGGCCCAGAGATTCAACACGCAAAATACCAAACTAACCAACCTGATTGCTTCATCAGTGACACATTTTGAGCAAGGATTTCACCTGTGGAGACAAACATATGAAGGCAAATACCTGAAAGGATCCTCATTTTAAAAGAAGTAGCCTAGAAATAACATTGCATGCAAGCCACAGAAAAGTTTTGGAGACTTCTGTGGAATAGCTATCTTGTTTTTTGCAGAGCTGGTTGACTTGGTTGCAACAATGAATGATTGCATCAAGGCATACACCTGTTTTTTAGTGCTGATGCCTTGCTGGGGACTTGTGGTTACAATTTACCTCACAACAATATTCTGTGGAGTTGGAAGTGTTTCTCTCATCGTGTGGACCTCCAAATTTTCACTGATAATACTGGTTGTTATGTGTCCAGCTGTGGCTCTGCATAATGAGGTGTGTTTCAAATCAGACTGTTTCAAGCAAACAACCCAAAACATGGAACACAAAATTCTTCAGCCAAATACACAAAAATTACATTTCAGGCCCAAGAAACAATCACATTGCTGAGGAAGACCAACCTTCAAAGGCTGCCTCCTTCCATTCAGCAAGAAATTGGTGAGTTTACGATTTCTTGAGCGTACTTGAGGTTGTCAATATATCCAGTCACAAAGCAAGAAAAATGAAACTTTTGCTTTGCTGTAGGTCGGATGAAGATGGATAACTTCATCAGTCCTGTCTGTCTAACAGCGGGGAATATCTTTGCCTTGGACATGGGATCATTCAGAACAGTCAGTTCTTTCATGTTCTTGAAATCAAAGCAATGCCTCATGTTTCAAATTGTAGTCCTTTGCGTTACATTTCTTTCTTGGGGGTATTTTTCAGATTCTGGGAACTCTTCTGACCTATCTGTTGGTCATGAAACAATTTGCGGACGACAGTATGAAGTTGAACTGCGAGACGATTGAGCACAATGCAACAACCCCCAGTCCTGTTGGTTGAAAGAATGAAGAATGGTCCTTTCTTTCCAGAGGTCATTATGAAATTCTCAGTACCGTTTTGCTTGTAAATCTAAATCTGCGATGGGGCAGAGGGGAAGGTCCAGTCTGAAGATGTCAATTCCGTCTGCAAGTCTTGGAAAGTTGACGCAAGATGGCCAGGGGGAGCTGTTCGTTATCACACTCCCCCTGTTTTCTAATCTTTCTAATCTTTGTGAGAATCCATCCAAAGCGTGTATTTTTTGTGTGCATTTGCTGTGACCTTTTTTGCACCGAGAAGCCCTGCGTCCCGTGCCAACACTGGAGCCGCCGCGCCCTGTGATCAGAGTGCGCGTGCGCACAGACGCGCAGAGTCCCATTGTTCGAGGGACAATCGCACCTCCGACGAGGACAATGGAAGAACACGCATCTCTCACCCCGCGCATCAAGGGTTCAATTGCTGTGGATTGATGTGTGGTGGATCCGGGGTGCGGCTTTGTGCGTGCGTGATCGGGGGGGGGGTGCATAATCAACACATCCAGGCCCCTCTGAGGTTCCCTGTTTGGACGCAGTCCGAGGAACGCAGTGTCAGACGTGATCGCGTGGACACAAAAGGCTCACACACACACACACACACACACACACACATGCACACACATACACATGGAGTTCCAATGTTGGATGCGTTCTGTTTCGAAGCGTCTGAACCTCAAGATTCGGGTCTGGGGTGGGGTGGGTGAGGTAATCCCAATTTTGAAATTTTCTGGTACAGTATGCGCCTGGGGGTGTCAGAGTGGGGATGCAAATGTATCAATGAGGCTTTTGGGTCCCTGGTCTCTCGCCCCTTGATCCGCCCTTGCTCTCAATTACATTCCACGGATCAATGGATACTTGGCACGCGCACGCGCACGGTTGATCTGTTGGGGGAAGACACGCGCCTCTTGCACGCGAAGTCTTTGTTGTCAAGCAACTGTAGCTGGGCTCTGTTTGCACAAGAAAGAGTTGAAGAAGGTCACGCAAAAGCTGAAAAAAAAAACTTTTTCTCTACAGGATGTCCATTTTGTCAATGGTCGTTTTGTTAAAAGTTTGTGATTCTTGGGCAAATGGAACAAACTCATATCTGCACGTACAGTGTATCTGCCGCAGTGGAAACATTATGACTTCAACAATCAAATTCTGCTGTCAGGAAACACGAGCGCTCTGAGAAAAAACACAAATTGCAGGAAATGCGCAAATGTGTCTGCATCCCTTTAATGTCGTTCGCAATTTTTAGGTAATAGCTATAGTTGTAGTTGATGCACGAAGTGTCAAAAGAACAAATTTTTGCTTTTACATATTTTTACGGGCAAAAAACCAATATGGCTGACATGGGAAAATTTGGGTATGGCTGTATAAATGGCTTTATAGCTCGGAAATGGTTGATATTTGCTGAAGAGAAT